>JGI24540J26637_10000233_pt1 | contig 22662 bp, 27 predicted proteins | sample NorSeaMetagenome_FD_26637 | JGI IMG/M metagenome (IMG submission 26637)
TGTTTAGAACCACCGACCCCGACCCCATCAAGGACTTCAAGCNCCCCCCCCCCGCAACGGTTGAGAGAATTATTGACGAGCAGGTAAAACCCTTCCGGCGCTTAGCTTCTCCTAAGTTCTTCTCCACCTCTCCGCTTAATGATGTCACGGCCAACCTGAACCATGTGCCGATCAACGAACTGTACTCCGAAGGAAAGCCGCTTCTCATTGTTGGAAACCACCAATTCGGGGGTCTGGACCTTGGCCTCGTCATGGCTGAGCTTCTAGAGGTAAAGGGTAGGGTCCCAAGGGGTCTAGCCCACCCCGTGATATTCCAAGGAGGCGGTTTCGGTTCGAATTCAAATACAATTCGTGGTGATCCAGGTGGTGGAGGTATGGGAGGACAGATGTCCTATTTCAAGACCTTCGGGGCTGTGGAGGTTGGACCGCGCAGTTTTTACCGACTCATGGAGGCCGGACAGCCAACGCTCCTCTTCCCGGGTGGCGTTAGGGAAGTGTTCCATGGTCGGGGTGAGCAGTATAAGTTATTCTGGCCCTCGGTCTCGGACTTTGTGAGGACTGCGGCGAAGTTCAATGCCACAGTCGTAACTCTCGCTGGCGTCGGTGCTTACGATTCTTCCACAATCGTCGCGGACCAGAAGCAGCTCCTCGACTCGCCCCTCGGGGGGAGGCTGAGGGAGAACTCTTTTAAGGTTCCTAACGCTAGGGGCAAGGACGGGGAAGAGGAGGTTTTTGTGCCTCCCATTAGCATCCCCAAGTTTCCCCCAGGTGAGGCCAAGCGAGCTGCCTAATGTTGCCCTATACGATAAGAAAGCCCGTTACTCGTCGCTTCGCTCCTCGCCTAACCCTTTTCGCGATTCGCTTCGCTTATCGTAGCTCGGCATTACTTCTTGTTCGGCAAGCCTGTGGATCTTTCTGGTTTGGACCACAAAGACAAGTTGGGTTGCGAAAAAATTTATCAGATTGTGAAGTCTGACTTGGAGGTCAATTTGGATAGGGTTCTTCGGGCTCGAAAGGGAGACAAATATAACAAGGCGGGGAAGGAAGGAAGGAAAAGGCTGGCATATGAGGCGCTGTTCGGAGAGGGAAGCGCTCCTACGTTTTCTGCCAAGGACTTGTAAAATGGATTGTGTGTTGTTGATAATCACATCGCGGCTTTCTTGTTATTGGACTGGATTGAATTGTAATTCTACCCGTAGCAGCGAATCGTTTCCTTTGCCTCCTTCTTGCCATCCTGTCCTCCCTTCATAAGGTACTGCTGATGGTACTCCTCACCGTCCCAGAAAACACCAGCGTCCACAACCTCCGTCACACAGTCGGGGATCTCCGCAACCTTGGTCAACGCCACAGCAAGCTGGTCCGGGTCGTGCGGGTAGATTCCATGCCTGTACTGCGTCCCCCTATCATTCCCAACTTGATTCAGGAGCTTGACGCTGGGACCGAGGCGCTCGAGGAGGAGGTCGCAGATATCGCTGAAGTCACAGACGGTAGAGTCGTAGGCTATCTGAACAGCCTCGGTGTGCCCAGTGGAACCAGAGCAGACGTCCTGATAGGACGGGTTGTCCACGTTTCCCTTTGTGTAACCGACCTTAGTACCAACGACGCCATTCATCCTCTGGTACGCTAGCTCCAAACCCCAGAAGCAACCCCCAGCGACGGTAGCAACCTCGTACTTTGGATCGGACCACTTTTTCCCCCACGTACTGTGGGTAGAGTCGTTAGAAAGACTGGGAGCAACGACAGAATTGAGCTTGACCGTAACCTCGACATCGATCCTTGAGAGCGGGGGGTTGGCATCGATAGTGATTCCGCTTTCAGTGACCTCGATGATCTCGGCCTTTGCGCCGTTCTGAAGGAAGAGCTGCTGACCGACCTCGACGTTGTCCTTGGTAATACCTGCGGCTCCAAGCTGCGTGAATTCAATAGTTGCTCGCATGTCTGGGTTGGACTACGATGAGCGAAGCGAATCGCAAAAGGGTTAGGATGATGGGTGGCGAGGAGCGAAGCGACGAGCAGAAGGCTGTTAGTTTTAGAGCCATGCAGTATACGGGAGGAGCGTAGAGATAGCGAGGAGCGAAGCGACGAGCTAAAGGTTTTTTTTCTTCAATGGAGAAAGGCGGTACACTACTATCGCTTCGCTTCAGCCGCTCCTCCCGTCCTTCGCTCCTCGCTCCACCTTACCTCCGCCAGCTTGACCTTCGTTGTGATGGACTTCCCTGCCTCTTCCGGTACCAAAGGCCACAGAGAGGGAAAGAAACCGCCTGCACCATCTTCCGGTGGTATGACCGCAGAAAGCCCCCTTCCAGTGTTGAAAGGCAATTCAGAGGTGAGTTCAGAGGTGGGAACCATGTCAAAGGCGACGATGCTGCCTGGAGCATGGGCCATATTTGTTGTTGATGTTGATAGAGAACGAAAAGCAGGCTTTAGTGTCGAAAATGAACGAGCCGATCGTACAAGCATAAACAATACGATCGCAGTTGTTGTTTTCATGTAAATTGAGATGGGATTGGGATGCCTGGATTTTGGCACATTATTTATTCCACACCTGCGCCTCTTATGACGACCAACATATCCACATCAATCGAAAAAATTCTTGTTGTTCTTGTTTTCGCACTTCAAATCTCCCGAATCTCATCTTACAACACACCAGGCACGCCAACTCGACACCCGAGTCGCCGACTTGCGTTCAGAAAGATGATGACAGTCACCGCACCGATATTCCTCGCCCCTGGTCTCGCTAATGCTATCGATCCCACTCTTTTGAAGACGCTTCCCGTTGAGGGTGACACAACAGGTGGCTCTAGCCGTCTTGCCAACCTTGCTGCGATTCAGCAGAGCCAGATCAACACGGATCCTGAGCTTATCGATGTCGTGGATGGTGTTCAGACCAGGGAGTATAAAGTTGGTAACGGTCAGCAGGCTTCGGACGGTTGCAGAGTTGGTGTCGAGATGACTGTTAGGTGTTCCACTGGTGAGAATGGGCAAGGAGTGAAGCGAAGGCAGCGAGCGTAGCGTGCTGCCTAATGTGCTCTATATGATAAGCAAGCTAATCACCCTCACTCGTCGCTTCGCTCCTCGCTTATCTCAGTGACCTCTGCGAACGAACCCAACGGTGCCATGATATACTCCACGTCAAGGGACGACGACCTTGGGGAGCTCATTGTTAATATTGGAAGCGGTTCGCTTCCTGAAAGCCTCGAGAGGTCCATCAAGGGTATGAGCAAGGGGGGGATTAAGAGGATATACTTGAGCTCAGAGAGGGCTTACGAGTGGAAAAACTCTGGGAGTTTACCTTTGCCGAAGGGGGACAGGGAGAAGAGGATCGTGGACAGGGTTTTCAAGGGTAAAGCCGATTTGATAGTTGAAGTCAAGGTCGCCAGGGTCAAGAGTGGTAAGGAGGCAGCGGCGGAGGTGGTGGCAGAGGCAGAGGCAGCGACGGGGGAAGCGGCGTCGTAATCTTATAATAAGTTCCTATGCAAAACGCTGAGGTTTACGCTGTACTATTTTTTCTTCGTACCCTTTGAACGAAACGCTGACTTGGTGACTTCACTTATCCTGGCAGAAGCAAAAGGACAAGTTTTGGGGGAAAAAAGCCTGCACTTTGTTTTTGTGTACTCTTCGATCTTCAAAATGCTTTGTATGAGTCTCATAATTTGCCTCCTCATAGGAATATCTCGTTTGGGGGATGCTCTAGTTTCATCGAGCTGGCAGGGCCAGTAAGAATGGACAAGAATGGAAACGTCAAACGTGTTCTAATAATTCTAACCAACTGTTTTTGCCATCGCAGACTTGATAAGGCCATTCTCTCTGTTGATGCTACTGTAGAGGGGAGGATAAGGAACCTGCAGAAGGTTGTGAAGGATCCTGCTCTCCGAACAGACCTTAAGGAGGCTCTGGATATTCTACGAGAGAAGGGGGTTGGGAAGGGTCATCCGGATGTGATCAATCTACTGTGGCCAGAGGGAACTGTGACAAGAGGTGACTTGGAGGGTCTAACCGCAGTAAGGAGGCAGCTCCCGGAGCTGAATCGCGAGCTCCGCGAATCCCCTCCTTCTCCTCCTTCAAGACCTGATCTCTCCAACCTCTCAGCTCCGAACCTGTCCCTCCCAAAACGTGACGAAATCGAGGATGAATTCAAGAACATTTTTCGCTCCACTCCCAAGGGCCTCAAAACTCCCAAGTACGATATACTCAAGACGCTCGAGGGGGAGATTAGCCTAGGCGTCCCAGAAAAGGTGGAGATCCGGTCCTATGGGCCCTTCACTATCGCTACCACACAGTCCATGGGGGGGGCGGGCTTCAACACCCTCGCGTCTTACTTGTTTGGGCGCAACGAAAATAACGAAAAGGTGAGGCGGAGCGAGGAGCGCGACCACATCGACTAAATTATGATTCTCACCCCATCACTTCACTCATCACAAAGATGGAAATGACAACGCCTGTCCTGACGACGCCTAATGGGAGCATGTCGTTTGTGCTTCCGAAGGAGAACGAAGTCGGGCCGCCAAATCCAGAAGACATGGAAAACATCAAGTTAGAGAAGAGGGAGGCACAAGTCGTTGCCATTAAAGCCTTCCCTGGACTCGTGACTATGGCCGAGGTCGAACGTCAGAAGGCTGCTTTGATAAAGATTTTGAACGAAGCACCGGGCGTTAAAATCTTTAACGAGGAGAAGCTCACAGTGCTACAATACAATTCCCCCATCACCTTGCCTTGGAGGAGGCGCAATGAAGTTGCTCTTATTGTCGAGTTGGAAGGCGGTGACGCAGGGGACGCTGAGGGAGTGCAAAACCAGTGGTACAGTAGGACGGTGGCGTTGAGCTGGTACGATGCCGGGATCAGGCTTTAATTAATCTTGCAGCATGTTATTGAACGAACGAAGACGCTTACTTAACCCTTTCATTAATCCCATTTCACCACTCTGCCAAGCCATTGCCAACGTCCACCTTGAAGTCCAAACCTGGGCCCAAGTCTTCACTTCCTCAATCAGAGAAACACTACAGTTGAAAAACAACGCAATTGAACTTCCGCCTCGAGCGAAACAGCCCAATTTCTCCCCCTTCTTCATTAAAAGTCATCAGAAGGTGCCATGGTTAAGAAATGTCTCTCCGCCCTCCTCCTCTCTACCCCTCTATCGGTGGCGTACATGTCTGACTCTCCCTCCTCTTGTTGGACTACAAGTGAGAATTCAGCCTATCTCCTGGCCCCCTACCCCTGCCGTGCGATCTCCAGTGCTGGATCAAATTCGACCTGGACTCTTACTATCGATCCAATACTAGCCGCGAGGCAGGAGATGGTCGGTTTTGGTGCAGCTTGGACTGACGCAACGACGTATCTCTTCGACAAGCTCTCTGCTGAAGACCAAGAAGGGTTGATGAAGGAACTTTTCACTCGCAATGATGGAACTGACGGGATTGGTGGCGGGATCGGTATGGAGTTTATGAGAATGACAGGTAAGACGGATCGATATGGCGGGAGGAGCGAAGGACAGCTAGAGCAGCGAAGGACAGCTAGAGCAGCAACCAACATCACATCTTCTCCACACAGTCGGACAATCAGATCTGACGCCTGACGGTCGTTGGTCCTTCGATGAGAACGGCAACCAGCCTGACCCTGACCTTACCAATTTTGATCTTACGGAACCAGGGGAGAGAATGCTGAAGTGGGTCAAGAGGATGATGGATTACACGGAGAATATGCTGCTGTTGGGGAGCGCTTGGTCCCCTCCTGGCTGGATGAAGCAAAACAACAACTTGAGATGGGAGTACATGGACAGTTATGTCAACTATTGGGTGAAATTCCTTCAGAAGTACCGAGACAACAGCATCAAGGTCGACGCCATCACATTGCAGAACGAGCCCCTCCACAGTGCCCCCGTTTCTGGGGAGGCCTGGACGATGTACATGGACGCTTCATACGCTGCAATCCTGAGCAGCATGACCAGCGCGGCCGTTGAGGAAGCGGGGCTCAAGACGGAGATCTGGGCTTACGATCATAACACGGACAAGCCGGAGTACCCTCAGTACGTCCTTGATAACTCCCCGTCCGTAAAATCTGTTGCTTGGCACTGCTACGGCGGGGGCTTCGAACCTCTTGCCTCCTTTGCAGAAGCCAACCCCGGGGTAAAGCAGGTGAGGCAGATCTGCTGCTTGCGCAACTAAACGCTCCTCCCTTATACAGCATAGCGCAATAACTAACAACCTTCCACTCCTTACTTCGCTCTTTGCCCCTCTTAACGCAGTTCATGACGGAATGTTGGCTCCACGAGACCACCGGGGAGGGTTTTTTCGACCTTCCGCAGTTCCTCATGAGGCCTGTACAGAACGGTGCCAGCGGGAGCCTGACGTGGACTTTGGCGGGGAGCGTGGACTTGGACGTGTCATACCCTGGGGGCTGCACGCGGTGTACAGGGTTGGTTCAGGTCGACCAGAAGGACGGCAGCTACAAGCTAACAAAGGACTTCTACAATCTAGGGCAGTTCTCCAAGTTCGTAAAGCAAGGCGCAAAGTACCTGAACGTAGAGGGTGACTACGTGTGGGATGACGGGACGGGAATTGAGAGCGCGGGTTTCGTCAACAATGATGGGACCGTTGTACTCATCGTGATGAACAAGTTCAGTGATGATATCCACTTGACGCTGAAGACGGAGGTAGGGAAGGATGTCGAGGGAAAGCTCAAGGCGAGGAGTCTGTCTACTTGGCTAATATAACCGGCGAAATTTTTATTAGAACCCCTTTACGCCTTCTATCATGTTCCGGAGAAATAGCCTTCCACACAAATATTGTGAATTTTGGAAATGTTAGTGCACCATCTGTGCCTGTCTATGGGTCCTCGTATAATCTTTGGTTTTGAATGTATAGTAATTTGAATGCAGCGAGGCCACCTGACATATGCCAAATACCCCACAATCATCAGCCGGCTCGACGACCTAATATGTTTATTCTCTTAAACTAACTCTAACTTAGTCTATTTCCCATAATTGCGTTATCTTACCCCTCAGATGTTATCTAATGTATCATCAAAAATTGCCAGACGCTCAATTAGTACATCAATGAAGAAATCTGTTGACGTTTGCATCGTAGGCGTGAGTCGGGTTATGTGAAAATCATCAAAAATCCGGCATTTTGGTCTCACACTCCCCCCTCCTCCTCCTGTCTCTATTTCATCTTAAATCTCAAACTCAGGCTGGAATTAACGGAATGAACATTGCTTACCAGCTGATTCGCCGTGATCCTTCCCTCACCATTTCTCTCCATGAGCAAGCTCCTTCCCTCGGGTACGGTTCCTCGGGCTACTCCACCGGCTTCCTTCGCGCCCTCTATTCTTTCGACGAGACTATGGAGCTCGCTCTCGACGGAATTAATGCATACAAGAACTGGGCTGAGTACACCCAGCTCAAGGACCCCCAGGCTTCCTTCACCCACACCGGCGCCCTCTGGATGCTCGGCAAGACCAAGGAGGAGAATATTAAGATGGGCGAGCGCCTCACCCAGTTCGGCGTTGATTCGGAGGTCATGGACGCTGCCGCAGTTGAGTCTCGCTGGAAGGTTCTCAGGGTGAGGGCAGGAGGAGCGAATGACGGCTAGAGCGAATATACAGCAGCATACTGCCACTGCTCCTACTAACATCCCTTTCTACGCGCGCTTCGCTCGCAGACCGACCCCATGCCCACCTACGATGAGAAAACCGGAGAGGAGATTCCTTTTGAGGGAGGAGGTGAGATTGAATGAGGAGCGAAGTGAATCAAGAGCAAGACGCGCCATATTCATTGTCCTTCGATCATGTAACTCGCTTCACTCGCCGCCTGATGCTCTTCTGTACAATGCGTTAACCCTCCTTACTCGTTGCTTCGCTCATCGCAGAGTTCTCCGCCGTTTACGAGGATGGATGCGGTCACATGGACAGCAACGCTTGCTTAAACGACATGAAGACTGTCCTCGATAACCACGACATTCCCGTCCACTTCAACAGTAAGGTTTCCAAGTTCCAAAATACTGCCGACGATTCTAAGGTAACTGGCGTCGTCCTAGCCTCGGGAGAGACTGTTTCCGCCGACACCGTGATCAACTGCGCTGGCCCTTGGTTTGACAAGCTCAACGCCCCTGCCAACATTACCTGCTCGACCGAGATGCTCCCCACTCGCATCCAGGTTGGCCACAAGCACGTCGAAGGCGACTTCCTCGACCTCCCCTTCGTTGCCGACTCCTGGGGAAACAGTGGAGTCTACTTCATGCCCAGAAAGCAGAACAAGCAGCTCGTCTTCGGCAGCATCGCACACCGCTTCGAGAGCGAAATTGTTGACCCTGATGATTACAACCAGGCTCTTGACCCCGAGGTCAAGCAGGACTACCTCAACTGCCTCTTTCACCGCATGCCTACCCTCCCCCAGTCCGGAGAGATCCACGGCTTCTCCCACATGTACACTGTGAACCAGGATGACGTCCATCCTGTCCTCGGACCTTCCGACTCTGCCGAAAACCTCTACCTCTGCCACGGAGAGTCAGGACACGGCTTCAAGCTCGCCCCCGCCGTCGGCTCTCTTATGGCTCAGAGCATCCTCGATGGATCCCGCGTGCAGGACAACACCTTCGAGACTAACGTTCCTGTCGAGTTCATGCACCCTGACAGGGAGCCCCTCACAGTGCCCATCAAGACGCACTTCGCTTAGTTAGTTGATATATGATAATAGATTATTTTCTCCTAAAAGGACTGTTGGATGTATTGTTTTTACTACCCTTACGAACTCTCAATCACTCTATCATTACTATATGTAGCTAACTGTGTATTAATCCATGTATCAATCAGTCTATACTGTACCTGTGCCCCCAAACTAAACTAAAATTAAACAAGCGAATCCCCACCTAAACCTACTCTTCGTTGCCGTTCTCCTCGATCCACTCAGGGAATCTGAGGCCAACGGGTTCACTTTCTGCGCCCTCGTAAACGTCGTCGATACAAATCGCAATGTTCGATGCCTTGTTCTCGGCGCGAGTGCAGAGTTCGCGACTCTTGATTCTGGAGAGGTCGAGGATCCAATCGTACACCAACTGGGGCCTGACGGACTTGAAAAGTTTGGGGTGGCACCACTCCACTGAGTCCGCCATGATGGCACCGCCCGAGGATATGCTCTCTGGAATGTGGAGAGCTCCCTTTTCGTCTAAGGCCTTTCGGACTTCGGGGGAGGAGTAAGGCTGGTTGGTTGCACCGACAATGAATTTGGGTGTGGGCATGACGTTGAAGACGTCTTCATTGATAGCGAGGCTGTTGGCGCAGGGTACGAGGAAGTCGACATCCTTTTCGAACCAGTTCTCGCCCTCGGACAATGGGAGACAACCTTCGATGTTGGCCAGCTCCTTGCGGATGTCGCAAGTGAAGACGTCCTTCGCACCGAGAGCAACGAGGGATTTCGCAACATTTTCTCCGACCTTCCCGCAACCCTGGACCATGAAAGTCTGTGCGGAGATGTCTAAACTGTTCGCCTCTACAATTCCTAGGATGCTGCCAATGGTTGTGGTGGCAGTGGCGATGTTTGTGTCAACGGAGGAACCAATGCCCGCAAGGACGTAAGGAGTCTTGGAAACGAGGATGTCCATGTCTGCGCCGGTAGTGTTGAGGTCGCAACCAGTCCAGACCGATCCACCAAGGGCAGCAAGGGCGTCAGCACAGTCCTCCATAAGGGCGGGCCTGTCGACAGTGGCAGGAGTTACGGCGTCAGCGCAATGCACCACAAGCTTCGCGCCGCTGAAACCGGTATTGTAACAGTCGTGCTTCCTCGTCATTCCTTCCGCCAACCTCACGGCGTCTGCAACTGCAGAATCCTCATCCTCGTACTTCAGCATGCGCATCCCGCCATTACCAGGACGATCAAGCTGCAAAGGTCCGTCGTTGGCGATAAATAGTTTGACCCCTTCTTGGCGTATTGGGGCCTCATAGATGGTTACACCCCCCATTTGGGATATTTCGAAGTGCTCATCCAGACTCAGCGCGCTGGCAGCCATAGTAGACTTAGATTTGGCGAACAACGCGCCTCTCTTGGCTAAGCGGTGTGTGTTTCGTATTGTTATAAACTGAAATGTAACGTCAGGTGAGGGTAAACTGTCAGAAAAGAATAAATATTCGTAACCCTTCATTCTGAGTCTATCGATTTCCCTTCCCTGAATCAGTGTTTCCAGCTCCCATGAATAAGAAATATTCCCAAAACTTCGCCTCAATACGGGAAAAGGCGTATTGAGAGATGGAAATTTATAAATGAACGGCGCAATTTCGTCTTTGAACTCACCATTTGAAAGCGACCAAAATGATGTTTGATCCGAAGGCAAATTTAAGTCCGTACTTGGTTCTTTACAGCATGTAGGTTGCGTTTTTTTCTAAATTTAACCTCGATTATTGGAATATTGCCTCAATTAATTGACATATTCAAATAATATCCCCTAGAATTTGCGTTTAAAGGGACTAATTCTCCTTCTTCACTTTCTGTGGTCGGCCGGGTGTGATACTAACCCGATTTTCTCCCCCATCCTTCCCATTCTAGAATGAAACTTTCGCTAACTGTACTTATCGCTGGATTTACTTCCTTAATAGCTACAAATGTTGAGGTTTTGTCTGACGGAAAGGTTGAGTTGCACAAACCAGTTGGGAAAGATGGCGAGGGAGAATACACAGCTTCCACAAAGGGTTGTTTTGACGTGATTAACACTGCCCTCCCGCTTGTTTTGGACTCAATTGCCGCCATTCCGATGCCTCCTAAGGGACGGCCTGTGGTTGTTGCTGATTACGGAACTGCTGATGCTGGAACTTCCCTCGGCACCATGAACGCCATCGTTGAGGCTGCCAGGGCTCGCGATGCGTCAGTTGAAGTTTCCCTCCAGTACGAGGATCAGAAGGACAACGAGTGGAAGTCCGTCTTTAACCACGCTCTCGGATACAAGAACGTCACGGACGCCTACGGCAAGGTGAGGCGAAGCGAGGAGCGAAGGACGGGAGGAGCGGCTGGAGTGGAGCGACAGCAGTGTACCGTCTTTTTCCATTGAAGCAAAGAAACTTTAGCTCGTCGCTTTGCTCCTCGCATCACCTATACTGCATAGCTCTAAAACTAACAACCTTCTGCTCGTCGCTTCGCTCCTCGCCGCCCCTCATCCCAACCCCTTTCGCGATTCGCTTCGCTCATCGCAGGAGCTCAGCTCCCCCTACGATTCCTCCAACAATGGCGTCTTCGTCTCAGCTACTGGAATCGGTTTCCACTCACAGGCCTATCCCTCCTCCACCGTTGACTTCGGAATGTCATACACTGCGATGCACTGGCTCAGTAGGGGACCCGATGGCCTCGTTGGCAGGCCCGCTGAGATGCACGCCGCCAACTGTGGCACCTCCTCCGACACCTCCTGTGGAGCTGCCGAGAAGGCGCAGGCTGCCCTGGACTGGAACAAGATTATCACGGCTCGTGCTGCTGAGCTCAAGAAGGGTGGCCGCATGGTCATCGTGAACTTCTCCAAGGTGAGGTAAACCCGAATAGATGCTGTCAAATCGCTCCAGCCCTCTGTTGCTGAACTAACCTCTTCTCCCTTTCTCCCCGCAGTCCCCCGAAGGTTACTACCTCGGCAAGACGGACGTCGGAGTTTCCATGTGGGATTCCTTTGCTGCGTCCTGGCATAGGCTCCACGAGGAGGGGCTCATTGACGCTGATGAGCTAAACGCCATCTCCTTCCCGTCCTACTACCGCAGCATTGAGGAGGTCAGACAGGGAGCCGAGGCGGTGGCCGGCATCAAGGTTGTCTCGGTCGATGAGAAGGTGAGGCAGAGCGAAGGATGGAAAGCTGGAGCGAAGCGACATCAACAAACTGTCCACCAACACAACTAACAACCTCTTACTGGTCGCTTCGCTCCTCACCGCCCCTTCGCCCCTTCAGGTCGTGAAGTGCCCCTACCGCGAAACCTGGACCTCCGGTGCCTCCTCCAAGGCAGGGCGCTCCGCCCGGCAGCATGCAGAGTGGTATGTACCAACAACGAGGACTTGGTCGGAGTCCACCTTCAGGAACGCTCTCAAGGCTAACAGGGGAAACAAGGACGGTATCATCGCCAAGTTCTGGAGCAACTACGTTGACCTCGTGGAGAAGGACCCCTCGGTGCACGGTATGGACTACGTTCACACCTACCTTGTCCTCGAAAAAACAGCGTAAAACTAGATAGATTAGTTCTTACAAAACGTCGCTGTTTATTCGCTTTTCCATCGTACCACTCTCCTTCCAATTGTCTTTTTCTTCCGGCTCAACAGGCACCTTTCTGGCGATCCTGCAGAAGCAGAGCAGGAGAGACCCCACAAAACCCACAAATATGGCTACTACGATCGCGATCAATTCCTGCTTAGTTACTCCCACCAACGGTAGTATGGGGCGGATGGTGATCTGGCACTCCCCCTGGTCCCCAGTTTCAACTTCCAAAGGGTTGCTCTCAACCCAAGCCCTACACATTCCCCCGTTCTGTCCAAAAGGAGTGCCCCCGTTCCCGCCCCCGCCCCCACTCTTGATTTCAATGCATATCTTAACCAACTTCTCCCCAGGGATGGTCACGTTCACGAGGGGCCAATCGCCAGTACCGCCCTCGCCCTCAGTCCCTCCCTCAACGGTGAACTCTCCTCCGCTCCCTGCCACCTCAACGTTCGTGCCGCAGACCCCCACGTCGCCCTCCTCGCCCTCCACGATCTCCACCAACTTGTAAACGTAGGTCGTGCCCAACCCCAACAGGCGCTTTAGTCTCATTCCAAGCACCCTGTCAATCGCCCTGAAACTATACACCACGGCCTCAAATGATGTTACCTTATTCTTGGTGACAACCACAGCTAGCTCTCTCCCCCCCTCGCTGACCCAACTGACAGCCTGGACGGTGGCATAACTAGGCGCGTTGATGTCTCCTGTGACAACCCTGTAAATATCCTCAGATGCCCCGCTCACGGCAGGATAATCACTATTCTTGAACCCCTGCTTCCTTCCGTATTTGTAGAATTTCATCAATCTGTCTGTGAACCGAACTTCGGAGGTTAAGGATGCCTTGTTGTGCGAGAACCCCTTTCCCAACCCTTCCATTGAGGTCTTCACCTCGTCCCAACTCCCTACCCCCAGGTCGTAGTTGCTCTTTAGCAAGAACTGTGTGTACACATTTTTCGACGCAACAAGATCTGACTCAATAACATCGTCAAAGTCTGTCCCGCCATCAGTGAGGAATTTCCACTTGATGATGCCATCAACCACGACGCCCAAGTTCTTGCTCTTTGCCCAATCCCCGCTTCCTTCTCTCCCAAGTTCAGACCTTCCGTCCCAGTCCTCGTTCTCCTCCTTCACTTCCTCGTTCAACGCCACAGCGTCCACCAGGCTCCTAAGTCCTCCGCACCACTTCTGCTTAAATGCGACGAGCGCCATCGTCTCGCTGAGTCCCTTGATACTTGACGGCCAAGAAAACGCGTCCCTGTGGTGTTCGCACACCTTTCCAAACCTCTCCAATTCGAGGCAAACGTACTTGCACCCTGGTTCCATCCATCCCTTTGTGATGGGTCCCCCAGGGACAGAGGAGGGGTACCGAAGAGTCGACGGTATAATAAATTTGGGCTTGCCGCACTCTGATGTCGACGCGGCATTGATCCAGTTCTTCATCCAATCTTTCATTCTGTCTGCGAATTCCAAAGCCGTCGCCCCTTCTCTCCCATATTGCCACGCTAACAAAGTAGGCTGAACGGCTCTAATGTTCAAGGCAACGTCGCACATCATCCTCTTATCGTCACTAACTTCGATGCTGCTGAAAAATGAAGACTTGAACATGGTGCCGTTCCTCTCGTTGGGACCTGTCCAGGAGTTCAAGAAGAGGCTGGAAATCTTTTCAGTGTTTAACAGCTGAGGGACCGCTCTTTCGATATCAAGCAGCATGACAGGCAGCATCGAGTCGCTGCTCTCCTCCGCGCTGTGTTCGACGTCGTGAAGCTCGTCGACGAAGCCTCCTGACATCCTGTCCATTCCCAAAACGTAGTCACCCAGCAGCTTAATAGCTTCCACGGTCTCGGAGTCCTCGAAACCTATGATCAAGCTCTTGAACTGTCTCCAGATTTCCACGTCATCGTTCGTGCCTCCTCCGAATTCCCCGTTTTCGATTTGTCTCTCTCTCACCCAATACTGTAAAACTTCCAACAGCTTCGCAGTCGCCTTGGCCTGTTCTTGAGCCCACAACGGAGCGTCTCCGGCCCCTAGTGTCCCAACGTCGGGCCATTCGATGGCTTGCCCAAGGTACATCCCAAGTATCCCCTCCTCACCGAAATGCTTCGCACTACACTCCAAATACTCTTGTGCCTCTGCGTACATCAACTTCTCCAGGATGTTATTCTCTAGCACTGCATGGGCGAGCATCCTTCCCCTATAATAACACCAAACTGGGAACACGAGGCTGTCTGTATCCACCTTCGTGGGATAAACACTCCCCATCACAAACATGCTTATCTTCGTGGGCCAAACTTTATCCCAGAACCAACCAGCGAGGTAACCAGTCTCGCTAAGTTTCTCAAGACTCTTCAAGCGCATCTCCTCGACGTACGATGGGGATTCAGGGAACCCATACCTGTGAGCGATCTCCAACAGATCGTCCAGTCCCTCAATGTCCTTGCCAGTATCCCTCAACCTTACGAGTGCATCATAGCGCAACTTATCATCGTCAGCCTTGCCTGCCTCCAATATTAGCGCATGAACCGAATTGGTAGCATCCAGGAAAACTCCAGGACATGACGGTACAGTGTAGACAAATCCATAGAGAATCCACACTACTACAACTGGAAAAACCGTAAAGGTGAAGAACAAGAGCGCGCAGATGCGGGGGTGGACTATCCTATATTTCACTTTCGGACAATTCATAACAGAAAGTGGAATTTGACCACCAAAATTGAGATGTCTGCTCGAACTCGCAAGGAGAAGAGAAAGAAGGAAAGGAAGGCTGCAGCCATGGCAGCCGCAGATGCAGAGGCAGCTTCTACTTCAATAACTGTGGATGAGGAGGAAAATCCCAACACCATTCCACAGAAGGTCGAAGCCACCAGTGATGATATATCAGTTTCTGAAGTATCAGTTGGTATAGAGAAAGAGATGAAGGCTTTAACATTATTATCTCCGCCTGAGGTACCTAATTTGATGTCTGTCGTTGTCGATATTAAACCAAGAATAGTGCTTAATGCCTACTCGGTCTTCATGATTAGATCGGCCCTCATGAAAGGTCGGTCTGGCTTGACAATTGGGGGCAGTAGGGTCACTTTGCATGTGATAAACCGCATCGGTGATGGTGAGGTTGGGAATGAGACCGAGTTGAAATTTCAAGATGACGCTTTGGAGGTCACCAATGGAAAGAGAAAGGAAACGGAGGGCGACTACGTCACGAACAATAGGCTGGAGAGGGTCAAGAATGTTCTTCCTTCGAGTTTCGTTATCCACGGGCTTCCAGGGTCTGGGAAGACGCACCTTTTGAACGCTTGCGAAACCCTCTTCCCAGGCCGTCGAGTAGTGCGGTGCAGGGGGTCGGATTTCGTAGCGCAGGTGGTGGGTGAAGGAGAGAGGAAGGTTCGGGAGGTTTTCAGTGGTGAAGGAAAGTTAATTTTGGTTGATGATATAGATGTTGTGGCGGGGGACAGGAAGAATAATGAGTGGAGAGGTATTTGCTCGGAGATATTGAGTTCCATCGATGGGTACGAGGGAGACGACGTGGCGAAAATAGATGGTGATGACATAAAGAATGTCGTGATTGCCACATGCGGATCGCTCAAGGATTTAGACCCTGCCATCACTCGTGCTGGCCGCCTGTCGGGCCTTGTGGAGTGCAGCTGGGGGGACTCTGAGAGGTGGGAATGCCTGCTTTCCCTGCTGAAAGAGTACGAGGTATGCGTCGAAGAGGAAAATACCGATAGCTTCCAGGAGGAGGTGAGGAGAGGGATGGCGGGCTGGGTGGGTGCAGACATAGTAGGAATGGTGAAGAGAGTGAAGAGAGAGGAGGGTCACATTAGGGAACCAATGTTAAGAAAGCAGTTTATGGCATACGTCAAGGATACCTCGCCAACGACAATGAGGTCGGAAACGGTTGAGGTTGAGAAGATCAGTTGGGACAATATTGGCGGGATGTCCACTGTGAAGAAAACGATAAGACGGATGGTCACGGGTAGGGTTGAGAACCGCGCTCTTTACCAGAAGTACGGCGTCAGGGAAACCAGGGGGGTGCTCATGTACGGCCCGCCAGGGTGCTCTAAGACTCTCATAGCCAAAGCACTGGCCACGGAGTGTGGGGGCGGCTTTTTACTCGTCAAGGGTCCGGAGGTTCTAGGGAAGTACTTGGGAGAATCTGAGAACAGGATTAAGGCTATCTTCGATGTTGCTAGGAAGGCCGGGAACTGCGTCATCTTCTTTGACGAGTTTGACAGTATTGCAAGCAGGAGGGCAGGAGGCAAAGGCGGAAGTGACAGAGTTCTGTCACAGCTCCTCGCGGAGGTCGATGGATGCGGTACACACCCCGGAGTGGTGGTGGTCGGTGCGACAAATCGTCCTGATCTCATCGATGAGGCTATGACGAGGCCTGGGAGGATAGACGGGATGGTCTATGTCCCTCCCCCGGATGAGGACAGCAGGAGGAGCATTCTTAAGCTTGAAATGAGGGGGGTGCCTATTGAAGGCACGGTTGATTATAACGCGTTGGCCAAGATAACAGGAGGGATGAGCGGTGCGGAGGTTGTGGGAGTTGTGAGGGAGGGAAAGTTGAGGGCCATTGAGGCCAACAGGCAAGGGGTGGCGATGGAAGATCTTGTCGAGGGAGCAAGTGACATCAAGCTAGCCATTACCACGGAAATGCTAAGCTTTTACGAAGGCTTCGAAAGACGTGGAGGTTGAGAGGGAGAAAATGTTTGTTCATGTTGTACCAAAAACCATCAAAAACCATTCTTCACTATACAACAAAGGTGTTCGCTTAGGATGCCAATAATTAGTACCTGCCAAGCTCGTTCATCCATGTATTGAAATTGGCTTCCACGCTGCGAAGCGTATTCTTATTCCTGATCGGATTAGGGTTGGGTGGTTCAATGTACTCAACGTCAGCTAGTATGTCCCTCACTTCTTGGCTCGTCACAAGTTTCTTATTTAGGGGAGGAATGACCAAACTCGTGTCCCCTTGCCCCTGCCGCAACGCAAGAGGCCTAGTCTTGATCCTTCTCCTCTCCCTCTCCCAAGCCTTCTCCGCCACCCTCTCCTTCAACGAACCCGAAGTCCCCTCTATGCTCTTTATCTTCTGTTCGACTTCCTTTGCTTCCCTCTCCAATTCTGATATCATGCCCCGGAGCTCCGGGCCATTCGCCAGGAACTTGTTCTTTGCTACAACAGGTTTTGGCTTGGACCTATTGAGACAGATCTCAGTGCCTATCGGACCCCCGTACTTCTTCTGAATCTTGACGGGAACGCGTTTTGTTAATTCTTGTGATTCAAAGCTGCCGTATTCCCCCGAATTCAGTTTATTTGGCGTATACTTGAATCCGCTTCCCAAGACAGAGGACATTCCCGTCCTGGTACCCTTAAAGTTGGGCTTATATGTGTTTTTCTTCTTCTCCCTTAGTGTATTGATAGTCTTTGATCTGCTGTCTATAACAGATCTCATGTCGGCGTACTGCTTCTTAAGCCTCTCCTCTAGATGTTCTTCGTTCAGGGGCCTCCCTTCAAATGCGCTTGAGAACGTGAAAGAACAGCGCATTCCACCCGTCACATTGAAACTTGGGGGGTGTTTGAGTAGAGCCCGACTCGTTCGATTGTAGTGCTCCGTCAAATACTCTGTGTTTGGGGCGCCTAAGATCGGTTGTGTTAAGCAGTTGGAGCAGGAAGGAAGGCTTTGGGGCGCACGTTTGTTTTCCAAAAAAGTCTCGTTTGAATTCTCACCTATGGGAACGGGTTTCCCCGCCGGTTTGACCACTTTTTCTCTTGGCATCACTGCAAACAATTCTGCGGTCAGTCCGTAAAAAGTTTGGGGAACTCCTCGATCTTGAATTGGTTTTTTTTCGTTTTAGACTGCGCAAGTCGGGATGTCGATCCGCGAATGTAAGATCGTGTTCCTCGGAAGCTCCGGGGTTGGAAAGACGTCGTTGGTTCGTAGCTTTGTCACCAAGAGTTTCACACCCAACGTGGACACAACAATTGGGGCAAGTTATCTTACCAAGGTGATGCGAGTGGATAGTGTGGGTGCTGTGGACGGGGTGGGGGGTATGTCGCAAATTGTCAAGGTGAGGGATTGGTGGGATGGAGGGGGACAATGGCAAACCTGATGAGATTCTTGGAGGGAGAGCTGAGGGAAGGGCAACTTCATGACTTTCACTTAGCAGCTGGTTCGCCTCGGGATGTGCCTTTTCGTCGTATTCTTCGTCTTGCTCACTGGCCCTTGTCTCGTTTTGCAGTTCAATGTTTGGGATACGGCAGGACAGGAAAAGTATGAGTCCCTTACCTCCATGTACTACAGAAATACGGACGCCGCCATACTCGTATACGATGTAACGGATGCTAGTAGCTTCAAGAAAATGAAGCAGTGGGCGGACACTTTGAAATCGAACCTCGACGGAAAAGCTGTCCTGATTGCTGTGGGGAACAAAGTGGACTTGCTCAAGGGGGATGACGGAAAACGAGCAGTTCGCGCTCAGGAGGTCAATGATTTCGTGTCGATCATAGGGGCTAGTTACGTAGAAACGTCTGCGAAGGAAAATATAGACGTTGACGAAGCGTTCAAGAGGATAGTGCATCTGCTACCTCCAGTACAAGTAGGGTATAGTGACGAGGACCAGATTAAGTTGCAACTTGGGGGCAGAAGAGGAAGCGACGGGTGGGCAAGCGCCTGTTGTTGACAAATTTTGATACATATGGTTAAAAAGTGTAAACTCAATAATATTCGTATCCTCAAACGTACTATTGATCATTAAAACTCCTCGTTCCACGTAAGTAAACATTGAACTAAAAGTTAAACTTCCCCCTATCCCCCGCTGCTTTTGTGGGTGTGTTCCTGAAACCACCCTGTTTCTTCGTAGTCTTCTCTAATCCGTTCATGACCTTGGAAAGCTCGTGCATCTTGTTTGTGACGTTGTCAAGCGTCTCCTTCCTCTTCTTGCCCTCCCCCTGGGTTTGGGCGTGCTCTATCCTCCTTTTGGTTCCGCCTAGACTAGACGACGCCTTCTTGGGAAGTACGAAACTCGAACTAGAGCTGCTGCCTCCCACGCTTTTCTGGCTCTCCCTCCACTGCTGCAATTTCTTCATTCTGTCGTCCTTGGAAAGGGGTGCAGAGGAAACTGAGCTCGTTATAGCAGCAGGTCTGGCGGTTACGGGCGCGGAGATGGTGCTCGTCGCCTTGAATGGACGCGCAACGGTAGTGCTGCTTCCGCCACTGATGCTCTTCTTGGCCTCCCCCCCTCCAAGATGAACCACCTTCTTAAGGACAGACGCCGCAGGTTTCTCTCCTAACCCCTCCTTCTTCGCCTTGTCGAAGAGGTATACCTTCTTGACCTTCTGAGCGTAAGGGGTGAGGGACAATTCATCCCCAGCCACCCTTCTCTTGAATTCAGGCTTCGCCCCAGCATCATCAGCACTAGCGCTTGTTGAGCTCTCGGTGCTAATATTGCTCTCGATACTCGTGTTCAGGCTACTGTCCGCGCTAATGTCCATCTCCTTGACATTGTTTTCGCCAATTTCCGCAAAAAAGTCCCTGAGTCTCTTCTGGAGCTCGTCCTTCTTCCCTCCGACCAATAAACCTCTCTTCTTGAGCTCCTCTTTGAGCTCGGCAACCTTCATTTTGTCCAGGACCGCCTCCTCGATGATTTTACCGTTGGTCTCGTCGATACCCTTGGGCTTCTTGGACTTTGCCTTTTTCTCCTTCTTGGGCTCCTTCTTCTTCTCCTTCTCCATGATATCGGCGTCGTCACTCAACATCTGAACGATTTCGTCTTCGATTACGCTGGTGTCCATATTAGCCTTGTTCTTCTTCTCCTTCTTTGCCTTCTTTTTCACGGGTGTCTCGCCCCAGTCACTGTCGTCCTCGTCGTCGACCTCTTCGTCGTCCATTAAGTCGTCGTCAAAAATGTCATCCTCTTCCTCCTTGGGCCTCCAAACGACCTTCTTCATCTTTTTCTTCTCCTTCTGGAGTTGGAGCTTTTTCTCGAGCCGCTCCTTCTCTTTCCTGTCGTCCTCCTTTAGGCTCTCAAATTCATTGAAAAGCTCGTCTCCGACCCTTGTAAAGCCCTCGAAGAAATCTCCGAGCATCTCGTCGACGCTAGACTTCAAATCGGCATCCACGACACCTCCTGCTCCTGCCTCCATGACCTGGAGCCCGACCCTGTGCTCCACGACTCCCTTTGTGCCCTCGAGGAGCGTCATCATGGCCTCGCTATGCTCGAACTTGAGCTTCTTGGTGGCTTTCCGACCCTTGGCCCTCTCGGTCTCAATGGCCTTGTCGACCGCATCCTCGTCGGACTTGTTCTTTTGTTGCTGCAGGTTCTCCACCTGTAGCTTGGACGAAATGAGCTCATCGAAGAGCTGGTGAAGCATAAATTTGCATTCTGTCCTGTTCATGCCGGTGAACCTTTCGGCGTCAACGTTCCCGACGTTGAGTGTGTTGGTCTTGGCCTCCCTTTCGAGCTCCATAAGGGAGCGCTGAAGCTGACAGATGACTCCGGTGCGTGTCTCGACCTCGACGTCCAGCATCTTTACCTGCTGGGCGACTCCGGCCGTACCCCTCTTGTCAGCGAAGCTCTCTCTCTTCTTCGCCGCCGCCGCGCGGAGGGTTGCTTGCTCGTTCAGCTGCTCCTTAGTGGACATGACCATCGACATGTTGTCAATCTCCCTCGACATCCAGATCTTAAGGTCTTTCCTCCTGGTCTTGTCGATTCCGCTTCCAGAGTTTGCGTTGGAATAGGAGGGAGCTCCGGTCTTGATTGCCTGCCTTTTCCTCTGCTCCGCCACAATTCTCTGCTTAGCGAGGGCCTCCGCGGCCTTCCTCTTGAGGACGTTGGCCTGCTTAGCTGCGGCCTCGCGAACCTTGTTGAGCTCTATTTTAAGCTTCTCGCCCTCCCTCAGCATCCTCATTGCCTTCATCTCTGCTGCCTTCTTCTCGTTCCTCCTTCCCTCTGCTTCCTCTTTCATCTTTCTCTGCAGCGCAGCCCTCCTCCTCTTGTCTTCTGAGATCTCGTTCTGGAGCTGCTTGCACTTCTTCTCTGCCATGTCCCTGAGCCTGATGGCCTTCTGGTGTTCGGAGCTCTTGGACTGGAGTTTCTTGATCTTGCCCTGGAGTTCCTCGAGCCTGGCCTTCATCTTGGCCTGGGAAGCAGAAGACGCGGCGGGCTTGGACGTTGCAGTGGGTTTCGCGTTGATCTTGTCGAGGAGCTGGCTGCGCTCCTGGTTGAGTACTTCCACCTCGTCCTGCAGGCTCTTCATGGCGTCGGTAAAATGTGTCTTGAGGGTCTGCATAGACTCCCTCTCCTTCTCGAGCTGTGCTGCCATCTTCTCCTTCTCCTGGATGTTACCGGAGATCTCGTTAAGTTCCGTCGCCATCTTGACCGTCGCCTTTGTCGCTTGGGCGGGGGCCGAATTCTCGTCGTTTTCGGCCGCCTGCTCCTCTTGGGTCCTCAGGGCCATCTCCTCGGCCGCCGTAAGGTTCCCATCGCCCATGACCACGGCCTCGGCCGTAGCCTTGGCGACAGCGGCGTCAATCTTTGCGTCCTGGAGCTCCTCCTTGAGCCTCTGTATCTCGAGCCTCATGTCCTCGACGGTGTCGTTGTCCTGGAAATGCTCGACGTCGATCCTAACGCCCTGCAGCCTCCCCATCTCGAGGACCTGCTCGTACTTCCACTTCCACTTGTCAGCGGTGAGGGAAGCCTGAAGGGACTCCTCGGCACTCCCGACGATCCTGCGATGAGCGAAGCGAATCGCGACAAGGGTTAGTTGAGGAGCGAAGCGACGAGAAGGGAGATAAGCTTATCGTATAGAATAGCATTAGATACCCGTCGTTTGATCTCACCTCTTCTCCGATGCGGCGACCCTCTCCCTGAGGCTGGCGTTCTCTCCCCTCAGTTTCATCACAATATCGAGCCTATCTAGGTCCACGACGCTTCCAGGAACGCTGTATGCCTCCCCCGGCGCGGCGCTAGAGCCAATAACAACCTTGGAGTCCATCTGAGCCTGCAAAAGTTGGAGCTTGAGGACCTGGTTCTCCCTCCTCAGCTTTGCCGCCTCCTGGGGCGTGATGGCCGTGGCTACAGTATTCACGGTCGCCTCGTTCTTGATGTTCCTGGCCCGCATAGCGTAGCGGAGGGTATTGGAGGACTACGAGCGAGGAGCGAAGCGACGGGCAAAGGGCTGTTAGTTACGTGGATGGGCGGTATGTTGATGTCGTTTCCCTCCTTTTTCCGCCTCACCTCCTCGGCGTTGATATCAGCTGGAGAAACACAGCATAGCATGACGGTGAGGGAGTTGCCTCCGAGGGAGGATGTTAGGAGTCTTGTGAGCTTGGAGTCGCGGTAGGGAACGTGTCCGTTTGGGCTGCTGCGATGAGCGAAGCGAAGAGCGGGGCGAGGAGCGAAGCGACGAGCAGAAGGGTTGTTAGTTATTGCGCTGCAGTAGTATACGGTCGTCGCTTCGCTCC
>JGI24540J26637_10000234_pt1 | contig 22659 bp, 20 predicted proteins | sample NorSeaMetagenome_FD_26637 | JGI IMG/M metagenome (IMG submission 26637)
GGGGCTTAGCTGCTATATCTTTAACTGGAGGTGCTGCTGGTTTACTATTTTTGTGTCTGCCTGCAATCGTTCTTGGAATTATGTCTTTAAATACAAAAGGAAGAATACAAGGAATTTTTGGTTTGATATTAGGTCTTGCAGAGTTATTACTAATAATATTTTTTCTTGTTATATTTAGCTCTATCTTAGGTTGGGGGGTTTGGGGTTAGTATTACTTTTACTATTGTAAAGTTAATTGTTAATTTTAATAATAGCTGATTTATTTATATCAAGTTGAATAAGTATAGGGTACTTTTTGTTTTTATCAATTAATTCAATTCTACTTGTATTTGGTGGAGATAATCCTGAGCTTGTTGCCTTAATCTTTATTATATTACTTCCTTTTAAGAGTTTGTATTTGATTTTTTTAGGCCTATTTTTTGTTTCATAGTCATTTAATATCAAACTACCATTTATAGTTAGATTAATTTTATCTCCATCTTCTTGATTGCTATCCCATACTTTAAGAGTTAAAAATTTTGATATCCAATTTATATTCAAATCGTCTCCCTCTTTGATAATTTGTGTTTTTTTAATATATGTTGTATCTTGTTTCTATTTCTCTTTCTTTGTATTTTGCTATTTTCTTCTGAATTCTTTTAATTTTTTTATCAATATAAGATTTCTCCATTAATATAATTTTTCCTTCAGCGCATTTAATACTGTCCAAAAAATTGCCTATAAAACTACCTTCTAGTCTCTTTTTATTTAAAGTTTTTTTAATCTGTAAATTCATTCTTATATAGCAAAAACTATTAATTGGAGACTCAGATTTTGTTATTAAAATCTGTGTTTCATGAAGCTGAAAAGTTTTATCTTTTTTAAAATATATTCCTTGTACTTCACTTTTTGTCTCATCTGCAGTATTTTGATTGGTGATAGAATATCCTGATACATTTCCATTTTTTTCACTGAGTTCTAATGTAAAACCAATTGGCGGACTATTTTTAATTAATAATGTGCCTGAATAATTATAATATTTTGTCTGAGCATCACATATGTGAAAAGACACAATTAATATAAAAAGTGTTCTAAATTTCATTCAAATCTAGTTTATTAAAGTTTCCAGAGCTCATCATTAGTAAGTTCTTGTTTTCTAGATTAATTGATTGTAAATGAATTTTTAGTTTCTCACAATCACTAAAGACTAGAAGATTTTCTTTGTTAAATGATGATTTAATTTGTTCTTCAGTAATTGGAGTTAATCCTTTATGTAAAATTGCTTCTTTACTAAAAAATACTATTGCTATATCTGATTCATCCATACATCCGTTATATTGTTGTAAAAATTCAGCATTTAGACTACTAAATGTATGCAGTTCCATACACGCTACCAGTTGTCTATTTTGATACTGTGATTTTACTGCATTTATAGTTGCTTTTAGCTTTGAAGGGGAATGAGCAAAATCTTTATATATAGCAGAATAGTTAGTTTGAGTGATTAGTTCCAGCCTATTAGAGGCGCCACTAAAAGATTTAATTTGTTTGTAAAAATCATTTTCTTTAACTCCTAACTCTTTACATACAAGCATCGCAGCATTTAGGTTTTGAAGATTGTGATCGCCAAATATTTTTAATGGGGTATTGTTAATTATTGATACTCCATCTTCAATTTTATATTCCGGGGTGCTATAGCTAATCATCTTGCATTCTCCTTGCTCTTTTGCTAAATTTCTTAACTCTTTATCTTCTTCAAAATAAATTAGTGATTCAGTAATCATTTTTTTAAAAATTCTAAATTGATCTATATATTTTTCAAATGTTGGAAAAACATTTATATGATCCCAAGCAATACCACTAAGCACTCCTATATGGGGTTGATACAAATGAAATTTTGGTCTTCTGTCAATGGGTGAGGATAAGTATTCGTCTCCTTCTAAAATAATAATTGGAGCATCATCTGTTAGCTTCACCATAACATCAAAGCCTTTAAGTTGTGCTCCTACCATATAATCGCAATCAATTTTTAAATTTTGTAAAACATGAAGGATCATTGCTGTAATTGATGTTTTTCCGTGACTACCGCCAATCACAACTCTTTTCTTTTTTTTACTCTCCTGATATATATATTCAGGATATGAAAAGATATTTAGATTTAATGTTTTAGCTTTTAATAATTCAGGATTATCTTTTTTAGCATGCATTCCCACTATTACGGCATCAATTTTTTTGCTAATTGAATTAGGATTCCAACCAATTTTTTTTGGTAAAAGGTTATGTTTTGCTAATCTACTTTTTGATGGTTCAAAAATCTGATCATCAGATCCAGTTATGACATAACCTTTCAAATGTAATGCTAAAGCAAGATTATGCATTGCGCTTCCCCCAATTGCAATTAAATGTATATTCATTTAAAATAAAATTTATACTTTAAATGTATCATATAATTCAACTTTATTACTTTTGATTGATTAAAATTTACTAACATGAAATTGTATACAATAGATACTGGGTATTTTAAATTAGANGGTGGTGCAATGTTTGGTGTTGTTCCTAAAGTATTATGGTCTAGAACTAATCCTGCTGATGATAAGAATTTATGTCCATGGGCAATGCGATCATTGTTAATTGAAGATGGTAATAGATTAGTTCTCATTGATAATGGTATAGGTGATAAACAAGATGATAAATTTTTAAAACATTATTATTTGCATGGTGATTCTAGTCTTCATATTTCACTTAAGAAATATGGTTTTTCTTCAGATGATATTACAGATGTTTTTTTAACTCATTTACATTTTGATCATTGTGGTGGTAGTGTTAAGTGGAATGTTGATAAGACTGGTTTTGAAATGGTATTTAAAAACGCAAAATATTGGAGNAATGAAAAACATTGGAANCATGCTTTAGAATCTAATTATAGAGAGAAAGCTTCGTTTTTAAAAGATAATATTATTCCAATACAAGAAAGTGGTCACCTTAATTTTATAAATAGAGAAGATAAATTTTTAGATTTATTTAGTGTTCTTTTTGTTGATGGTCATACTGAATCTCAAATGATACCAAAAATTAAATATAAGGATAAGAATATATTTTTTGCTGCAGATTTACTACCAAGTACAGGTCATATTCCACTAGCATATGTTATGGGTTATGATACTCAGCCTTTAAAGACTTTAGATGAGAAAGGGCGATTTTTAAAAGAAGCAGCAGATAATAAAGATATTATATTTTTACAACATGATAATTATCATGAATGCTGTACTGTCAAGCATTCTGATAAAGGGGTAATTTTAGATGAGACCTTTACGTTATCAGATGTTTTATAAATTCTAAAGAAGTTCAAATCTTATTTTAGGTGATCTATTTTAAGTCTCTGTATAGTTTTTCTGCACCAATCCAAATTAAAATTATAGGCCAGTATGTAGTAATGAGCTGTCTAATGGAAATAAATATAAAACCTAGATTATCTAACAAGAATAATACTCCGATAATAATTAATAATACAGATAGTCCTATATTTTTTTTCATATTTAAATTTTAAGTAAAACTAATATTTATTTTTGTATTAAAATAAATAAAACATATGTCAGAAGATAAGAAGGTAATTTTTTCAATGGTTGGGGTTTCTAAATCCTTTAATAATAATAATAAGCAGGTTTTAAAGGATATATATTTATCTTTTTTTTATGGGGCTAAAATTGGGATTATTGGTCTTAATGGTTCTGGAAAATCAACTTTATTAAAGATTATAGCTGGTCTCGACAAATCTTTTCAAGGTGATGTGCATTTTTCTGAGGGTTATAATATTGAATACCTTGAGCAAGAACCAAAATTAGATGAGTCAAAAACAGTCATTGAAATTGTAAAGGAAGGGATGCAGGAATCTGTAGATGTTTTAGCTGAATACAATTCAATCAACGATAAATTCGGTCTTCCAGAATATTATGAAGATAATGATAAAATGGAAGAGTTAATGAAAAAGCAAGGTGAGTTACAGGATAAAATTGAAGCTCTAGGTGCTTGGGACTTGGAGACTAAGTTAAATATTGCTATGGATGCTTTAAGATGTCCTGAACCTGATACAAGTGTTTCTGTATTATCTGGTGGTGAAAGAAGGAGAGTAGCTTTATGTAGATTGCTTTTAAAAGAGCCAGAGATATTACTTCTTGATGAACCTACAAATCATTTAGATGCTGAGTCTGTTATGTGGTTAGAGCAACATCTTTCTAAATATTCAGGAACGGTAATTGCAATTACTCATGATAGATATTTTTTGGATAATGTTGCAGGTTGGATACTTGAGCTTGATAGAGGAGAGGGTATTCCTTGGAAAGGAAATTACTCGTCATGGTTAGAGCAAAAAACAAAAAGATTAGCTAAAGAAGAGAAAACTGAGAGTAAAAGGAGAAAAACCCTTGAAAGAGAACTTGACTGGGTAAGAATGTCTCCAAAGGGTAGAAGAAGTAAATCTAAAGCAAGGCTAAATAATTATGAGCAATTACTGCAAGATACTTCTAAGGAGAAAGAAGAAAAAATTGAACTGTATATACCTCCAGGTCCTAGATTAGGTAATAATGTTATTGATGCGATTAATGTCTCTAAGAGCTTTGATGAAAAGTTATTATATGATAATCTTGAATTTAAACTTCCGCCTGCTGGTATTGTCGGTATAGTTGGTCCTAATGGTGCAGGTAAAACTACATTGTTTAGAATGATCATGGATCAAGAAAAGGTTGATAGTGGTTCATTTACTGTGGGTGAGACTGTTAAGATTGCATATGTTGATCAGCAGCACTCGGATATAGATTTAAATAAAACTATTTGGGAGCAAATAACTGATGGTCAAGAGCAGATTAATGTTGGTGGTAAACTAATGAATTCTAGAGCTTATGTTGCTAAGTTTAATTTCAATGGTTCTGATCAAAATAAAAAAGTGGGTGTACTTTCTGGGGGTGAAAGGAATCGTTTGCATCTTGCTTTAACACTAAGAAAAGAAGCTAATGTTTTACTTCTAGATGAGCCTACTAATGATCTGGATGTTAATACTTTAAGAGCCTTGGAAGAAGGTCTTGGAAGTTTTGCTGGTTGTGCAGTAATTATCTCTCATGATAGATGGTTTTTAGATAGAGTGTGTACTCATATTCTTGCTTTTGAAGGCGATTCTAGTGTATATTATTTTGAAGGTGGGTATTCTGATTATGAGGAGAATAGGAAGAAAAGATTGGGTGATATTTCCCCAACTAGAATTAAATATAAGAAACTAAAGAGGTAATATTATTTTGGAGCTAATCTTATTAGAAATATTGCTATAAAACTAAAAATAATATTTGGAATCCATACAGCAATTATTGGAAATAGATTTCCATTAGTTGCAAATGTTGTAGAGATTTGCATGAATAAAATATAGCCAAAACTTATAATTAGACCAATACTTAATGGAATACCTGAGCCACTTCTCATTCTTCTACTTCCTATAGCTACAGCAATAATNGTTAAAATGATAGAAGAAAATGGGTTTGCTAATCTTTTATATTTTTCAATTTTATGAAAAGTAATTTGTGATGTTCCTTTTATTTCTTCCTCTTTAATGAATTTATTTAATTCCTTCATACCCATTGTTTCAACTAAGTTTTTCTTTTTTGAAAAATCAATTGGAAGTAAATTTAAAGTTGTGTCCATTTGTCTTCCACTTTTAATCTCTTCATGCTTATCTCCATAAATACGAATAAAATAATCTTTCACTTTCCATTTATTATTAGTTGTATCATATTGGATATAATTTGCACTCAGCTTTGAATTAAGTNTATTATTTGTAAAGTTTTCTAAAGTAAATTTATATCCTATATCTTTTGATTTATTATAGCTTTCCATATAGATATACTGATCTTTTTTGATCTGCATATGAATATTTTTAATTCTTTGTGATTGTCTTTTTTTAAGATATTTATTTTCAAAGTCAATTCTTTCTTTATTTGTATGTGGAATAACAAAATTTCCAAGAACAAAAGATAGTATAGCTAAAGTAATTGCAGATATTATGAAGGGTTTTAATAGTCTTGAGAAACTCATTCCACTATTTAGGATTGCTATTATCTCACTGTTATTTGCCATTTTTGAAGTAAAAAATATGACAGATATAAAGATAAATAATGGGCTAAAAAGATTGGTGAAATATGGTATAAAATTTAAATAGTATTGAAAAATTATCTTATCAATACTTACATCACTTCTAAGAAAATCATCAATTTTTTCAGATATATCAAAAATAATTACAATTAAAAGAATTAGGGATATTGTAAAAAAAAATGTACTAAAGAACTTTTTTATTATATACCAATCAATCTTTTTCATTATAACCTAATATCTAATTTTTTTACCATTATATTTTTCCAAGAATAGAAATCTCCAATTTTAATATGTTTTCGACTCTCTTCCATTAACCACATATAGAATCTAATATTGTGGAGTGTTGCAATTTGTTTTGCCAAAAGTTCATTATTTGTAAACAAATGTCTTAGATAAGATTTTGAATATGTTTTATCAACATATGAAGTTCCATTTTGATCAATTTTTGAGTAATCGTCTTTCCATTTTCTATTCTTAATATTTATCGTTCCTTCAGAAGTAAATAGCATTCCATTTCTCGCATTTCTTGTTGGCATAACACAATCAAACATGTCAATTCCTAAAGCTATGTTTTCAAGAAGATTAGAAGGTGTTCCAACTCCCATTAAATATCTAGGTTTTTCCTCAGGTAATATATTACTTACAATCTCTGTCATTTCATACATTAATTCATGAGGCTCTCCTACTGATAATCCTCCAATAGCATAACCATCTTGCTCAAAACTAATAATTTGTTCTGCAGATTGTTTGCGTAAATCTTTATAAACACTTCCTTGAACAATAGGAAAAAAAGATTGTGAATAATCATATCTGTCATTAGTCAGATTAAATCGTTGACAGCATCTTTTTAACCATCTATGTGTCATGTGCATTGATTTTTTTGCATAATCATATTCACAAGGATATGGTGTGCATTCATCAAATGCCATAATTATATCAGCACCAATAATTCTTTGAATGTCGATAGCATACTCAGGAGTAAAAAAATGTTTAGAACCATCAATATGAGATTGAAATTCAACGCCTTTTTCTGTAATTTTTCTACTGTTTGAGAGTGAATATACTTGGTATCCACCACTATCAGTTAGCATAGGCTTATCCCAGCCAATAAATTTATGTAATCCGCCAGCATTTTTAATTGTATCAAGTCCTGGTCTAAGATATAAGTGATAGGTGTTTCCTAATATTATTTGTGCTTTTGTATCCTCTAATAATTCATGTTGATGTACCCCTTTTACGCTTCCAGATGTTGCAACAGGCATAAAAATTGGAGTCTCAATCTTACCATGATCTGTCTGAATTTCTCCTAATCTAGCTTTGGATTTTAAGTCTTTTTGCTTTAAAATAAATTTCATATTAACAAAAGTAATCTAATTTGACATTTGCTCATATTTAAATAGTATAAAACTAGCTATATATTCTTATTTTTGTGTTAGTAATTACTGATGCTATCGCTTCATTTTTGAAGAGGAAAGTCTGGACACCAAAGAGTAACATAGCGGATAACATCCGTCCAGTGCAAACTGAGGACAAGTGCAACAGAAAGAATGTACAGTTAGGCTGTAGTGAAATCATGTAAACTCTATGTGGTGCAATGTCATGTATACCAGGATTAAAGGATTACTCGTCTTTTCTTGGGGGGTAGGCAGCTCGACATAAAGGGTAACTTTTATGCTAGATAAATGATGGCACCTTTTATTAGGAACAGAATCCGGCTTACGTGTAATTACTGTTATAAGCCGACACTTAGGTGTCGGCTTTTTCTATATTTGTTTTATGAATAATCATATTCTTATATTTTTTTTATTTATTAGTTTTTTCACAAAGGCCCAAGATACCTTAATGCCAGTTGTTTTTTTAGACGATGTTGTAATATCAGAGTTAAATAATGGTTTTTCAGTGGATGATTTTATTGGTTATGTGAAAAATGATAGTACATTTTATCTTGGATTTAAGCATTTAAGATATTATGAGCATAAGTATAAAAGTGAACTTATTGTCTATAATAAAAAAAATGTAAAAATTGGAACTCTAAATAGAATTGGAACTCATTATTCTGATAATAAAAAAGCCTTTACTTTAGATGATTCTATATATTTTGATGGAAAAATTTATAAAAAAAATGGAGAGTATAAATTATATACTCCTGAGGCTTTTGATGATGTTTTTTTTCCATATGATACTATTGATGTCTCTTTACAAATAAGTAAAAAAAAGAATCCTAATGAAAGTCAAAATATGCGTGATGCAAAGACTATAGGTTTCTCAATAGGAACAGATAACGTAGAACAATCTAAAGGAGGTATTAGGAAAAAGCTATCTATTTTTGATGTTGATATGCAGAAGTATTATAACTATACAATAAGTGATACTAATTATAATAATATTCCTTGCTATGTTTTTTCCGTTAATGTAAAAAATGATATTGATGAAAATCAAAAACAGAAAGCACTAATTAGAAAAGTGGTTTCTTACTTTGATAAATCTAATTTTAACGTTATTTATAGAGAGTATAAGTTTGTTTATAATAATTGGTTTATAAAATTAGATATGCATGTATTAGTTAATCTTGATTATGTAAACAATATTCATGTTCCAACTTCAATTTTTTACAATGGTTATTGGAAAGTTTTATTTTTTAAATCTGAAAGAACGTATTTTAAATTAAGATTATATGATTATGTAATACAATAAGTATTGTTTTTTCTACATAAAATAATTATAAAAATATTTTGTAGTAAAGAAAAACACATTAACTTTGCATCCTAAATAGATAAAAAAAAAGATATGCCGAAAAGAACGTTTCAACCATCAAATAGAAAGAGAAAAAATAAACATGGCTTTATGGATCGCATGTCATCTGCTGATGGCCAAAAAGTCATCTCTAGAAGAAGATCGAAAGGTAGAACAAGATTAACAGTGTCTGATGAAATGGGTCACAAATAATATCTATTAAAGAATTAAAATATAAGTGTTGCCTTTGCAGCACTTTTTTTTTGATTTTTTTGTAAAATTATAAATCACATTCAGTATTTCAATGAACAAAAAATGTAAATTCGCAATAATCAAATTAAGATAATGCCAAAAGATAATTCAATAAAATCAGTTTTAATTATAGGAAGTGGACCTATAGTTATAGGACAAGCCTGTGAGTTTGACTACTCAGGCTCTCAAGCTGCTCGTTCATTAAGAGAGGAGGGTATTGAGGTTTCGCTTATTAATTCTAATCCTGCAACTATTATGACTGATAAGGTTGTGGCTGACCATATTTACCTTAAGCCACTTACACCAAAATCAATTATAGAAATATTAGAGGAAAGAAATATAGATGCTGTTTTACCAACTATGGGTGGTCAGACAGCTTTAAATTTATGTATTGATGTTGATGAAAAAGGTATATGGGAAAAATTTGATGTAGATATTATTGGTGTAGATATTCAAGCAATTCATATTACTGAAGATAGAGAGCAATTTAGGAAATTAATGAAAAAAATTAATATTCCTGTAGCTCCTGCTAAAATTGCTACTTCTTTTTTACAAGGAAAAGAGATTGCTCAAGAACTTGGTTTTCCTCTGGTTATTCGGCCATCTTTTACTTTAGGTGGTTCAGGTGCTGCTTTTGTGCATACAAAAGATGAGTTCGAAGATTTACTATCTAAAGGTTTACACGCATCACCTATTCATGAGGTTCTTATAGACAAGGCTGTAATAGGATGGAAGGAATATGAACTGGAACTTTTAAGAGATGATAATGATAATGTAATAATTATTTGTAATATAGAAAATCTTGATCCAATGGGTATCCATACTGGAGATTCTATTACAATTGCTCCTGCTATGACACTTTCTGATACTACTTATCAGAGAATGAGAAGTATGGCTATTAAAATGATGCGTTCTATTGGAGAATTTGCTGGTGGTTGTAATGTTCAATTTGCAGTAAGTCCAGATGAGAATGAAGATATTATTGCGATTGAGATTAATCCTAGAGTTTCCAGATCATCAGCCTTGGCTTCAAAAGCAACAGGTTATCCAATTGCTAAAATTGCCTCTAAATTAGCAATTGGTTATACTCTTGATGAGTTAGATAATCAGATAACTAAAAATACATCTGCTTGCTTTGAGCCTACTTTAGATTACGTTGTAATAAAAATTCCTAGATGGAATTTTGATAAATTTAAAGGCTCTGATACTACTCTGGGGTTACAAATGAAATCTGTTGGAGAGGTAATGGCAATAGGTCGCTCTTTTCAAGAAGCTTTACAAAAAGGATGTCAATCATTAGAAATTGGTAGAAATGGTTTAGGTGCTGATGGTAAGGAAATCACAAATCAAGATGAGATTTTAAAGAGATTAAAGTATGCAAGTAGTGATAGGATTTTTAGGGTATATGATGCATTTAGAATNGGAATTCCGTTACAGAGAATTCATGATATAACAAAAATAGATTACTGGTTCTTACGTCAAATAGAAGAATTAGTTGTTTTTGAAAACGAAGTTAAAAAACATTCTATTAATAAAATTTCAACAGATTTATTATTAGAAGCAAAAATGAAAGGATTTGCAGATAGGCAAATAGCTCATCTACTTGGATGTCTTGAAAGTGAAGTTTTTGANCATAGGAAATCATTAAATATAAATAGAGTATATAAATTAGTTGATACATGTGCTGCTGAATTTACAGCAAAGACTCCTTACTACTATTCAACTTTTGAAATGGATAAAGAAGTTAATGGAAAAAGATTTGCTGAAAATGAAAGTATTTCATCTTCAAAAGAAAAAATTATAGTATTAGGATCTGGACCAAATAGAATAGGACAGGGTATTGAATTTGATTATTCATGTGTACATGGAGTTTTAGCAGCTAAAGAATGTGGTTATGAAACAATAATGATTAATTGTAACCCTGAAACTGTTTCTACTGATTTTGATACAGCAGATAAATTATATTTTGAGCCAGTTTTTTGGGAGCATATTTATGATATTATTCTTCATGAGAAACCTGTTGGTGTGATTGTACAGCTTGGAGGTCAAACAGCTTTAAAATTAGCTGAAAAATTAGAAAGATATGGTATTAAAATTATGGGAACTTCTTATAATGCACTTGATGTTGCAGAAGATAGAGGGAGATTTTCTGAATTATTAACTAAGAATAATATTCCTTTTCCAAAATTTGCTGTTGCACAAACTGCTGAAGAGGCGATTAGTATATCTAAAAATTTGAATTTTCCTATTCTAGTTAGACCATCTTATGTTTTAGGTGGACAAGGAATGAAAATTGTTATTAATGAAGATGAATTAGAACATCATATTATTAATTTATTAAAAGATATTCCAGGAAATAGGGTCTTACTTGATCATTATCTTGATAATGCTATTGAAGCAGAGGCTGATGCTATTTGTGATGGAGAAAATGTATATATAATAGGTATTATGGAACATATTGAGCCTTGTGGTATTCACTCTGGTGACTCGTATGCAGTCCTACCTACTTTTGATCTAAGTGATAATGTTCGTCAACAAATGATTGATATTACTAACAAAATTGCTGTAGCATTAGAAACTGTTGGTCTTATTAATATTCAATTTGCGATTAAAGATGAGGTTGTTTATGTTATTGAAGCTAATCCAAGAGCCTCTAGAACAGTTCCATTTATTTCTAAGGCATATGATGAGCCTTATGTTAATTATGCTGCTAAAGTAATGTTAGGCCATAATAAAGTGACTGATTTTAAATTTAACCCTAAGAAAAAAGGATATGCAATTAAGGAACCAGTATTTTCTTTTAATAAATTCCCAAATGTTAATAAAGAATTAGGTCCTGAAATGAAATCTACTGGAGAGAGTATCTATTTTATTGATGATTTGAAGGATGATTATTTTTTAAAAGTTTATTCCGAAAGGAATTTATATTTAAGTAAATAATATGTTAGTTGGGTTGTTAAAGTTTCTATTTTGGTTTTTCTTTATTTCATATGTTTTTAAATTTCTATTTAGAATTTTAGCNCCTTTTCTAATGTCTAGATTTATTAAAAAAACATCTCAACGTTTNGAAAATCAGTTTAATAATAATAACTCAAAAAAGGAAGAGGAAGGAAAAGTTTCTATTGATAAAAATAAATCATCACAATCTAATAAAAAATCAGATAATATTGGAGATTATGTTGATTTTGAAGAGATTGATGACTAAATAATAATATTATGAATTTTAATAATGCTAAGCCACATATTCTTGTTCTTTTAATTTTTATTGCAATATCATTTATTTATTTCTCTCCTGTTCTCGAAGGAAAGAAGTTAGATCAACATGATATTAAAACCTATAAAGGAATGTCTAAAGAAATTAAGGACTTTAGAGAGAGTACTGGTGAAGAGGCATTGTGGACAAATTCTATGTTTTCAGGTATGCCAGCATATCAAATATCTGTAAAGTATAAGAAAAACCTTATTCAATACGTTGATAAGATTCTTACTTTGGGTCTGCCTAGACCTGTAAATTTATTGTTTCTTTACTTACTTGGTTTCTATATATTATTACTAACTCTTAAGGTTGATTATAGAATAGCTTTTATCGGATCTATTGCTTTTGCTTTTTCATCATATTTTTTTATTATCATACAGGCTGGTCATATGAGTAAGGCTCACGCAATTGCATATTTACCTATGGTTGTTGCTGCTGTTTTATATACCTACAGAGGTAAAATGCTTTTAGGTGGAGCACTCACTGCACTAGCTGTAGCATTAGAAGTATATACTAACCATTTTCAGATTACATACTATTTAGTGCTAGTTTTATTAATTATTGGTGTATTTCAATTATATAAAGATTTTAAAAATAAAAATTTAACTGATTTTTTTAAACGTTCTGGAATTTTAATACTTGCAGCTGTACTAGCAGCTGGAACTTCTCTTACACGTCTTAAGACAACTTCAGATTATGGTAAAGAAAGCACTAGAGGAAAATCAGAACTAACTAGTAACATTGATAACAAGACTCAAGGATTAGATAAAGATTATGCAACTCAATGGAGTTATGGAATTGCTGAGAGTATGACACTTCTTATTCCTAATTTTTATGGTGGAAGTAGCTCTAGTAGTGTATTATCATTAGAAGATTCTAAAACTTTAGATTTCCTTAAAAAGTTTAAGAATAAAAAGTTAGCTAATTCTTTAGCTCAATACAAATCATCATCATATTGGGGAGATCAACCTATTGTTTCTGGTCCCACTTATGCTGGAGCAATCGTAATATTCCTTTTTATTTTGGGTTTATTATTTGTTAAGTCAGAGTTAAGAATTTGGTTGTTACTTGCAACTATTATGTCACTAATGCTTGCGTGGGGTAAGAATTTTATGCCTTTAACTAATTTCTTTCTTGATTTTTTCCCTGGATATAATAAGTTTAGAGCAGTATCTATGATTCTTATTATTGCTGAATTTACTATACCTTTATTAGCTTTTATTGCTCTAGATAAATTTTTATCTTCTTCTATTGATAATAATGAAAAACAAAAACCATTAAAATTAGCTTTTTATATTACAGGTGGTTTGACATTAATATTTGCATTATTTCCTACTATGTTTTTAGATTTCACATCTGAAAATGATTTAAACCCACTTGCTGCAGGAGTTATTACTCCAGATAATTTTTTAGAAAGTCTAGCTTTAGATAGATCTTCACTTTTATCCACTGATGCTTGGAGATCTTTTATCTTTATTGGATTAACTTTTGGTGTTTTAATGTTATACTTAAGAAATAGTTTAAAATCTCAGTATGTAATTTTAATTGTAGGTGTTCTAGTTGTTTGTGATATGTGGAATGTAAATAAACGTTATTTAAATGATGATAATTTTGTTAGAAAAAACAAAGTAAAAATCCCATATAAGCCAACTCAAGCAGATAACTTTATTTTAAATGATAAGGATCCTAATTTTAGAGTATTTAACTCTAGTGTAAGTACATTTAATGATGCTAGCACATCATATTTTCATAAATCAATTGGTGGTTACCATGGAGCAAAATTAAAACGTTATCAAGAATTAATAGAATTTCATATTTCTAAAGGAAATATGAATGTTCTAAATATGCTTAACACAAGATATTTTATTTCTAGAGATGGAAAACCACAGTTAAATTCCGCTGCTTTAGGAAATGCATGGTTTATAAATAATATTAATTTAGTGTTGAATGCTGATGAAGAGATTGATGCATTAAAAGATTTTGATCCTATTAATACTGCAATTGTTGATAATCGATTTAGTAATTATATTATTCCCAATTTAGATAATTCATCTTCAACTATTCAATTAGATATTTATAAACCTAATTATTTAAAGTATTCTTCAGAATCAACAAATGATGGTATTGCAATATTTTCAGAGATTTATTACAATAAGGGTTGGGATGCTTATATTGATGGCGTTAAAACTGATTATTTTAGAGCTAATTATGTTTTAAGAGCTTTAAATATTCCTTCTGGTAATCATATTATTGAATTTAAATTTCAACCATCTGTTTATTCAATTTCTGAGAATATTTCTTTAGCTTCTTCTTTAATTTTATTTATCTTATTATTTCTTATCTCATACAAGGAATATTATAGAAAATGAAGAAAGTATTAATTATAACTTATTATTGGCCTCCTATGGGTGGAGGAGGTGTTCAAAGATGGTTAAAGACAAGTAAGTATTTAAGAGATTATAATTGGGAGCCTGTAATTTGTACTGCCAAAGATCCCGAAATATCTATGTATGATGAGAGTTTAGAATCAGATATTCTAGAAAATTTAGAAGTTCTAAGAGTTCCAATATGGGAGCCTTTTAAATTATATCGTTTTATAACTGGTCAAAAGCAAGAAAAAGTTAATCCAGGTTTTCTTAAAAAGAGTAATAGAGTTAGTGTTTTTGAAGGTATATCATTATGGATAAGAGGCAATCTTTTTATTCCTGACGCTAAGAGGTTTTGGTATAGACCAAGTGTTAAATCCTTAACAAAATATCTTCAAACTAATAAGGTAGATGTGATTGTTTCTACGGGTCCCCCGCATACCACACATCTTATTGCTATGGATATATCAAAAAAATTTAAGATTCCTTGGTTAGCAGATTTTAGAGATCCTTGGACAAAAATTGATTTCTTTCATAAATTGAAGCTTTCATCTCGAGCTAATAAGATACATAAGAATCTTGAGTTAAATGTTTTAAAAACTGCTGATGTAGTATCTACAGTTAGTGAGTCTTGGTCGAATGATTTTTTAAAAATATCAGGAATTAAACCATTAGTAATTAATAATGGATATGATCCTGCAGATTTTAATGATATTTCAATGAAGAAGTTAGATGATAAGTTTTCTATAACTCACGCTGGATCAATGAATACTGATAGAAATCCTAATATTTTTTGGCAAGCTCTAAGATTTTTAATAAATGAAGATAGTCGATTTAAAAGAGATTTAAATATTAAACTAATTGGACCTGTTGATATAACTGTGATTGATTCAATTAAAAAATACGATTTAAATGATTATGTTACTTACATAGATAACATGTTTCATGATAAGGTAGTTAAGTTGCTCGTGTCGTCTCAATTGCTTCTTCTNCCTCTTAATAATAGCCCAAATGTAAATGGTATTATACCTGGTAAAACATATGAATATATTGCAGCACAAAGACCCATATTATGTATTGGTGATATTAATGGTGATACTGCTAAAATTTTAAATAATATAAATGCAGGTTCTATTGTTGGTTTTGATGATTATCAATTTATTAAAGAAGAATTATTAAGATTTTATAATTTATATAAAGCAAAAAAACTAAATGTTAATTCTAGCAATTTTGAGATTTTTAGTAGAAAAGAATTAGCATCTAAATTTGCAAGTATTTTTAATGATATGTCTAATGTCTAAATTATTAGAGTCTTTCTAATCCAAAAGTATATTTTTCAATAAATTATATTACTCGATTTATTCCTATAAGCCATCTCATTTTTATATAATCTTCATTCGCTGGAGGTCTATTTAATAATACTGGTAAATCAAGTCTTAAAATTAATGGTTTCATTTTTGGTAATCCTTTTANAGTGTAGGTGAATCCAATTCCCGCATCAGCTCTAACCTCAGTAAATATTTCTTGAAAATTTGAGAAACTAATATCTTCGTTGGTTATTATTCCAGCATCCCCAAAAATGTAAGTTTTTAGTTCATTATTTAATATGGGAACATGAAAATATTTTGACAAATCAATTTCTAAATTTATAGAAACACCACTTTTTCCAGAATAATTAAATGACTCTATATTTCCATTATTTTCTTTAGGAACTAAATAACCAGCATAACCTCTTAGATTAAGTCCGCCGCTATGATGAAAATTGTTTATTGAAGAACCAAATCCAAGATATTCTTGAGGAACAAAACCATTTGCTCTAGTATATTCATTATTCATTAATTCTTCATTGTTAGCTCCTGCAAAATGTAATTTGCTTTCAGATGCCCAATTATCACCTGTTCCAATTTGAATAAAAAACCTGGACTTTACTCCTAAATCAAAAATTGATGTATTATTCGTGTTTTCAAGAATAAATTTGTTGTAGTTATAATCTGAAAACAGCGCGGAACTAATTGTGCTTAGTTCAATTTGCCCTGAAATCTCATTAAAGTTATATTTATGTTCCAAAGAAAGATCTATTCTATTATTTAATTTATTTACATTCCAAAGTTGTGGATATAACATATAGTTTTCAGCCTTTGTTCTGTAATATGAAAGTAATCCAATTTTAATTTCGGTTTTTTTATCTAAAGTATATTTTGAAAAAGACATGCTGTTAGAGTGTAAACCAGCTATGAAAGTACTATTTAATTTTATTCTAGCGTACTTCATGTAATTATCAAGATTTGTATTGTAATNNAGAATGTATGAGTAAAGATCATAGTTTTCTTTATTAATTATATTTTCATCTTGTAATTGTCCAGTATTAAGCCAAAGATTAACATCAAATAGATGGTGATGATTTAAATGTCCTCCATTAAGATTTATTCCAATTTTGATTCCATCATATGAATTCCACCAAAAATTTGGCCTATATTTAATTTCATAATTTCTCCAATCTGCTCTTTGATACAAAAGATGATCAAAACTATATGTTTTATTAATTTTTGAGCTGTTGTCAGGCATATATATGTCCCCAAATCTTGTTGTTGGATCTATTATAACCTCTTTGATACCTGAAGGAATATCTAATGAAATTTCATATTTTTGGTTTAATTTATCCCAACCATGCCATTTTGGGAGAACTTTTGCTTCTGTTTCTTTAATAAACCAGTTGTTGGGAATATGATAATCATATTTTTTTAGATCATTGGCAATAACAGTAAAATCAATTGGCATTTGCATTCCCAATTTTCTTTTAAATGATATTACATCTGAGTTTTGATTATTTTTAAGTTTTACTGAATAATCTAATCTTTTATCAGAGTCTAACCATTGATCAAAAAACCAATTTAAATCAACATTTGTATACTGAATAATTGAACTTCTAAAATCTTCATTATAGGGATGAGCAATTTTCCAAGTGTTAAAATAATGTTTCATCGCATCTAAGAATAATTCATCTCCCAATACATATTGGAGATTATAAAGCATTGTGGCAGTTTTATAATATACTTGTCTATATCCTCCTCCATGACCCAAGGCACCATTAAAGCAGTCTGAATGTGTTGAAATAATTGGATCAGTTCTTCTTGTAGCTGATTCTATGTATGCATTATAAACTTCAGTGTCTATAGCTTTTTGAGGCTTATGGAATTTTTTTCTATAGTTACTTTTTGGAAGGTCTTCTATTACATTTTCTCCATCAATTTCTATCATTGCCCAGGCTGTAAGAAATTCTGTAAATCCTTCGTCAAGTAAAGCTCTATATGTTTCATTGTTTCCTACTTGACCAAAAAACCACATATGTCCAATCTCATGAGCTAATAAATCTCTATAACCAGGATCAGTACCGCCATCTAAGGTAATCATTGGATACTCCATTCCGTCTCTTGCATCAGCAACTATTACTTTATGCCATACATATCTTCCAAAATCTTCAGAAAAAACTCTCAAGCATTCTGCTCCAAAACTTGCTGCATTTTGCCATTTGCTTGCATGTGGTTCTTGAACTAATGAGTAGCACTTTATCTTCCCACCATGATTCACCAATCCTATAGGTTGGATCTGCAGTGAAGGCAAAATCATGAACATTTTCCGCATGATATTTCCAAGTTTTATGTTCTTCTTTATTATATTCAATTATTGTAGAGGGTAAAGAATTAAAGGGTTTGTCTTTAAAGTTTTTTACATCAAGTTTTTTTCGTAGATCATCTGGTAAAACTTCATCTCTATTTATTAAGTTACCAGTTGCTTCAACTATGAAATTTGATGCAAAAGTTAATTCAACATCAAAGGCTCCAAAGTTTCCATAAAATTCTCTACCAAGATGTTGATCAGTTGTCCATCCAAATTTAGCATCATATACAGATATTCTTGGATACCAATGTACNCCATTATAGTGTTTTTGNCCCCACGCATTATATGTAGCCATTCTTCTTCTTACCTCTCCACTATCAAAGTAAGTTTTAAATTTAATATCNAAAGTTATATTGCTATCTGGATATAGTGATTCAGCTAAATAAACTTTTAAAATAGTATTGTCTAATTCAGTTTTTACTTTTTTACCATTGATAGTTATATCTTCAATTGTTGTTCCTAGTTTTTTTGATTCATATTTTCCATATTTAGGGTTTTTCCCATTTTCTTTTTGCAGATTATCAAGATAAGAATCAGGTTGAAAAGCATTTTGATATAAATGAAAATAAACAAAACCTAATGTGTCAGGAGAGTTGTTCCAATAGGTTAGTTTTTCTTCACCCAAAATTATATCAGTTTCCTCATCAATATTAGCTTTTATGTTATAATAAATATCTTGTTGCCAATAAGCCTTGTTTGGCATCTTATTTTTCCAATAGTTAGGGTTGTCTAAATTTCTATAAGTATTAGGTTTGTCAAGTGGATTATAAGCATCCTGAGCAAAAATATTTGATGTTAAAATAATTATTATTAATGTTAAAAGGTATTTCATTTCTATGTTTTTAGTTGATTTTTGGCATTATTAATACTTGCATTTAGTTCAAATCCAGTAAGAAGAATTATAGCATTAAAATACATCCACAGTAAAATAATCATTAATGTACCTATTGAACCATAGATCTTATTATACTGTGAAAAGTTATCAATATAATAGCTAAAGCCTATTGAAGTCAAGATAATAAATATTGTTGCTAAAATAGCTCCAGAAGAAAAGATTTTTATTTTCCCGCTTATAGCAGATCCTAAATTAAATATAGTAGTAATGCCAAAAAATAACATTGTGATTAATATAATCCATTTTGCACCATTTAAAATAAATATTTCATTTGAATTTATATATTGAAATTCTATTAAATAGTTAACTGTTATTTTTCCAAAAATAATTAATAAGATAGTAATAAATACTAATCCAGATAAAATTAATGTCAATACAATTGACAATACTTGTTGTTTAAATATTGATTTATTTTCTCTAATATGATATGATGCATTAAAAGCTTGTATAAGTGAGCTCATTCCATTTGTTGAAAAATATAGTGCAAGTAAGAACCCAATAGAAAGCAATCCTCCTCTTTGATTGTTAATTATGTCTTCTAATGTTTCAAATGTTAAAGCATTTGTNGAAGGAGGAAGAATATTTGATAATATTTCCATTAATGTTTCTTGAAAACCTTCTATAGGAATGTATGGTATAAGAGTAAAAAAAACTATTATAGAAGGAAAAAAAGCAAGAAAGAAATTAAAAGCTAGAGATGATGCTCTTGTTGTTATAGCTCCCTCTTTTAATCCTGTAATAAAAAAAATAGTGACATCATATATACTAAGTCCTGAAAAGCCATATGGTTTGATTTTTTTAATTAGTTTAATAAAAAAAATATCTTTCATAAAGCTTTTAAGCTAAGATCGAAGTTCTTTATAGTGTGTGTTAAAGCACCTAAAGAAATAAAGTCGACACCACATTTTGCATACTCTAAGATATTATCTTCAGTAATTCCGCCAGAAGATTCAGTCTCAAACTTGTTGTTTATAGCTTTAATAGCTTTTTTTGTGTCTGAAAATGAGAAATTATCAAGTAAAATTCGTCTCACACCACCCTCTATTAATACTTCATTTACTTCATTTAAATTTCTAGTTTCAACAATTATATCAAGATTAAGCTTTTCATCTTTTAGATACTGTTTCGTTTTATGAATAGCATTAGTTATTCCATTAGAAAAATCTATATGATTATCTTTTATCATTATCATATCAAAAAGGCCAAATCTATGATTGTGTCCACCACCAATTTTTACTGCCCATTTTTGAATTTTTCTATTTAAGGGTGTAGTTTTCCTAGTATCTAGTACTTTTGTTTTAGTTGTTGATATTAGCCTGCAAATATTATTTGTTTTACTTGCTATAGCGCTCATTGCTTGCATGCAATTAAGAACTAATCTTTCAGCTAAAAGTATAGATTGCGAATTTCCTGAAACAATTAATATAATATCTCCTTCTTTAACACTATCTCCATCTTTAAATAGTAGTGTTGTTTTGAGTTTTTTATCAACAATATGGAATATAAAAACTGCTAACTCAACTCCTGCAATAATTCCATTATCCTTTACGATTAAATGTGCCGAATTTTTAGCGTTTTTATTAATACATGCCAACGATGTATGATCACCCCCTTTAAGATCCTCTTTTAAGGAATTTTTAATAAATTTCTCAAGTTCTATATCTATCATTTATAGCAAATTATTAATATTGTCAAAAATACGAAATAATGAAGATTGTATTGTTATCAGTTGGCAAGACCTCTAATGATTATGCTAAAACTGAATTTGGAAGTTATGTAAAAAGATTATCGCATTATATTGATTTTGAATCAATAGAGATTCCTAATATTAAAAATTCAAAAAATTTAAGTAAGATAGAGTTAAAAAGAAAGGAAGGGGGGGCAATTATTAGATTTATGTTACCTAATGATTATATTATATTGCTTGATGAGAATGGTGTTAATCTCAATTCCATTGATTTTTCAAAGAAGATGCAAAAATATATGTTAAATAGTTATAAAAGAATTGTATTTGTTATTGGTGGAGCTTTTGGCTTTTCAAATGAAATTTATGATTTAAGTAATGAAAAATTATCTTTGTCAAAAATGACATTTTCACATCAAATGGTTCGTTTGTTTTTTATAGAACAACTATATCGATCTTTTACAATAATTAATAATGAGAAATATCACCATAAATAAATGAAAATAGTTTTTGCTACGAACAATCAGAATAAACTTCAGGAAATTAAAAGTCTTGTTCCTAATAATATTAATATTATAAGTTTGAATGATATTGAGTGTCATGATGAGTTGCCAGAAAATCAATTAACATTAGAGGGGAATGCCTTAGAAAAAGCAAATTTTATTTACTCTAAATATGGATGTAGTTGTTTTGCTGATGATACTGGGCTTGAGATTGATGCTTTAAATGGTGACCCTGGAGTTTATTCTGCAAGGTACGCTGGCTTAGAATGTTTAGCAGAGGATAACATGAATAAAGTACTTAATAAATTAAATGGTATTAAAAATAGAAAGGCAAAATTTAGAACAGTTATTGCATTAATTATAGATGGTCATGAATATCTTTTTAATGGAGAATGTTTAGGTGAGATTACAAAAAATAAAATTGGCTTAGATGGTTTTGGTTATGATCCTATCTTTTTGCCTATTGATTCAGAATTAACATTTGCACAGATGGATAAAACAGAAAAAGGCATTATTAGTCATCGAGGAATTTCAGTAAGAAAATTAGTAGATTTTTTGTCAAAAATATAGCTATTTTTTATAAATCAAAAGACTTATAGAGNTCTAAAGGATTAGGTACAAGTTTACTTATATCTCCTTTATGATTTATGATATCTCTCACAATTGATGAGGAAATATGAGAATATATTGGAAGGGTTGAAATAAGTAAAGTTTCAATTTTAGGTGCAAGTTCTTTATTGTTTTGAGAGATTTTTTGTTCAAATTTAAAATCTCTTTCATCTCTTATACCTCTAATAATATAATCTGCTTCTTTTTTATTACATAGTTCAATAGTTAGTCCTTCATAAGATATTACCTCTATTTGAGATTGATTTAAGTATATCTTTTTAATCCAATTAATTTTTTTGTCAATAGAGTAGGAGTCATTTTTTAATGAATTATTACCAATTGCAATTATTATTTTGTCAAATAATGGAAGCATTCTATCAACTATTGATTTATGTCCAATAGTGAATGGCGCAAACGATCCAGGAAAAACTGCAGTTTTAATCATTATATTGTAAAGTTATAGATTCTAAAATTAACATTAATTATAAACTAAAAATACTAAAATTTACATTTCCATATTTTCTTAATTCCATATTTTCTTCATGAAATATTGTGTTTTTATCATGCTCTATTAT
>JGI24540J26637_10000235_pt1 | contig 22632 bp, 17 predicted proteins | sample NorSeaMetagenome_FD_26637 | JGI IMG/M metagenome (IMG submission 26637)
GATNAGACTGCGGGCGCTGTTTCAGGGAGTGGGTGTGCAGCCCAATGTTCCTTGGCTTGGAACATAATTTCGGGTGTCACCAGCTGAGTTGGCTTCACTGTAGTTGCAAAAAGTTCTGTATTACGTCGTACCTTTTGACGGACAAATCCTGGAATACGACCAAGTTCTGTTTGCGCTTCAGGTGACCACACAAGACCTGTGCCCGCCGTTGGCTCAACAAGCTTGGTATCATGACCACCAAAGATTTCAAGAAGGTGGTCTTCCATCCCAAGCGTAAACGAGTTATAAATTAAATCACAAATATGATTGGATCCTTCAAACCCTAAAAATGGGCGATATCCAAGTGGGAAATTTTGAATATGTACTGGAGCCGAAATCACCCCACACGGAATACCTAAACGTTTTCCAATATGACGTTCCATTTGTGTCCCAAAAATAGCCGCGGGTTGGATACGTTCAATGGCGGTTTGCACGTCCACATGTGTATCACTAATTAGCACTTCATCACAGCAGTCACCAACAGCTTCTTTAAACCAATCCGCATCATGTTTACAATATGTTCCAGCAGAGACGACNCGAACACCCATTTCACGCGCTAAAATTTGGGTCATAGCGGCAGCATGGGTCGCATCTCCGAAAACAACTGCACGCTTTCCAGTTAAATTTTGGCAGTCAATAGAACGGGAGAACCAGGCTGCACGTGAAACGTATTGTGTATGTTCGTAGATATATTGTTCAATGTCAATTGGCGTCCCATCTAATTGTGCTGGAAAGGCAGGATTCATCTTTTGGATAATCGCAGTAATCTCACGAATACAACGAGCAGTCTCAAATACACCCATCGGTGTAGTTGTCACATATGGCATATCATATGTGTCCGATAAATAGGCTGCCGCTTTGTGCCCTGCTTCACGGTAGGGGACAAAGTTAAACCATGCTTGTGGCAGATATTTTAATGTATTGATGTCGCCATATTCAGGTAACGTTTGAAGCACGGTGATCCCGAGGTCAGTAAATAAACGACGGAGTTCCTTATAATCGTGCGTATTATGAAACCCCAGGTCGAGTAAGCCAATAATATTCACTGACGGTCGAGCCGTCTTTGGTGGGGTCTGAGTACCGAGTCGGGTTGGATTACAATATAATTCAACGATCTGTTCTAACGTACGATCTGCTGCTTGGAATTCATTTACTCGATAATGGTTGGTGTCCGCTAATAACACTTCAGTTCCAGCTGCTGACGTTGTATGGCATTCTAAGGCCGCTCGAATGGTAAAATTTTTTAGATCTTCCTGTAAGATACTTGACGTACATGTTGGGGTCAAAATCACGAGTCCAGCTTCATCCTCTTGACCTTTACGAGTCAAATTATCAACCACTTTATCTTTGGATCCTGCGGAAAGAACGTGTCGATCTACAACACTGGTCGTCACAGGAGTAAAATCAGATTCACGCTCAAGCATTGAGCGTAACACGTTAAAATAATCATCTCCAAGAGGAGCGTGCATTACAGCATGTACATTTCGGAAAGAACTAGCCACACGGAGAGTTCCAATATGAGCAGGAGCTGAATAGCTCCAATAAGCAAGTTTCATAAATTCAAAAATAAATTATTAAATAAGCAATCCTCGACAGTCGATAGNGTTCCACAAACCGGCCAAGAGGCCGAAATGCCCCTATGTGCCTGGAAGGGCGGGTGTAAACGTTTGGGCTTCAAAACGGTTTAAACTCTGATTACGGCGTAGTGGGCGGGTCACTAATTCTAAGATATCACGTGCATTTGTAAACCCATGAATTTGCGCAAAGGTAAATTCAACTGACCACTTTGTATTCACACCGCGAGATTCCAATGGATTACTATGGGCCATCCCAGTAATCACGAGGTCCGGTTGTAATTCACGGATACGTTGCATCTGATTATAGTTATCTGGTTTTTCAACGATGTATGGGAATGGCGCCCCCATTTCAACACACGTCTGTTCAAGCAAATCTAATTCCGCTTTCTGAAAACGTCGGTCAAAATATGGAATTCCAATTTCATACACAGTCATCCCACAACGAATTAAGAATCGCGCTAAAGAGATTTCTAATAAGTTGTCGCCCATGAAAAAGACAGATTTACCACGAATCAGTTGAAGATAGTCTTCGAGTCCTTCCCAAATTGCCGCTTCACGCTCCTCTAAGCCAACCGGTTCACGGTCAAACACATCACATAATGTTTCAATCCACGCGCGTGTTCCATCTGGTCCAATTGGGAATGGTGCATTCACTAATGTACATTTACGCGTTCGTGTGAGTGTACTTGCTGTTCGGCTTAAAAACGGATGCACCCCACAAACATGCACATGCTGGGAAAGTGCTGGCAGGTCTTCATAATGTGCTCCTGGAAGCCAACCACGAATTGGAATGCCCTGTTTCTCAAGTTCAAGCGTTAATTGTGTGGAAACCGTAGCTGGAACTGATCCGAAAAGAACTAATCCAGCAGTCTCCGCCGTATCAGTGGGCGCAGCTGGGCAACGGTCAGCTAACGCAGCCAACACGGTATCCTCCCCCTGTGTAAATGCATATTCTAATCCATTGGCGCGTGCCACAACGATAGGAATATCAATCTCTGCTTCAAGTCGAGGAGCAATCCCTTCTAAATCCGTTTTGATAATTTCAGTTGTACATGTTCCAATCCAAACAATTACACTTGGGGAGCGATCCTGCTTAATTTGTAAACATAAACGTTTTAATTCATCATAATCATACAATTTTGCAGAAATATCACCTTCTTCTAATTCAGCCATCGCATACCGTGGCTCTGCAAAAATCATCACACCAAGGGAATTCTGGAGAAAATACCCACATGTTTTGGTTCCAATAACAAGGAAAAAGCTATCTTCAATTTTCTGATATAACCATGCAACACAGCTAATCGGGCAAAAAGTATGATAATTCCCTGTTTCACATTCAATTGTTACTGTCATAAAGTCCTCTTTACTAATCCACTGATGCCTACCCTGCCTGGTCAAGAACAGGCCTTGACCAAGCAAGAATAGGCCCCAATGGTATACACTACACCATCATAAAATCAAGAGCTGGAGCATCCGAATCTGAACCAGAGAGATCTTGGTTAGCTGCTGAAGTATCGTTTGCTTGGGGTTTGAGGTAAAAATCGGATAATAAACTAAAGAGTTCACGGTCCGCAATTTCCATTGGAATGACACCTTCTGGTTGTGAGAGAAGTTGATCCGCAATATTCAGATAGTAGTCACACACATAGTTGAGTGCAGGCTCCGTCTCGGCTAATTCAAATAATGTTTTTCCTTTTACACGTGAAATACGGATATCTTCGATTAATGGAAGCACTTCAAGCACAGGCATTGGGCAGGCTTCCACATATTTATCAATTAGGTCACGCTTCGAAGTTCGGTTACCTACTAAGCCAGCTAAGCGTAGTGGGTGCGTACGTGCTTTTTCCCGTACAGATGCTGCAATACGGTTTGCTGCAAAGAGCGCATCAAATCCATTATCAGTAATAATGATACAATAATCGGCATAGTTGAGTGGAGCCGCGAAGCCACCACACACAACATCACCGAGTACATCAAACAAAATAATGTCATAATCGTAAAATGCGTTCAGCTCTTTGAGTAGTTTTACTGTTTCACCGACAACATAACCACCACACCCTGCTCCAGCAGGAGGACCACCTGCTTCTACACAATCAACTTGCCCAAATCCTTTATAGATCACATCTTCAGGCCACACATCTTCGTAATGATAGTCTTTTGACTGTAACGTATCAATAATAGTCGGAATAAGAAAACCAGTTAATGTGAACGTACTATCATGTTTCGGATCACACCCAATTTGTAACACTTTTTTCCCACGTGAGGCTAAGGCAATAGAAATATTACAACTTGTTGTTGATTTCCCAATCCCGCCTTTTCCATAAACAGCTAATTTCATTGTTGCATCTCCAACAGTACACCGCCACTACTATGTTTTAATCTATCAAGGGTTTACCGAGACACCCCGTTACCAATGACTGAAAAACATATTCTCCCGCTGCTCAGCTTGACTAGTTTTTCCTTGCGGACATACGGTGATCAAACCATCCCGCTCGTGAATGAAACGGAAGTCCAACAGCACTGTTTGTTATCCAATCACGATAAAGCTAGTATAGTTCGCAGATACGTGGGGCGTACGCACGTGTTATGGGATTACATACAGTGTACCGCACTCAAGTCAACCTTGCCATTTCGTCAATTAAAAAAAGTAAACTGTTCCCATTAACGCTCTATTTAAAATGAACTAATTACTTGTAGTTATCGACTGAGCTACGGTAGACTAATATCAGTAGAAAATAGCATTGCGTGCACACAGGCCAAATATGGTTGTTCACAATGAAATGATGATAGACACATAAGAATAGAGTATGACTATTGCACTCGGAAAAGTTGAAGAGAAACGCGGATGGTTTGACAACGTAGATGACTGGCTTAAGCGTGACCGTTTCGTATTTGTAGGATGGTCAGGGCTTTTATTATTCCCATGTGCATACTTCGCACTTGGTGGATGGCTTACTGGAACAACATTCGTGACTTCATGGTACACACACGGATTAGCAAGTTCATACCTTGAGGGTTGTAACTTCCTTACATCTGCTGTATCAACACCATCAAACAGTATGGCGCACTCCCTCCTTTTACTTTGGGGACCAGAAGCTCAGGGTGACTTCACACGTTGGTGTCAACTTGGTGGGTTATGGACGTTTGTAGCACTTCACGGAGCATTCGGATTAATCGGATTTATGCTTCGTCAGTTTGAAATTGCACGTGCTGTGCAAATTCGCCCATACAATGCTATTGCATTCTCAGGACCGATTGCTGTATTTGTATCAGTATTCCTTATTTACCCACTTGGACAGTCAGGATGGTTCTTTGCACCATCATTTGGTGTAGCTGGAATTTTCCGTTTCATCCTTTTCTTCCAAGGGTTCCACAACTGGACACTTAACCCATTCCACATGATGGGTGTAGCTGGTGTACTTGGAGCAGCACTTCTTTGTGCGATTCACGGGGCAACTGTAGAGAACACACTTTTCGAAGATGGTGATGGATCAAACACATTCCGTGCATTTAACCCAACACAAGCCGAAGAGACTTACTCAATGGTAACAGCAAACCGTTTCTGGTCACAGATTTTTGGAGTAGCGTTCTCAAACAAGCGTTGGCTTCACTTCTTCATGTTATTTGTACCAGTAACAGGATTATGGATGTCTGCACTTGGTGTAGTTGGTTTAGCGCTTAACCTCCGTGCTTACGATTTCGTATCGCAAGAGATCCGTGCTGCTGAAGATCCTGAGTTCGAAACATTCTACACGAAAAATATTCTTCTTAACGAAGGTATCCGTGCATGGATGTCAGCTCAAGATCAGCCTCATGAAAACCTTGTATTCCCTGAGGAGGTACTTCCACGTGGAAACGCTCTTTAATTCAACACTTGTAGTAGGTGGCCGCGACCAAGAATCAACTGGATTTGCGTGGTGGTCTGGAAACGCTCGCCTTATTAACCTTTCTGGAAAGCTCCTTGGTGCGCACGTAGCACACGCTGGACTTATCGTATTCTGGGCAGGTGCAATGAACCTCTTTGAGGTTGCGCACTTTGTACCAGAAAAACCAATGTATGAGCAAGGACTTATCCTTCTCCCACACCTTGCCACACTTGGGTATGGTGTAGGGCCAGGAGGAGAAGTCCTTGATACATTCCCATACTTTGTATCAGGTGTACTTCACCTTATCTCATCTGCCGTTTTAGGATTTGGTGGTGTATACCACTCAATCATCGGTCCAGAAACACTTGAAGAATCATACCCATTTTTTGGGTACCTTTGGAAAGACAAGAACAAGATGACAACAATCCTTGGAATTCACCTTACTCTCCTCGGGTTTGGGTGTTACCTTCTTGTATGGAAAGCCATGTACTTTGGTGGTGTATACGACACATGGGCACCGGGTGGTGGAGATGTACGTATCATTAACTACCCAACATATGATCCATCTGTAATCTTTGGATACCTTCTTAAGTCACCTTTTGGAGGAGACGGATGGATTATTAGTGTGGATAACATGGAAGATGTAATTGGTGGTCACATTTGGATTGGAACAATCGAAATCCTTGGTGGACTCTGGCACATCTTTACAAAGCCATTTGCTTGGGCACGTCGTGCACTCGTATGGTCAGGAGAAGCATACCTTTCATACAGTCTTGCGTCTGTGTCAGTAATGGCATTCATTGCAGCAGTAATGGTATGGTTTAACAACACAGTTTACCCATCAGAATTCTTTGGACCAACAGGACCAGAAGCATCACAAGCCCAAGCGTTTACGTTCCTCGTACGTGACCAGCGTTTAGGGGCAAACATTGCTTCGGCACAAGGACCAACAGGATTAGGTAAGTACCTTATGCGTTCACCAACTGGAGAGATTATCTTCGGTGGGGAAACGATGCGTTTCTGGGACATGCGTGCTCCATGGGTAGAACCACTTCGTGGACCAAATGGACTTGACCTTTCAAAGCTTAAGAATGACATTCAGCCATGGCAAGAACGTCGTTCAGCTGAGTACATGACACACGCTCCATTAGGATCACTTAACTCAGTAGGGGGTGTAGCAACAGAGATTAACTCAACTAACTTCGTAAACCCACGTAGTTGGCTTGCAACATCACACTATGTTTTAGGATTCTTCTTCTTTGTAGGACACCTTTGGCATGCAGGACGTGCACGTGCTGCTGCTGCAGGGTTTGAAAAAGGAATCGACCGTGATACAGAGCCTGTACTTTCAATGCGCCCACTTGACTAATCAGTGATTGCATGAACATCGGTATCGTTCAGCCTAACGACTGTCACTATGTGACACCGTTGAGGCGGCGACGCCGCCATATCTGAAATAAAACAAAGACATTTCCATTAAGTTTTGCTAACATATTATGCAGAGGGCGTGTAGCTCAGTTGGATAGAGTATGTGGCTACGAACTATAGTGTCGGGGGTTCGAATCCCTCCTCGCCCGAAAATCTCAGACAAGGTCTCTCAAATTTCTTTTACGGATTATACAACTAGAGTGAAGGGTGCTCCAGACCACCACGCTGCAATGATGTGCACAGCGACGTAAAAGAGCGCTAGGTTCACCAAGGATCATAGGTTTTCCTCCTAAAAAAAAAACAAATTCTAATATACACAAGAACGGCCAATGGGACTACTCGCCGTAATTGTGATCTCAAAGTTTTTTTAGTTCAGCATTCATTTGCTTCAGAGTGCGTATGGGTCATTTATCTTTGGCTAAAATTAATTAATTTGTATACCAGGTCTCCTACGGTGAGACGATTTCAATCATGTGATTGGTCCTAGTAAATCCTTCAATAGCCATGTTATTGCAACGATAAAAAATATAAAATGTGGTGATAGTTTCAACCCGAAGTATACTGTTTGAGTCTTGTTATTTCCGAGTACTTCACATACTGTTTNTGTAGAAAAGCACCAACCGGCTGACCACGACAGGCGTATGTCAACCTTGGTGCTAAAATGTTTCCTTACCTATGTATTACTTTGCAATACGTGGTGGTTCGCGGAAAAAGATAGAAAAAAAGAGGATCCCAAGGGTTCCTACAAGTAAGAATGTATAAATGATAGCTTCCATAGTATTTTTTACTCCTAATTACACAGTTTGACGTCGAGTTGTTACATCACCAAGTTTCTGGAATGCTCCAAACTCTACCTGCTCATCTAAATCTGGGTCAATACCAGCAAATACATCACGGAAGATTGTACGTGATCCATGCCAAATGTGCCCAAAGAAGAAAAGGAGAGCAAAACTTACGTGTGCAAACGTAAACCATGCACGTGGACTACTACGGAATACCCCATCAGATTGAAGTGTTGCACGATCAAACTCAAAAACTTCTCCAAGTTGTGAACGACGTGCATACTTCTTCACTGTTGCTGGATCAGTAAAACTTAACCCATCAAGTTCTCCACCATAGAATGTTACACTTACACCTACTTGCTCAATACTATACTTTGACTCAGCACGACGGAATGGTACATCGGCACGTACAATACCATCGCCATCAATAAGGATTACTGGGAATGTTTCAAAGAATGTTGGCATACGACGCACAAAAAGCTCACGCCCTTGCTTATCTGTAAACACAGCATGTCCTAACCATCCAGCAGCGATTCCATCTCCATTATCCATTGGTCCAGAACGGAAAAGACCACCCTTTGCCGGGTTGTTTCCAATGTAATCATAGAAAGCAAGCTTTTCAGGAATTAATGCCCAGGCATCTGAAAGTGAAGCACCACCGGCAATACTCTTTTGTACACGCTTTTCAATTTCTTGCTGGAAGAATCCTTGATCCCACTGNTAACGTGTTGGACCAAAAAGCTCAATTGGTGTTGCAGCACATCCATACCACATTGTTCCACCAACTACAAAAGCTGCCCAGAAAACCGCTGCAATACTACTTGAGAGTACAGTTTCAACGTTTCCCATACGTAATGCTTTATAAAGACGTTGTGGTGGGCGTACACTAAGGTGGAAAAGACCGGCAAGAATACCTACAATACCAGCAGCAATGTGGTGCGATGCAATTCCGCCTGGGTTGTATGGGTCAAACCCTTCAGCACCCCAAGCTGGAGCGACTGGTTCTACGCCCCCAGTAAGACCATATGGATCTGATACCCAAATACCTGGACCATATAGACCAGTTACATGGAAGGCACCAAAACCAAAACAAAGTACCCCAGAAAGGAATAAGTGAATTCCAAAAATCTTTGGAAGGTCAAGTGCTGGTTGTTGTGTTCGTGGATCACGGAAAAGTTCAAGATCCCAGAAAACCCAGTGCCAAATTGCGGCAAGGAAAAGGGCCCCAGAAAGAATAATGTGCGACGCTGCTACACCTTCATAACTCCAGATTCCTGCATTACTTACACTTTCACCACTAATACTCCAGCCACCCCATGAATTTGTTACACCAAGACGAGTCATAAATGGTAATACAAACATACCTTGACGCCACATTGGGTTAAGCACCGGATCTGACGGATCAAATACAGCTAATTCATATAAGGCCATCGAACCAGCCCAACCGGCTACAAGTGATGTGTGCATAAGGTGCACAGCAATTAGACGTCCCGGGTCATTTAATACAACCGTATGTACACGGTACCATGGTAATCCCATATGTTACCTCTTTTTCATAATCTAGTACTATTCACTGACTTTCTAGTGCACAGTATACCATAATTTCCAGCTTGTTGCCAAAAGGAACAACACTTCTCCTCACACTTCATTCTGCTTGACGTGGGGCTAAACGGACTCGAACCGCTGACATCTTCGGTGTAAACGAAGCGCTCTACCAACTGAGCTATAGCCCCATATTTCTAGTGTAGCTGCTCCGACACAAATGAGCAACCCCTAAAAACCGCATATGCCANGAGACCAAACGAGGGCGAGCACGAACACTGCTCAGCCTTCGCTATGCTCCGCCAAAACTTAACCTTGACGCTGCTTATGCTTTGGATTTGGACAAATTACCATCACACGCCCATGTCGACGAATAACACGACATTTTGGGCACATTTTTTTTACAGATGAACGAACTTTCATAGTGAACCTCAATTGATCAAAAATACTCACCCGGAGGTGGTCGCCTGTGGAGGACAACAAACCTAATACGTGGGTACCGTCATTGCGACTAGCCCACCATACGACTGCCATGGTTTAACCCCGACTTGAAAAACCTGTCCCACCACGACTACAGGATGCTACAGTGGTACAATCTACCAAGCGAGTCGGTTCAACTTTTTGGGCGAACGACGGGGATCGAACCCGCGAGTGATGGAGTCACAGTCCATTGCCTTACCACTTGGCTACGCCCGCCAGATACACATACAATATCAAAGATTTAGACCCCTGTCCAGCACCTTTTCGCTACGCCAACAAACAAGGCAGGTCCAACTAGGTGTACACCCAAATCACTAAACCCACGGGCTGCTCCTTGAGCGAGGCAGCTCTCCTCCAGAGGTGATGTACTCTACTGTTTTGAGCGGGTAACGTGATTCGAACACGCAACGTCCAACTTGGAAGGATGGCACTCTACCATTGAGTTATACCCGCATATGTGTATCATATCATATCACTCACATTTGTCTACCCAAAACATTCCACCAAGCGACTGGCGCTAGTCGCCTCCCAACGTTGAGCCATTCGGCCTCCGCAGCAATCACCGAGAACTTATATAAGCCGAATTCTGTACTGGAACGATAGACTCGTCCCTCCTGGCGTGAGGATAGATATGCAGTCCAAGGTTTTACATCACTGTTTGGTCCCTAGACTAGTCGTTAAAACAATACTTTGAGAACGACACACGCCCAATAGAACCGTACACCTTCGAAACACAGGCTATCTGACCCCATTGTCAGGGTTGTGGTTATTTATCTGGAAATTATATCACTATAATTTTCTAGCAAGACGGCGCAAAAAGGAAATGACACTTTTTACGTGATGCTTTTGCTCTCGGTAAGGGTCTACCGTACGTGTACTTCACAATACACGTCTACGTTGCACATTTTACTACAGGTCAGGTCCTCATGGTGCTCATACGAGAACACCACTAGTAAAATTTCGTCTCTGTGGCACTTTCCTCCCACAACGGGTTCAGGCTAATGACTTAACCTGATCGCCGGGTTGTGGACTTGACGTTATCAAGTTACCTTTCATTCTCTTGAGAGTTCGGACTTTCCTCAAAAAACAAATTGTTTTCTGCAACCACACATAAGTTTAAGACGATTTGGAGATACCAAGCTGGCCACCAGTTGGGTGTGAACATTCTTTGGCGGGAACAGGATTTGAACCTGTGACCTTAAGATTATGAGCCTTACAAGCTACCAGACTGCTCTATCCCGCTATACCTTGAGTATAGCGGAAGTGAGATATGATTTCAGCAGGGTTCCAACTTTTCCACGTTATTTTGTTCGTGGTGTTGTTGGTACTTTTTTCCATGGGTAAAGTTCTGCATTAGTAGCTGGTGGTACAAGTCTATTTCCGTCCTCATCTTCCCAACCCGGTTCCGCTTTACGGAACATTTTCCATTGCCAGTAACGACGGAACCCATCACGAACACGATCATCATACTTATCGGGTGANGCCAACTCTACTGGGATNGCAAAGTCGTCCGGGTCATTCGTACGGATGCGAGTATTTAATGCCACTGGGTCCAAGAAATGAATATAGTGCTTGTCAATGCCTGCATTTACTTCTTCGATGGCTGCAATCTCGTTCAACCAGTGTTCTGGGTTGACATCACGTCGCTCCATAAGTTCCGAAACTGACACAATTGGTAATTTTACTTTTTCCACAAGTGGAAAATCCCATGGAAAACGAACCTCGTTTGGGATAGGTTGTAATTTTACTAAAGATGTATTCTCCTCTAAACCACCCCGGTTCCCATGGTGTAATTGATTATAAGTACCGCGGGTAATATCACCACCCTTTCGACGGTACGCCCCTAATCGGTTATAATCAAGCTGTTTTGCCTTCTCAGGCACACTCCCAAAGTTAACATCGCCTTCTTCGATAAGATGATCTGGGAACACCATACGTTGCTCTTGAATAGTTTGTTCCATGAGATGGCTATCCATTTCAAGCCGCATTGCAGCTAATCTTTGAGCGAAGTGGGGTTCTTGTTCTTTATCCCACTCAGGTAATAGGAACAGACGGAGTGCACGGAAGCGGTGCTTCATTACTCGTTCGTTGTAATGCTCGCTGTATTCGTAAGGACCACGTTCCAGACTCTGTTCATACTTATCTGGAGAACGTTCAATACGTTCATTGAATTCGTCATAGGCAAGCGCTGCATGCCATGGAGCGTATTCCTTAGCTGGGACTGGCGAACGTTCTTCAGGAGAGCCTTCATTATAATCAAAATTCGATTGTAGGAAATCCTCCGTGAGTTCTTCCTTAGGGGCGGCTGCAAGAACGGCCTCCTCTCCCTCTTCATCCCCATCTTCTTCGTCTTCTTCATCTTCATCACGAGCCATTGCGGCTAATAATGGATCTTCAGCTTCCTCACCGGTCTGTGCGGCTAATGGGTCTACAGCATCTTCATCGGGTTTTTTAATGTACTCCCCTTTCTCCCAATCCCAGTTACCAGTGTCAATTGGCACGATGTAGTCCACATCTTCTGGCTTATTGTCGTCAACAACTTCTTCATCCTTCTGCCATACAAGATCACGACTGTACGAATACGTCAATTGTTCAAACGGAGTATACCCAATGAGATTATCATAGTGGTACATAAGATGCGATTCGTCACCAATCGCGACCTGGGTCATAAGCACCCAAATCCAGAGAAGTGGGATAAGTAGAGCCTTCACTTTTCTCAGTAATCGGGTTTGGCTTTCTTGCATCAGGCTGTTAATAGATGCAGCCCCCGTGGGCCTGAATGTCTTGAACCAAGCACCAAACATAAATACACCAGTCAACAGCAAAAACCCAAAAAGATAGGCAATGCTATTTGTTGGTGGTGATCCGAGAAGTGTTGTCCCACCAAATGTTCCTGGATTAGCAAACACCCACAGTACCCCAGCGCCGACATAAGTAAAGCCTTCACGACGTGAGATATCAAAGATGTTCTGGTTACGTGGGAGACCGCCCCATACTCGGGTCCCTGCCAATTCAATTGCTGAGCCCCCGATTGCGCACCATCCAAGAACCATTAAAATTGGTTCCAAATAAAACCAGAACCAAATGAGTTCTTTCCAACCAAAAAAACTCATCCATAAAAAAATGAACTGACCAAGCAGTACGCCACCATAAACTAGTGCGCTTCGCTTTGGCCCCTGCATAAGATAATATTTTACCACCATTAAGAATGGCAGACTTGGTGTAATTGCATAGAATAATCCATGCAGTACACCTAAACTAAATGAATTGTCCATAATATTGTGTCAATTCCTATTGTTTATTCTGTGGTCAACACCAATTGACGCACAGGGTTGCGCCCACTCCATTGTTCTTCGATAATGGACCATTACCAATCGAACTTACCCAATGATCACCCCAAAACGAGGTGCCATTCCAAACTTATGAACGGTGTGACGACGCTACCCCAACAAACGTTAGGNCAAATCAATGTGCGTATCAAAATGAACCCAGATATGAGTGGTGCAAAGTGGAGAGGGTAAACACGAGTTAAATTGTCTTGTGTTGTTGGTTTCCGGCTTTATTCACCTCTGGTTTATTATTTTTCTCTAGTTTATCACGCAGGGCGAGATACGTCTATGGTGAATCCGATTTTTGTTTCATATTCTTTTGATAATTGAATTAATGTCAAATTGACATGGCAAATTCAGACACAACTTTTATGTTTTATGATAACATGAAAGGTGATCTTATTATAACTAGAATCGCATTAGTTTTAAAGTAGAGATTTATTCGGGATACAGGTTCATATTTCCTAAACTTATGGCCGATCCCAATTATATTGAAGGAGATTATCTATGCCAATTGGTGTTCCAAAAGTTGCTTACCGTTTACCCGGGGAAGCATCACCACAATGGGTCGACCTTTACAACAGGCTTTATCGAGAACGTGTGTTATTTTTAGGGTCGGGGCTTGATGATGAATTAGCAAATCAATTGAATGGCATTATGTTATATCTCAGTGCCGAAGATTCTTCTCGCCGCCTCTTCCTCTATATTAACTCACCTGGGGGGTCTGTAACCTCTGGACTTTCTGTGTTTGATATTATGAATTATGTTGGAGCTTCGGTGACAACGATTGGAATTGGGTTTGCCGCTTCCATGGCCTCATTTATCTTAGCTGGTGGGGAAAAAGGGAGCCGTATTGCACTTCCACATTGTCGTGTGATGGTCCACCAGCCACAAGGTGGAATGGAAGGGCAGGCATCGGAAATCGTTCTTGAAAAAGAAGAAATTATCCGACTTAGAAAAACTTTGGGACGGGTCTATGCTGATATTACAGGTCAAGACCTGGAAGTCATTGCACAAGATCTTGACCGAGATAAGTATTTGTCTGCTTCAGCCGCCAAAAGATATGGGATTGTTGATCTTGTCGCCAGTACTGAACCTGTACCTGCAGGAAATCCACGCTAGGATGGCAATGTAATATTCCCATGCGTATGTATGCAAAAACGGTGGCGTTCCATGAAGAACACGCGGTGGGGCGCCTACCTCTATTAGGTGTATTCGTTGTATTTTTTTCGACCCTCTCTTACTTCCTCGGTGTACACTTGCTAATTGGAACCACTAGACAAGGTTGAAAAGAGTTTGTATACTTTGATATAATAGAAAATATTCATTAGATGATTTAACACTATGGCAGTACCAAAGCGACGAATGTCGCGAGCAAAGTCTCGTATGCGTAAAAGTCACTGGCAACGTAAAGCACAGGATGCAGCACGTCTTGCCGTTTCGTTAGGAAAATCTTTAACAACACGCAATGCAAAAGGTTTTTATTATCCGCCGTCACCAGTTCCTGGCGCCTTGAATGATAAGGCAATTGGATTCCAATTGACAGCATCAACGGAGACGGACGACACAACGCCCTAATCCATGGAGAGTAATGTGTTGGTTTCGTTCACATGCAGTGCCCCGCGCACTTATTTCAACCTACACTCGGTCTTGTTTCGTTCCTTTTACAGAGACCCTGGTTGTGTAGGGAGCGGAGCGCTTTTATATAATTATAGATTTACTAGCAACATAGAGAAGTTCTTTACTTTTATTTGTGTTATGCCTGTTGTATGCAATTGGGAGATGGAGACAGTTCAAAGACTGCCTCCTAGGTTTTAGCTACCAAATGTAGGTGCGCCACCTGCGGAGTTTTTCCACATATTGTGGGCATCAATACGTGCACGTTCACGATCAAATGTTAATTGATTTTCAATGTATACCTTACGCGATTCTGCGTTTGACATGCCATCTTTTGCTTCTGTTACACGACGTTCTGCCTCTTCCACATCAATCTCTGCCGCTTCCTCAATATCACGACAAAGAATGTTTACACGATTCTCTTTGATCACCCCAAACCCACCAAGAAGGGCAAGGAATTTCCATGATGTGCCTTGACGTAAGGCAAGAACACCATTATCTAACCCTGTTACAAGTGGGGCGTGCTCTGAAAGAATTCCAATATATCCCGTATTTGTGGGTAAGAGTAACTCTTCTGCATCTTCTTTAAAGAAGATACGATCTGGTTTTACAATACAAACTTCCATGTTTTTCCTCGTTTAAAATCAATTGATTCTTTGAGTTTCGGGGGCCCACTATGATTTCTTTGAGAAACAAAGAGCAGCTCTCTTTCGATGCTGATACAGTGAACCCGCTCGTCTAGAGCTATACTTACGTATTACACCTAGCTCGGAAGGCAGGGTCGTTTTTAACCCCGCCCATGCGATACTCTCGCATTGCCTTAATGGCTATTATGCTTACTCTTTTCCTAAGGCCAGCCAATTATGTCAACGCGGCCTTCTGGCAGCGTCACACGATGGGGCTTCGACAAGATTAGACTGTAATTATAACGTTGCTGCTTTCTCGACAGCTTCATCAACATTTCCAACAAGGTAGAATGCTTGTTCTGGAAGGGCATCTAACTCACCAGCAAGAACCATTTTGAATCCTTGGATTGTTTCTGCAAGACTTACGTACTTTCCAGGTGACCCGGTAAATACTTCAGCTACGAAGAATGGCTGTGAAAGGAATCGCTCTACCTTACGAGCACGCGCTACAACAAGACGATCTTCTTCAGAAAGCTCATCAAGACCTAAAATGGCAATAATATCTTGAAGTTCTTTATAACGCTGTAAAGTATTCTTTACACCTTGTGCAACATCGTAGTGTACATCACCAAGAATCCATGGCTGAAGCATTGTTGATGTTGAATCAAGTGGATCTACCGCTGGGTAAATCCCTTTTGATGCTAATCCACGTGAAAGTACTGTTGTAGCATCAAGGTGGGCAAACGTTGTTGCTGGTGCTGGATCAGTAAGGTCATCAGCTGGTACGTATACCGCTTGAATCGATGTAATCGATCCAGTCTTTGTTGATGTAATACGCTCTTGGAGTGTTCCCATCTCTGTACTAAGCGTTGGCTGGTATCCTACCGCTGATGGCATACGCCCTAAGAGTGCTGATACCTCTGAACCCGCTTGTACGAAACGGAAGATGTTATCAACGAAAAGAAGTACATCCTGATTGTTTACATCACGGAAGTACTCTGCCATTGTAAGGGCTGTTAACCCTACACGCATACGTGCACCTGGTGGCTCGTTCATTTGTCCATATACAAGGGCTACTTTTGAGTCTGAGAGTTTTCCTTGGTTAATTACACCTGACTCACACATCTCCTGGTAAAGGTCATTTCCTTCACGTGTACGCTCACCTACACCAGCAAATACTGATACCCCTCCATGTGCCTTAGCAATGTTGTTAATAAGTTCCATAATAAGTACAGTCTTCCCTACACCNGCCCCTCCAAAGAGACCAATTTTTCCACCACGTCGGTATGGCGCAAGAAGATCTACTACCTTAATCCCTGTTTCAAAGATTGCAAGGTTTGTGTCAAGGTCTACGAATGCGGGTGCTGTACGGTGAATTGGAAGTGACTCTTCATTGGCCACTGGTCCCATCTCATCTACAGGGTCTCCAAGGACGTTAAAAATACGTCCAAGTGTCTCTTTTCCTACAGGTACAGAAAGAGCAGCACCTGTGTCTACTACTGTCATTCCACGCATTAACCCATCTGTTGCACTCATTGATACGGCACGTACGAGGTTATCTCCAAGAAGTTGTTGTACTTCACATACAACACGTAACTCCTCACCAGCCTCATTTTTTCCTTCTACAATAAGAGAATTGTAAATGTTTGGCATCTTGTTCGGTGAAAAAGCTACGTCAAGTACTGGTCCAATAATTTGCGTAATACGACCAAGGTTTACACCTGCTTCAGTCTTAAGTGCTGTCATAGTAATAATATGAAAAGTTTAAAAATCAATGTAATCAAACACGGAAGGTTTGATGAAAACGATAAAAAAGGGAGATGGAAAACCATCATGTGTCTCTTGGCTCCGCTCAGGGTGTGTATGAAAATGAGGTTAACTCACCATCATATTTGTATCTCGAGTAGCACACATTGGCTGCACTCATGTCTGCAGCACAATGGAGTCACGAGCACTGGTATGAGAGTCCTAACACGTGTTCTCTCTAGAGGCCTACAGCCCATATACAGAGAGAACGGGTCAATGTACAACGGTGATTAGTACGCAAGACCCATACTACGTGTTGTTTCAGAACCAAGGTACACACGTACACTTAAAAAATCTGTTGGGCATGCCGCTTCACAACGCTTACATCCAACACAATCTTCAGTACGTGGGGCTGAAGCAATTTGTCCTGCTTTACACCCATCCCAAGGTACCATTTCTAACACATCGGTTGGGCATGCACGAACACACTGCGTACAACCAATACAAGTATCGTAAATTTTTACTGCATGAGACATAAAGGTCTAATATTGCAAAAGGAAATTTTAAGGATTCGTTGAGGTCCGTCTNAGCAGTAAATGGAGAGCTATAGGTATGCCTAGTTTACCATAGGCNTAGGGGATTCGTCAAAATATGATCTGACGGAGTGGTTTGGGTCAGGTGGGATTCGAACCCACGGCTAATCGGTTAAAAGCCGAATACTCTACCACTGAGTTACTGACCCGGTGTCTACCAGGATCATAACGGGTTTGAACCAGGAATACAAGTCTCTTTCGTACGCCCAGGACAGGGGCTGAATGGCCCCTGAAGTGGCAAGATTGCCCAGGTCTCAATGTTCATCAGAGACTCGAGAATTCTTACTGAGACGTTGGTCTTAAAGTGGTCCTGAGATCCCTTGCTTACGGATCATAAGGAAGTGCATAAGCATAAACACAGCTGCAAGAAGTGGAAGAACAAATGTGTGTAAACTATAGAAACGTGTGAGGGTTGGTTGTCCTACACCAACACTTCCACGGAGAAGTTCTACAACAAATGATCCAATAACTGGGATCGCATCTGGTACACCAGTTACAATCTTTACAGCCCAATATCCTACTTGATCCCACGGGAGTGAGTACCCTGTTACTCCAAAAGATACAGTAATTACTGAAAGAACTACTCCTGTTACCCATGTAAGTTCACGTGGCTTCTTAAATCCACCTGTAAGGTATACACGGAATACGTGAAGAATCATCATTAATACCATCATACTTGCTGACCAACGGTGCACTGAACGGATAAGCCATCCAAAGTTTACGTCCGTCATGATGTATTGTACTGAAGCAAAGGCTTCAGTAACGGTTGGACGGTAGTAGAATGTCATTGCAAACCCTGTTGCTACTTGTACAAGGAAACATACAAGGGTAATTCCACCTAAACAATAGAAGATGTTTACATGCGGTGGTACGTACTTACTTGTTACGTCATCGGCGATCGCTTGAATTTCAAGACGCTCATTAAACCAGTTATATACTTTACTCATANAATTGTCATTATTGCTATACTACACTACCATNAACGAGCTGATGCAATCAGGTTCGTTTTGGAGTGAATCTATCACAGTTGGGCCATGTTTTCTAAACCAAATTTATTGTGTGTATAGAGCTCACACCGAAAGATACACAAGTCGTGGAACGCTGCATGCAGCGGAAAGGGCGCGAAAAGTGTGTACCTGAAAGTACTACACTTAGTATACCATAACTTTTTGGAGAGGACGAAATGCGTTCACCTACTGACCCCACCACAACGGTGGGCTAGGTGTCGTGCGTAGCGCGGGTGTTAGGGTTAGTTACCCAGAACATTTAGAGTGAAGACCCAAGACCCGTATACGCTCCATAAAAGAAAAGTGCAAGAAGACCAAGTGCTGCGAGTCCAGCTAATGTGCCTACGAACCATAATGGAATTCGTCCTGTTGTCGTGTTTGACATACATCGTTCCCCTACAAATGTGTTTAGTTAAAAATATAGCTTGAAAAAAGAACCGCAAGAACAAAAATGAGAAGTAAACCCCAGTAAAGACTTGTACGGTTTAACTCAACGGTTTGCTTGTTTGGATTTGGATTTGTCATACAACTCTCCTTTAACGTTGAATAAATTGCATTGCTGTAAGTGCGCCAAGGAAGAAAACAGTTGGAACAGCTAAAGCATGAACTGCAAGCCAACGGAATGTGAAAATTGGGTATGTTTTAATAGACATAATGGTAAAAAGCTAGAATAAACAATAAGCGTATCGTATGGCTTGTTTAGAACTTATGGAACAAGTTCATCAAGCTGTGTAAGTACACCGTAACGGTCAGAAATTAATGGAACTTCCTGACGCTCTTCGGTAAAGTACTCATTTGGACGCGGTGTTCCAAATACATCATACGCTAACCCAGTACTTACAAAAAGCCACCCTGCAATAAAGAGAGATGGGATTGTAACACTGTGAATAACCCAGTAACGAATACTGGAAATGATATCAGTAAAAGGACGCTCTCCTGTAGAACCTGACATAGTTGTACTCCTTCGATATTTCTTTGAAAGCTCTTGCATCAGCTAGTTTCGAGTGGTACACCCACAGGGTTATTCTAAGGCCAAATAGAATTTAGACCGAAGAAATCTGTGTGTATGGTGACCAATATGATTGGAATGAAACTAGGCATAGGCAGGACGCTCGTTTACATTATAAACATGTCGCCATGAAATGCAAAAAAATAGCCCCATAAATGTAGATCAATCCAATCAGGGAAGACGGGCAGCCCTCGTGGTGGACGCCCTCAAGACCATCTTGTTACTCTGACTAGCGGATGCTGCTTAATCAGTGAGCTGGCCTAACTTAAGCAGTTCGTGTGCCACTTGCTTTATTCCAACCACTTTTTTCCATTCCTTTTGTGCAAAGAAGTGTGTTGTACCAAATGTACCGAACATATATTGGTCCCGTAAGAACGTGCGTTTTGGTCGTCGCATGAACCCAATACTCATATTCTCACGTAAACGTGTTTGCATCATTAGGGAAATTGTTTTACCTACATGTATGAGTTCGCCTTCTTCTTCATACTGATTTCGAATATCACGTGGTGTGGCTTTTACGCTTTCGAGTGCAGGACTTAACATTGGTAAACTAAAGCGTTTTGCTCGTGGGTACGGATGACGTTCGGGTTTAAAATGGAATTTGCGCTTCATCTGCCAGTCATTTAGCCAATAAAAACGCGCCGTGAGTTGACGCAATGGACGGTGACTTAAGCTTGTCCAGCCCACTGGCTGGTTTTGCTCCCAAATATTAAACTGACGGATAAAAGTACCCGTACTAATAGATCGTGCTAAGATTTGGCGTTCATGCATGGGGAGATACACAGATTGGATTTGGGCCCCTAGCGAATGTGTATACGTATCAAAGGTCATTAGCGGGGAACAAGTTACTCCCATAAAGTCACGTAAAAATAACATTTCAGCAAGTAGGTTCAGAACCCCGTCAACAAACAGCCCCTGTTGGTGCATCTCAATGCAACCCCCGCTCGCAAGACTTTGTGGTGGGTTTGATGCCCAACGTGCCCAGCTGGTCGCTACTCGTGTGGCACGTTCTGGTTGCCCGACAATGAGACGAAGGCATTGAAGAATTTTCTTTTCCACATAGGTCCCATCCATCAGGAGTTGTAACAGGTCTGCACTTGCTGTATCTTTGGCGAGTGAAGAGTCACGTGAATTGAGGGCCTGCCATTCAAAGAAGCTTTGAAGCTTGGTACTCTGAAATTCCGATGACTCCGGATAATAAGTTCGTCTATCACGTAACAGGTTATTTGTCCCAATCGCATGGTGCAGATTGCTCATCGTATAGGTCTCACTCTGACGTCTATATGTTTGCTGCAATACAGTACTATTCAGAAGACAACGGAGCTCCTTAAGACTAAAGCCTTTCGTAGCTAAGGCTACCTCGTCCCAAAGGAAGCCCGTTGCTGTAGGAAACGCTGACACTGAGACAAACTGTTTAAGCATGATTCGGCGTTCCTTTAGAGCTGGCTGGTTGAACTCGAGTAGCCATTCAAAACGACCAAAACGCAGACAAGCTGGGTCTAGGGTCGCTGTTGTTGCCACTGAACCGACTACAAACGTTCGGCAGTGCGAGAGGATTTTATCCGAACCGGCACGATATCCATCCAGAATTAAGAGAAATTGCGTAGTCATACGCAGTGAACGCCAACTTCTATTTTTTTCTCGATCATACGTAATATGGTCAATATCTCGAAGGAATAGGATACTTGGAGCCTCATTACGTGCGTGAAGGAAGGCTGCCATAAGACGTACTAAACCGTATTTTTCATCTGTAAAACGGTTACTTTCTGTCATGAAAAGTGGCACGCGAGCATCCCCCGCAAGTGCACGTACAAACAACTCACGCCCATTTCCTGCAGGACCTGACACAAGAAGCCCTCTTGGTAACTTTTCTAATTGGTCGGGACCCTGATAAAATGACGCAATAGGCATAAAACTACGCACTTCATGTTCAACAGAACGAACAACACGGTACATAGTGGCGAGTGGGGTCAAGTAACCAACAGTATTAATACAACGAATAAAGCGGTTTTCCCATTTCTCTGCAAGCTGGACTGTATCTGTTTGTTGCCCAGTTGTCATCCACCAATGTTGGAGTGTATTTTTTTGCCAAGTTTTGAGATCTTGAGACAGTGGAATACGTGGAATCGGTAGATCACTTTCCACCTTTGCAAAGTTTACATAAGCTGGAGTTTTTGCTGTTAATGAGCCGATGGGTGGGACAGTCGGCGAAGAAGAAGAAGAAATGTTAGTCACTTTTGGTGGTTGGTGCAACCATTCTTGAACGTCTGGTGGGAGGTAGGATAAATAGGCCAAAACATGATTTTCCCACCATGCCATTACAAAATTTGGACGGTAGAGTTGCTTACCACGATTCGCCTCAAATGCATTTAATAGCTTCCTGATGTTTACATTATTGGTATAGTTTCCAGGAAGCTTGGCAAGTGGCACATAATTAGGAACTCGACTAACGTGGATGATCTTTCTAGATACATTTTCACGCTTGTGCGATCCGTGTGATCCGTGTCTACGTCGAGAGAGACGCATACGTTTGAGCCACCAAACAGAAATAAGTACTACACTAGTCAGGGAAGATACTACACATGGTGACCAAAAACGCATGATTGGGTCCATGGATGTAGCATCCGAAAAGACTACCACTGAATGAGCAAAGCTATCAGCTGAATCGAACACGTCAGGCTCTGAAGCGCGTAGGGCTGCCAGATCATCAAGGCTCAGCTCTAATTCAAACTCATCCTCATACCACTCCTGATCGTTTGCGCTGAATGCTGAACGCAATTTGTTGTATGGTTGCTTGATTGCTTTCTCGCTTTCAGCAGATTCAACATCTTCATTATTGCCAGCCGCATCGGCATCATACTCAACGCCTACATCATCGTCACCATCCTCATCGTCACCATCCTCATCATTCTCACCATCCTCATCGTCACCATCCTCATCATCCTCACCGTCACCATCCTCATCATCCTCACCGTCATCATCCTCATCATC
>JGI24540J26637_10000237_pt1 | contig 22469 bp, 23 predicted proteins | sample NorSeaMetagenome_FD_26637 | JGI IMG/M metagenome (IMG submission 26637)
AAAAACCCATATAATTTCAATAATCTATACAGTATTTATGTTTTTTTCTATACATATTGAGCTTTTCTTAACATTTATTTCTCTTTTATTTTGTTGAAAAATAAAATCAATCTTGCCAATATTTATCCCACCCCATCCAACTTGATTTATTATTACATTTTCACCTCTCAAATTCGTTAATATTTTTGGTTTTTTTAAAAAAGAATGAGTGTGTCCTCCAATTATTAAATCTATGTCTCTTGTCTTTTGAGCAAGAATAGTATCAGAAATTTTATCGCTCCCGTAAATGAAGCCAAGATGAGACAAGCAAATTACTAAGTCACATCCAAGTTCATTTTTTAATTTATAAGAATAGTAATTGCTACATTCAATTGGATCATTATACTTTGTTTCTTTATAAAGTTCTTTCGGTACTAATCCATCTAATTCTATTCCAATTCCAAATACACCAATTTTAATATTTTCTTTTTTGAAAATTTTATAAGGCTTAAATGTATTTTTAAGTATAGTTTCTTTAAAATCATAGTTGGCAATTAAAAATGGAAATTTAGCATGCTTTAATTGTCTTTTTAAACCAATTAGCCCATTGTCAAAATCATGGTTTCCAAGAGTAGCTGCATCATAGTTCATTTCGCTCATAAGCTTAAATTCTAATTCTCCGCCGTAATAATTAAAGTATGGAGTTCCTTGAAAGATATCGCCTGCATCAAGTAATAGTACATTTTTATTTTCTTTTCTTAAATTTTTAATGATAGTTGAGCGCTGAGCCATGCCTCCTAACCCTTTATTTCTTCCAGAGTTAAATGGTTCAATACGACTGTGCATATCATTTGTATGAAGAATAGTTATTTTAGAAATAAGATCTTGATCTGCAAAAATAGGATTACTNACAAGTGTAATTCCTGCTGTTCCTAAACCAATATTTTTTATAAATCTTCTTCTACTTGTCATTTTNAATTATTATAATTCTATTATCTAANTCAATGTGTATTGTGTCACTTTCTTTACAGAACTGTATTATTGCATCTCGTAATTTTATCCCTACTTTTTTTTGTTCTTTATTAATGAAAAAACTCATTTTATCTCCACCATTAGCTAAATAGTCTGTAGTTAAAACTCTAATAATACTATCGTTATTAAAAGAAGATAATATTGTATCTTTTTTTTCTATAATACTTAACCCTCCAATAGGTTCTCCGCCTCTTTTTGTTATATATTTTAGTAAATCGTAAAATTCATTTTTATTTAAATCTAAGATAACGAGTTCATTTTCAAATGGCATTACTTTATAGATATCTCTTATTGTAATATCTCCTTTAGAAATTACATCTCTAAGGCCTCCATTATTAAACACACATACATCAGCTGTTCCATTAGCAATCAACATACTTAAGTCACACACAAAATTACCTAATTTACCTTCTGGTTTTCCTTTTTTCAAATCAGATTTTGTGTAGCAAATAACTTCATTCATTTCAATATCAAGTTGGCTTTTATAAGGACTGATAATTTTTATAATATTACTGTCAACTTCATTTGAAACTTCTATAATTTGAAAATCAGTTGATTTAATACTATAGTTCTGTGAGCAGGATTGTAGTATTAAAACTAATAAAATATTTATAAAGATTAGATTTCTCATGTATTGGCAATGTTAGTAAATATTTCTAATTTATATTTAAGATATAAAAATTTTTAATAAAATTGTTGAGTGTATACGTATGAGACATCTTTAAGAGTAAGGTATGGCGAAACTGATCAAATGGGTTTTGTTTATTATGGTATATATGCTCAGTACTATGAAGTTGGTAGAGTAGAGTTATTAAGATCTTTAGGCTTAAGTTATAAGACCTTAGAAGAGTCTGGCTATGCGCTTCCTGTTGTCAGTTTTAGTATTGAATATAAACAACCCGCTTTTTATGATGATAAAATAACTGTCAAGACAACTATTTTAGAGATGCCATCTTCAAAAATCACATTTTTGTATGAATGTTTTAATGATCAAAATATATTATTAAATAAAGGAGAGGTAGTTTTAGTTTTTGTTAAAAGAGATGCTAAAAAGCCTTGTAGAGCTCCAGCTATTTTTATTGATAAGGTTAGTAGATTCTTATAATTTATTTAATACTTCTTTGATCAACTGGTCAATCAATTTTTTAGGTTCTTTGCTGTATTCTTGTTTTAATCTATTAGCTAAAATTGCACAAATTGTTATTGTGTTGTGGCCTAGAGATCTGCCAAGAAAATAAAGTGCCGATGTTTCCATTTCAATATTTGTAATTGCTAGTTTTTTGTAATTTATTTTTTCAATCAATTCTTGAAGGTTTTCTATAGATGATTCTAGTCTTAGTTCTCTTGCTTGTGGTCCATAAAAACCTGTTGCTGTTAAAGTAATGCCATTCTGAAAGTCTTTAAATTTTTTCAGTAAATCATCTGATGCTTTTACTGCATAGGGTCTAGCATGATCTGAATTCCAATTAGTGTGTTTTATAAAAACATCTTCTAATTCTATGTCTCTTATATCTTTTTTCTTGTAATAATGAGCCAATCCATCAAAGCCTAATCCATAACTAGAAACAATAAATGAATTAACCGGAATTTGGTTATTTATACTTCCAGAAGTTCCTAATCGAATAATATTTAAAGATTTTTTAGTTAAATTAATTTTTCTTGTTTTAAAATCTATATTTACTAATGCGTCTAATTCATTAATAACTATATCAATATTATCAGTACCAATTCCAGAGGAGATTACTGAAATTCGTTTGTCATTATAAAATCCAGTATGCGTAATGAATTCTCTATGCTGTATTTTACATTCTATACTTTGAAATTTTTCTGATATTTCAGATACTCTTCCAGGATCTCCAACTAAGATAATATTATCAGCTAGTTCGCTCTTTTTTAGATTAAGATGGTAAATTCTTTCATCCTTTGTAATTATTAATTCTGTATCTCTTAATTTATTCATTTAATATGTATTTTTGCCTCAGTAAAAATAACAATATTATGTCACTTACATCAAGTAAAATACTCGTTCCATTTGGTTTTTCTAATCAATCTAGTTTAGCATTAGATCAGGCATGTAATTTTGCCAAAATTAATAATTCAAAAATTTTTTTACTCTCTGTTCTTGAGGAAAGAAATTCGATGCAATCTCTATTTCTTGATGATAATTCTCATCAATTAAAAAAAATGGTGCATGCTAAGCTTTCGGAGATTGCTAAAGAGTTTGCTGAGAAACATTCTCTTGAAATAGAAGTTATGGTTTCTCAGGGTAAAATTTATAATCAAATTAATGAAGTTTCAGAAATGGTTGCTGCTGATTTAATAATTATGGGTACTACAGGTGCTCCTAAAAATAAGGTTAAACGTTTTATGGGATCAAATGCTGAGCGCGTTGTTCGATTAGCTAAATGTCCAGTAATGACAATTAAAGGATCTGAGATTACAGAATTTTGTCGTAATATTATTTTACCTCTAGATTTAGAAAAAGAAACAAAGGAAAAGGTGACTTATGCGATAAAGTTTGCTAGAAAATGGGGTTCAACTATTCGTTTAATCTCTGTTGTATTAAGAGATAATCCAATAGTTAGAAATAAATTAATTAAGAACCTTCAACAAGTTGAGAATTTTATTAAAAATGCTGATTTATCGTGTACCTCAATTTTGCTTGAAGGGGAGAAAAAGCAGAATTTAGGTGATTTTATATTTGATTATGAAAAAGAATTTGATAATGATATTATTATGATTATGACAAAAAAAGAAGAGTTATCATTATCAAAAAATATTAGCGTTACTGCAAGGTATATTATTAACAATTCTCCAATTCCTGTTATGAACATCCGTCCAAAAGAACGTAAACATATTACTGGTCCAACTACTGCATTTTAAAAGAAAAAATGAAAGCTGAAATTATTACTATTGGTGATGAGATTCTTATTGGTCAGATAGTAAATACAAATGCTGCATGGCTNGCTAATGCTTTGACTGAAATTGGTGTTGAATGTGTATCTATACGTACTGTTAGAGATTTGCATGAAGATATTTGTTGTGCTTTAGATGATGCATTAAAAAAAGTAGACTTAATAATTTTTACTGGTGGTTTAGGTCCAACTAATGATGATTTAACTAAAAATTCTTTATGTGAATATTTCAAAGATTTTTTAGTTGTTAATNAAGATGTTTTATATGATATTACTGCTTTTTTTAAAAAGAAAGGCAAAGAAGATATTTTAGATTTAAATACTAATCAGGCCTTAGTTCCTTCTAAGGCTAAGGTGATAAGAAATAGACTTGGGACAGCTCCAGGATTATTTTTTCAACAAAAAAATAAAAATATTGTTGCATTTCCTGGTGTTCCATATGAAATGAAAGCTTTAATGAATCAATTTATACTTGATTTTAAAAAAGAAAATGAANTATTAAATATTGTTCAAAAAACAATCTTTGTTAGNAATGTTCCTGAATCTGAACTTGCTTCTATTTTGAAGGAATGGGAATTAGCTATTAATAGTAATATCAAATTAGCTTATCTTCCAAGCCCTGGGTTAGTTAGATTACGTTTAAGTTGTATNGGTAAGAATAAGGATTTACTTGAGAAATTAATAAAAATAGAGCTTGATAAGTTACTTCGTATTATTAATTTTGAAGAAGCAGAATTAGATTTAGCTGATCAGGTTTTAAAATATTTTACTAAAAAAAATGCAACTCTTTCTGTAGCTGAGAGCTGTAGTAGTGGATTGATAGCATCTTATTTAGCTTCAAAATCTGGGTGTTCTCAATATTTTAAAGGGGGTATTATAGCGTACAATAATATTATTAAGAATGAGATACTTGATGTTGAGATGCATACAATTATAAAACACACAGCTGTTAGTAGTCAAGTAGTTTCTAAAATGGCTGAGAATGTAAGTAAGAAATTTAATTCTGAATATTCAATTGCAACTTCTGGATATGCTGGGCCATTTGGAGGAGATGATAATAATCCTATTGGAACTGTTTATATTGCTATAAAAACTCCAGTAGATACTGTTGTTAATAAATTCTTATTTAGTGGTGATAGATCTATTATTTTAGATCAAGTAAAATTAAAATCTTTAGAGATTTTACTACAGCAGGTAAAAAAACACAAATAAATTTCTTACAAACAACTTTAGATTGTATATTTGCAGCCCTAAAATTGAGTAAATATGTCAAGAGTTTGTCAAATAACCGGAAAAAAAGTAATGGTAGGAAACAATGTTTCTCACTCTAATAGAAAGACAAAGAGAAAGTTCTACCCAAATCTTCAAACAAAGAAATTTTTTGTTCCTGAAACAGGAGAGTGGATTATATTAAAAGTATCTACGAATGCACTAAGAACAATAAATAAGAATGGAATAGCTTCTGTATTATCTAAAGCTATTGAAAATGGAAATATATTAGTTTAAGTATAAAAATACTATTAGAAAAAAGTTGCTATCTTTGATTGCAACTTTTTTTATATAAATACTTAGCTGAATGAAAAATCTTATATACCTATTTACTTGTTTATCATTTATTTCATTGATTTTCTCTTCATGTGAAAAAGAACTTCTTGGATGCATAGATCCAGTAGCTACTAATTATAATAATCTTGCTAATACTGATGATGGTTCATGCCTGTATCCAATACCTTGGCCAGAATTAGCCGCCGGTACATGGAATTTAGATCCAAACTGTGATGCAATTTCTATTCCTGTCATTGGAGATATATCTTTGAACGATCAGATGCCTTCTTCTGTAGATGTTCAATCTGGTGGAAATGGCGTTTTATTTATTGATTTTGATGGATCTCAAATAGAAGGAACTATTGATGATAATGGTAATATTTCTGTAAATCCAGTAACAATTTCAATAGATGCAACAGGAACAGGAATCCCTGTGGATGTAGACGTTGTAGGAGATGGCCAAATTACATCTGAAAATACAGGAACAATGGACTTTACATTTTCAGGAAATATCTCTGGATTATTTCCTTTTTCAAGTGATTGCAACATGATTTTAACTAAATAAATAAAAATATGAAAAACATAAATTATAATATCCTTCTACTCATTATATCAACTTCCGTTTTGTTTTTATCTTCTTGTGGTGGAGGAAGTAGTGATGTTGATCCAGTATATACATTTAATCCAAATAATATTGTTGGAGAATGGCAGTTTAATTCAAATTGTACTGAGTATCCAAATCCATTAAACGGTGGTGCTGATACTATTTTTCTAGATAATGAACTTCCAGATTCTATTACAGTTTTTTCAAATTCTAGTGATACTTTATTTATTGAAGCTGGTTCTAATAATTTAAATGCTACTGTTAATTCAACTGGTGATTTTGCTATTGGTTTTCAGCAATTTAGAGCATATGTAGATGCTTTTTCAGATACTATTACTATATTTATTGAAGGTACAGGTAGTTTTACTTCTGCAAATGAAGGAGTTATGGATCTTACTTTTTCTGAGCCATTGCTTCAAGCAGAGATAAATTGTTCTATTAATATTTCCAAATAGTAATAATATTTAAGTAGTTTATTATTCTTAATAAGTAAATCATATAATGAGATTTCTTTTATTACTATCTATAATCTCATTAGAAATATTTCCTCAAGATTTTAATCGCTCTGATAGTTTGCGTGGTAATTTATCATCTTTAAGATCTTGTTATGATGTGAATTACTATGATTTAAATATTGTTATTGATGATAAAAATAAAAAGATAAGTAATTCATTTAATATCATTCATTTTACTGCGCTTAATAACTTTCAAAACTTACAAATTGATTTGTTTAGTAATTTAAACATATTAAGNATTGAGTTTGAAAATANATTATTAAGTTTCACAAGAGATCATAATGCAGTTTTTATAGATTTTCCAAGAGTGATTCTTACTGATGAGGTATTAAGTTTTACTGTATCTTATAATGGTGAGCCAAGAGAAGCTGTAAACCCCCCATGGGATGGTGGTTTTTCTTGGGAAAATGATAATAATAGTTTGCCCTGGATTGGTGTTTCTTGTCAAGGATTAGGAGCTAGTTCATGGTGGCCTTGTAAAGATCATCAATCTGATGAACCTGATAGTATGAAAATTACATGTTCAGTAAGAAAACCCTTACAAGTTATCTCTAATGGTAATTTAATTAATGATACTATTGTCTATAATAAAGATCTCAATAGTTTAACTACAAAAAGTTCGTGGTTTGTATCATATCCCATAAATTCATATAATGTAACTTTATGTATTGGAGATTATTCTCATTTTAATGATATTTATATAAATCAGGAAGATACTCTTGATTTAGATTACTACGTTCTTTCTTATAACAAAAAGAAAGCAATGAAGCATTTTAAGCAGGTTAAGCCAATGTTAGCGTGTTTTGAGAAATATTTTGGTCCTTATCCATTTTGGAGTGATGGATATGCCCTGGTGGAAACTCCATATCTAGGTATGGAGCATCAATCTGCTATTGCCTATGGTAATAATTTTTTACATGGATATAATGGTAATACAAAATTTACAGCAGGATTTGATTTTGATTATATTATTATTCATGAAACTGGTCATGAGTGGTGGGGTAATAGTATTTCAACAAATGATATAGCTGATATGTGGATCCATGAAGGTTTTTGTACATATTCTGAAGTTCTTTATGTAGAGTGTATATATGGTTATGACGCTATGCTTAAATATGTTAATAATCAAAAAAAAAGTGTTCGTAATGATAAACCAATAGTTGGTCCTTATAACGTAAATAGAAGGGGTAGTAATGATATGTATCAAAAGGCTTCTTTAATGCTTCATACTTTAAGAAGTGTAATTGATAATGATTCTTTATGGTTTGCTTTAATTGAAGGAATCTCACATGAATTTAAGCATAAAACTATTGATGGTATTGATGTAATTAACTATATAAACTCAGTACTTCAAAGAGATTTTTCTACTTTCTTTAATCAGTATTTATATAATAAAAATCTTCCAGTATTAGAATATAAAATAAAAAGTAATGGTAGTTATTATTCTGTAATGTATAGATGGGATGCTGTCAGTGATTTTGAAATGAGAATCCAAGTAAATAATGGTACTAATAACATTTGGATTACTCCAAATAATTCATGGCAAGAGTTGTCATTAGACCTCATAGATATTAAAGATTTTAGTGTAAGAAAAGATTTATTTTTTATAGAAACAAAAAAGATTAAGTAGTTGTATTGATTTTATAAAATTTAATTAAATTTGCAATCCAATAAATAATAGAATATGGCAAAGAAAGGAAACAGAGTTCAGGTAATATTAGAATGTACCGAGCACAAGGCAAGTGGAAAGCCAGGTACTTCTCGCTATATTTCAACTAAGAACAAGAAAAATACTCCTGATAGACTAGAGTTAAAGAAATTTAATCCTATTCTTAAGAAAATGACTATTCATAAGGAGATAAAATAATAAGAAATGGCTAAAAAAACAGTAGCATCATTACAGAAAAAAGGAGCAAAAGCTTTTACTAAAGCTGTTAAAATGATTAAAAACGAGAAAACAGGTGCTTATTCTTATAAAACAGAGATTGTCCCTAAAGATAAAGTAAATGATTTTTTTGCAAAAAAATAATTTTAATTCACAGATGTAATCAAAGCTTCTTTCTATATTTGAAAGAAGCTTTTTTTTTAATATAAAAATCAATTATGGCATTCTTTAATAAAATAAAAAATTTTTTTACTAAATCAGAGGAAGAGAATGCTTCAAATATATTATNCAAGAAAACTAAATTAAATGCAGGATTAGAAAAAACTAAATCTAGCTTATTTGAAAAAATATCAAGNACTGTTGTTGGGAAATCAAAAATTGATGAAGATGACTTAGATGATATTGAAGAGATTTTAATTACATCTGATATTGGAGTTGAAACNACATTAAAGATTATTGAAAAACTTGAATTACGAGTTGAAAAAGAAAAATATATTAATTCTGATGAACTATATAATATCTTAAAAAATGAGATTTCAAGTTTACTTATTAGTAGTTCAAATATTGATAATAATATTGATTCTGAAAATAATGATCCATATGTTATTATGGTAGTTGGAGTAAATGGAGTTGGAAAAACAACTACTATTGGTAAATTAGCTTATAAATTTAAAAAATCAGGNTTAAAAGTTNTTCTTGGAGCAGCTGATACTTTCAGAGCTGCTGCCATTGATCAATTAGTTATATGGGCTAATAGGGTGGGAGTTGAAATTGTTAAACAAGATATGGGCTCTGATCCTGCTTCTGTTGCATTTGACACTTTACAGTCTGCTAAATCTAAAAATGCTGATGTTGTTATAATTGACACAGCAGGTAGATTGCATAACAAAGTAAATTTGATGAATGAATTAGCAAAGATTAAAAATGTTATGAATAAAGTAATTCCAAATGCTCCTCATGATGTGATGCTTGTATTAGATGCATCTACTGGTCAGAATGCAATAGAACAAGCTAAACAATTCTCTGCTGTTACTCAAGTTAATTCACTAGCACTAACAAAACTTGATGGTACTGCTAAAGGTGGTGTTGTGATTGGTATATCTGATCAGTTAAAAATTCCAGTTAGATATATTGGAGTTGGAGAGACTCTCGAGGATTTGCAGATATTTAATAAAGAAGATTTTGTAGAAGCATTATTTACTAATTAATAATTGAAATATTTATTTTTGTTAACTAAATTTAACTATCATGTTTGAAAATTTATCAGAAAAACTCGACAAAGCTTTTAAAGTATTAAAAGGCCAGGGCAACATATCTGAAATCAATGTAGCTCAAACAATGAAGGAAATTCGTAAGGCATTAATCTCTGCTGATGTAGATTTTAAAACTGCCAAAGAATTTACTACTAGAGTAAGAGAGAAAGCATTGGGGCAAGAGGTTCTTTTATCATTAAAACCTGGAGAACTACTTACAAAAATAATGAAAGATGAGCTTGCCTCTTTAATGGGTAGTAAATCTGTTGAAATAAATTTAAACTCCAAACCTTCTATTATTCTAGTAGCAGGCCTTCAGGGCTCTGGTAAAACTACATTTTGCGGTAAATTAGCTCTCTATCTCAAGACAAAAAATAAAAAAAATCCCCTTTTAGTTGCTTGTGATATTTATCGACCTGCAGCAATTGATCAAATCACAGTTCTAGCAGAACAAATATCAGCTGATGTTTATAAAGAAGTAGATAATAAAGATCCTATTCTTATTTCAAAAAATGCAATTGATTATGCTAAGCAAAATAATAATGATGTTATTATAATTGATACAGCAGGACGTTTAGCTGTTGATAATACAATGATGACTGAGATTTCAAATATTAAATCACATATAAAACCAGATGAGATTCTTTTTGTAGTTGATTCAATGACAGGTCAGGATGCTGTCAATACAGCAAAAGCTTTTAATGATCAGTTAAATTTTGATGGAGTTGTTTTAACCAAGCTTGATGGTGATACTAGAGGAGGGGCTGCTTTAACAATTCGTTCTGTTGTTGATAAGCCTATTAAGTTTATTGGTACCTCAGAAAAAATGGAAGGACTTGATGTTTTTCATCCTGATAGAATGGCAAGTAGAATTTTAGGTATGGGTGATGTTATTTCTCTTGTTGAGCGTGCTCAACAACAGTTTGATGAACAGGAAGCTCGAAAGATCCAGAAAAAAATTGCAAAAAATACATTTGGATTTGATGACTTTTTAAGTCAAATCCAACAAATAAAAAAAATGGGTAATATCAAAGATTTAGCTGGAATGATTCCTGGAGTTGGTAAAGCAATAAAAGATGTAGATATTGAAGATGATGCTTTTAAAGGAATTGAATCTATAATTTATTCTATGACTCCTTTTGAGAGAAGTAATCCAAATGTATTAAATGGTAGTAGAAAAAAAAGAATTGCTTTAGGTAGTGGNACTAATGTTCAAGATATTAATCAGCTTATTAAACAATTTAGTCAGATGAGTAAAATGATGAAGATGATGCAAGGTGGAGGTGCATCAAAAATGATGGAGATGATGAAAGGAAATAATATGCCAAAAATGTAATATGATAATTTTAGACGGAAAAAAAACTTCAAGCGATATTAAAAATGAAATAGCTGCTGAAGTTATTAATTTAATTGATAAGGGAATGAAAACCCCTCATCTTGCTGCCATACTTGTTGGTAATAATGGAGCTAGTGAAACCTATGTGAATGCTAAGGTAAAAGCCTGTAATAGAGTTGGTTATGATTCAACTTTAGTTCGATTAGATGAGAGGATTTCAGAAGAGTCTTTAGTAGAGGAGATTATTAAAATTAATAAAAATGATAGTATTGATGGTTTAATTGTTCAATTACCATTGCCAAAGCATATTAATGAAAAGAAAATAATTAATACAATTAGTATAGAAAAGGATGTTGATGGTTTTCATCCATTAAATATTGGTAATATGACTCTTAATCTTCCTTCTTTTGTTCCTGCAACTCCTGCTGGTATTTTGGAATTATTGGATAGATATAAAATTGAAACATTAGGTAAGAATTGTGTAGTTCTTGGACGAAGCCATATTGTTGGTTTACCGGTTAGTATTCTTATGGCTAGAAATAATCAGCCGGGAAATTCTACTGTTACCATTGTNCATAGCAAATCAAAAAATATTAAAGATATTTGTCGTAATGCAGATATACTGATTGTGGCTTTAGGTATTGCTAATTTTGTAACTAAAGANATGGTTAAAGATGGAGTGTGTATCATTGATGTAGGAATAACTCGTGTTAAATCTGATAAAACTAAATCTGGATGGAAACTCATTGGAGATGTTGATTTTGAAAATGTTCGTGATAAATGTAGCTACATTACGCCTGTTCCAGGTGGAGTTGGACCAATGACAATCGCAATGTTGTTAAAAAATACTTTATTAGCATCAAAATCAAAGATTTAGTTGCTATATCATTAATTTAATTATATTTGCAAAGTTTTGTGGGGTTGTTCCCACTAGTATTAATTAATAATAATAAACAATTATGGAAGGAACAGTAAAATGGTTTAACTCTAGCAAAGGTTATGGTTTTATCGAAGGTTCAGATGGAACTGATTACTTTGCACATTTTCAAGAAATTCAATCTGAAGGCTATAAAACTCTTAAAGAGGGTTCTGCAGTTTCATTTGAAGCAGCAGAAGGTGAAAAAGGACCAGTTGCAAAGAATATTGTAGATGCTTAATAGAAGTATTTAATTTACAATTATAAAAACGGACTTTTTAGTCCGTTTTTTTTTGCTTTATTTTTTCTTCAAGAATAAAAAGTTTATCTCTTAGTTTTTTAGCTTCAATAAAGTTTAAAGATTTAGCCATCTTCTGCATTTCATACTTTGTTGATTTTACTATTTTCTCTAGTTCTTTTTTGTTTAATTTATTAATATCTAAAATTTCATCTTTATCACTCCGATTACTTATCTTATAAGGGTTAAGACTACTTGTAATACTATTTTCTTGCTTTCTTTTAATTTGTGTAGGAATAATATTATTTTCTTTATTGTACTTTACCTGCTTTTCTCTTTTGATATTTGTAGAATCTATAGTTCTCTGCATTGATTTTGTTACTTTATCAGCATACATAATAACTAATCCATTTATATTTCTAGCTGCCCGACCAGAGGTTTGTATTAAAGCTCTTTCAGATCTAAGGAATCCTTCTTTATCAGCATCCATTATAGCAACTAAACTTACTTCTGGAAGATCTAAACCTTCTCTTAATAAATTAACTCCAATTAACACATCAAACTCTCCAATTCTTAGACCATTAATAATTTCAACTCTTTCAATAGTATCTACATCAGAATGAATATATCTGCATTTTATATTAACTCTTCCAAGATATTTTGTTAATTCTTCTGCCATTCTTTTGGTAAGAGTTGTGACTAAAACTCTTTCATTTTTAAGAGCTCTTATCCTAATCTCTTCAATTAAGTCATCTATCTGGTTTTTAAGTGGTCTTATTAATATTTCTGGTTCTAATAGACCTGTGGGTCTAATTATCTGTTCAATTATAATACCCTCACATTTTTCTAATTCATAATCTGAAGGTGTTGCACTAACATATATTGTTTGATTATTAATTGTTTCAAATTCTTCAAATTTCAATGGCCTATTATCCATAGCTGCTGGTAATCTAAAGCCATGCTCAACTAGATTATATTTTCTAGATTTATCTCCACCATACATAGCTCTAACTTGAGATAATGTTACATGACTTTCATCTATAATAGTTAAAAAATCTTTTGGGAAATAATCAAGTAAACAGAATGGTCTTGTTCCTTCTGATCTTCCATCAAAATATCTTGAATAATTTTCTATTCCTGAACAGTATCCTAATTCTTTTATCATCTCTAAATCAAAACTTGTTCTTTCTTCAATTCTTTTTGCCTCTATATTCAATCCTGATTCTTGGAAAAATTTTATTTGGTTTAGTAAATCATCTTGAATATTCTTTATTGATTGGTGGATGTTTTCTTTTGAAGCAATAAATATACTTGCTGGAAAAATTTTAATTTCTTTTAATTCTTTATAAATATTTCCATTTTCTGGATTAAAACTTTCAATTTCTTCTATTTCATTTCCAAAGAAATGAATTCTATAGGCTATATCTGCATAGCCTGGATAAATATCAATAGTATCACCTTTAACTCTAAAGTTTCCTCTTTTAAATTCTGATGTTGTTCTAAAGTATAAAGCTTGAACTAGCTGTTTAAGTAATTGCTCTCTAGTTAATTGTAAATCTATTTTTAGTTCAATAATATTATTATGAAAATCTTCAGGGTTTCCAATTCCATATATGCATGATACTGATGCCACAACTATAACATCTCTTCTTCCTGATAAAAGAGCTGAAGTTGTACTTAGTCTAAATTTTTCTATTTCTTCGTTTATTGATAAATCCTTTTCGATATATGTTCCTGAGCTAGGGATATATGCTTCGGGTTGATAATAATCATAATATGAAACAAAATACTCTACTGCATTATTTGGGAAAAACTGCTTAAATTCACTAAAAAGTTGAGCAGCTAACGTTTTATTATGACTTAATACTAATGTTGGCTTATTAACATTAGCTATTACATTTGCAGCTGTAAAAGTTTTTCCTGATCCTGTTACTCCTAATAATGTTTGGTAATTATCTCCTTGATTAATTCCATTTACTAATTCTTTAATTGCTTGTGGTTGATCTCCAGTAGGTGAAAAGTCAGAGATTAATTCAAAATTCATTTTTAAATCGTATTAAGAATTTTTAAATTATTCTTTAACAACGTAATTTCTTCAGCTAAATTTTTAATGTTATTTTCTATTTGATCTAGTAGAGGGTTATTATCTTTTTTGCCAATAAAAAATGATTTATTATTTTCAAAAAGATTTATTTCCTTGTTTTTCACTTCAATTTTCTCTTTAATAATTTTTTTTCCACTTTCTAATTGATCAGGATTATTTTTGATAAGGATAGCATTAATTAGGAATTGTTCATCTCTAATTATGTTCTTTTCTAAATCAAGATTAGAAATAGTTTTTTTACAAGCTAGTTTAAAGTCTTTATTTATTTGAAATGTATTTGAAGTGTTTTTAAGTTTAATCCATTCCTGACACTTATTTTTAATAAATTGTATATCCTCTAAGGGTTTATTTGTTGTTTTAAATTCGGAGACTGAAAGTAAGACATCTTTTTTTTCTTTTAAACTCTTTATTATTTTTTCATCAGATTCTTTTAGAAATTCTTTTTTTGCATTAAAGAATTTATCACATGTATTTTTAAATTTATTCCAAAGTTCATCATTTGCTTTTCCTTTGATAAAGCCTGTTTTTTTCCAATCCTTCTGAAGTTTTATTAGTTTTTTTGTTGTTGTATTCCAATCCTTATTATTTGAAATTTTTTCTGCTTCATCACATAATTTATTCTTTGATTGAATTATGTTTTTTGCATTCTCTTTTCTTAACTTATAAAAGTTATTTTTATTCTTATAAAAATTATTTACTGATATTTGAAACTGCTGCCAAGTTTTCTTATTATCTTTTTTGTTAACTCTTCCTAAAGACTTCCATTTCTCAGATAGTATGTTGCATTTCTCAACTGCTTTTAAACATTCTTGGTGAGATTTAAATTCTTTTTTACTTAATTGATTTAGTTCTAAGCAAATTTGATTTTTACTTGCTATCTTTTTTACATCATTTTCTTTTAGTTCTAAAAAATGATCATTCCTTTTTTTATTTATTTCTCTGCTTATTATTTGAAATCTTTCCCATATTAACTCTCTGTTTTCTTTTTTTACTGGACCAATGCTTTTCCACTCTTCATGTAAATCTTGAAGTTTACTATGCATCTCATTTATTGACTTTAGTGATGTTAGTTTTTCAGCATCTGTACAAATATTAGTTTTTTGTTCTAAATTTTTTTTAAAATCTATATCTCTAAGATCTCTATTTAGTTTTAAGTAATCATAAAATACCTCAGTATAATGATTGTACATCTGCCATAATTCATTCTTATCTCTTATATTTACATGTCCTGTAGAGTTCCATTTTTTTTGAAGTCCTCTAAATTTATTAAATGTATTTTTTTCTAATTCAACTTCAGATGTTAGTGCTTTAATTTCAGAAATTATTTCTTTTTTTATTTTTAGATTATCTATTTCTTTTTTTTCAATTTCTTTTCTAGAAAGATTTTTTTTGTTTCTAAAAATGTCAAAATATTTTTTAAATTCTAATTCTCTAGAGTCAGTTTTTTTTAGTTCTAAATCTTTATTTAATGTATTTATTTTTTTATAAAAAAGGGATTTTACAATTTCAGCTTTTTTAGAAATAGTCATTGGTTTTTCACTATCACCATAATTCTTAATTATTTCAATTAATTGATCAATATCAGCATTTTCAATTTCAATTTTATCATGAGCTAAATTTTTATTTTCAGTTAGCTTAAAATCTTGTTTATCTTTTATTTTTTCTGTACTTTCTGACATTTTTTTGTTATAATGCTTTATTTATTTTGTAAATATATTTTTTAAAACTGTAAATAAACTGATAAATATTATTTATTCCATATTTTCCATGATTCATCAGCTTGTATTTTAAGCATTTCGTAACCATTTTTAATTTTACTTCCATTATTTTTTGCTTTTTTTAAAAATACTGTTTCTGAAGGATTGTATATTAGATCATATGCTAAGTGTTTATTATTTATAAATTCATATAATATATTTGGACTTAAGTCAATTTTTGGATACATTCCTAATGGGGTTGTATTAATTATGATCTCATGTGAAATAATATCTTCTTTTTTAAGGTTACTGTAATTTTTATTGTCTTTTCTTGAAATAACAGTAAAATTAATATTGAGTTTTTTCAGTACATGTTGTATAGATTTGCTTGCTCCACCATTTCCTAGTATTAATGCATTTTTTCGTTTATCTATAATTGGAATTATACTTTTTTCAAAACCTATTATGTCTGTATTATAGCCAATTAATTTGTTTTTTTCAATCTTTATAGTATTTACTGAATTTGTNATTTCAGCATTTTTATCAAGTTTGTCAAGTATCTTAATAATTTCAATTTTAAATGGAATTGTTACATTTAATCCAATTAAATTATTTTTATTTATTAGCTCTTTTACTGCTGAAACATTTTTTATTTCATAATTATTGTAATGGCAGGCTTTTAAGTTTAATTTTTTGAATTTCTTATTAAAATAAGTTTCAGAAAATGAATGTTCTAAACTTTTCCCAATTAATCCGTAATTTTTCATTTTTTTGTAATCGAAAATTTTTCTATTGCATAAACGATTGCAATACCCATCATCATTAATATTATAGCTATTATATTTTCTTGATTTAATTCTTGAGGAATGAGAAGTTGATAATCTATTATCTTTTCTTTATCTCCAATTATTATTGATTCTTCAACTTCTTTCCATGGCCATATTATAGCAAGAGAACCGGTAATAAATCCTGTTAATATTGCTAAGGTTTGATCTTTATATTTTTTTAAAAGCCATGATAAAAGATGTGAGAAGCTAAGCAATCCAAATAGAGACCCCAAGAAAAAAACAGTAAGGATAATTATGTTTAAATCAGCAACAGCTTTAACTAGTAGCAATTCGTAGTTACCAAGTAGAATTAATATAAATGATCCCGATAATCCAGGGAGCATCATTCCAGAAATACCAATAATACCGCAAAAAAATACAAAAAATAAATTGTCATTTTCGCTTGCAGGAGAAATATTAGTAAATGAAAGTGCGATAGTTGTTCCTATCGCTAAAGCTATAACACTCGATTTATCCCACTTATTTATTTTTTTACCAACAAAAAATATTGATGCAATAATAAGTCCAAAGAAAAATGACCATATATATAATGGATAATTACTAAAAAGAAATTTAAATAAATTAGCAATGCTAAATACGCTAAAAATGCTTCCTCCAAAGACTGCAATTATAAAATATAAGTTTGTATAATCTATAAATTCATTTATTTTAAAGCTAAGAATATACTTTAAAGCTTTTTTGTCAAATGATTTTAACGAATCAATGAGTTCTTCATATATTCCTGTTATTAAAGCAATGGTACCTCCTGATACACCTGGAATAACATTTGCTACTCCCATAGCTATTCCTTTTAAAAAAAGATTAAAATACATTTTCATTGTTTATTATAAATAATTGTTGAATGTATCTCCTCTTAATCCTAATCTTAAACATTCTAATGAAATTATATCATTTGGTGAAATATTGCCTAAGTTAACATTGGCTCCAAAATTATTAATAAACCATACTTGTTGATTTTTTTGTGGAGCCTCCCATAAAATTTCTGTTACTCTGATTTGCTTTGTTATTTCTTCAACAAGATCGTTTTTAACTAATCCATTTTTATCGAACATACCGACATTACCTCCCTCGCGTGCTTCTGCAATAACTTTCCAACTTCCAGCATCTAATTCTTTTTTCATAAATTTTATCCAATCAGAATTTTTTATTGTCACTGATTCATCTTTACTACCAATCTCACTAATAACTCGATAGTTCGAAGCTAATTTTTGGATGTATTCACATTTTTCATCATGTTCAATAAACATTGATCCATCAGAAACTTCAACCATGTCTAATTTTAACGTATCCATTAATTTACAATAATCATCAAATTGATTTCTAATAATAAATGCTTCAAATAATGTACCTCCAGTATAAACCATCATACCAGATTGTTGATATAATTTGATTTTTTCTGAAATATTTTTTGTTAGTATACTAGTTCCAAAACCTAATTTAACAATATCAGTTAAATCACTTTTTAAAGCAACCATATTTTCTGCTTCATTTAGACTTAATCCCTTATCCATAACCATTGTTAGGCCTTCATTTCTTGGCTTATTTGGTCTTTCTGGTAAGTTTTTTAGTATTTCTTTCATTAATTGATGTTTATCCTATAACAAAGATAGAAATCCTACTTAAACAATCTTGTAAATTATGTAGATTTGTACCATAAATCAATAATAAATGACATTAATAAAATCAATTTCTGGTATTAGAGGAACAATTGGCGGTAAAGCTGGTGAAGGTCTAACTCCATTAGATATTGTTCGTTTCACATCTTCTTATGCAAAGTTTATTTCTAATCAAAAGCATGATTCCAAAGTTATTGTTATTGGTAGAGATGCCAGAATATCTGGAGAAATGTTAACCAATATTGTTTCTGGAACTTTAATTGGATGTGGTTTTAATGTTTTAGATATTGGTTTATCTACAACACCTACAGTTGAGGTAACAGTACAAAATGAATCTGCTGCTGGTGGAATTATTTTAACTGCTAGTCATAATCCTAAGCAATGGAATGCACTAAAATTACTAAATTATAGAGGTGAATTTATTTCCGCTGATGATGGAGAGCTAATTTTGCAATATGCTTCTTCAGATGACTTTGTTTTTTCTGATGTTAATCAAATAGGTTCATATAAATTTGATGATTCTTTTAATAATAAACATATTGATGATGTATTAGGTCTAGATTTGGTTGATGTTGAATTAATTAAATCTAAAAATTTTAAAGTTGTCTTAGATGCTGTTAATTCAACAGGTGGTTTTATTATCCCTAGATTACTAGAAAAATTAGGTGTTGAATGTGTAAAGTTGTATTGTGAGCCAAATGGTCAATTTCCTCATAATCCAGAACCTTTACCAGAAAACTTATATGAAATATCTAAAAAAGTAGTTGAATCTCAATCAGATTTTGGAATTGTTGTTGATCCAGATGTTGATAGATTAGCTTTTGTTTGTGAAGATGGATCAATGTTTGGAGAAGAGTACACTTTAGTTTCTGTAGCGGATTTTGTATTGTCTAAAAAATCTGGAAATACTGTTTCAAATCTTTCTTCTACTCGAGCATTATCTGATATTACAAAAAAACATAATGGTGATTACTTTGCATCTGCTGTTGGTGAGGTTAACGTTGTTGACATGATGAAGCTCAATAATGCGATAATTGGGGGAGAAGGGAATGGAGGTATTATATATCCTGAATTACACTATGGTAGAGATGCTTTGGTAGGAATTGCACTTTTTTTAACTCAACTAGCAGAGAAAAATTTAAGTTGTTTGTCTCTTAGAAATAGCTANCCTAATTATTTTATTTCTAAAAATAAAATTGATCTAGATCCATCAATCAATATTTTAAATATTTTTGAGCAATTAGCTGTAAAATTTTCAAAATATAAAACTAATACTATTGATGGTTTAAAGATAGATTTTGAAGATGGTTGGGTTCATCTTAGAAAATCAAATACTGAACCAATAATACGTGTTTATTCTGAAAGTAATAGTAAAATTAACTCTGATAAAATGGCTGAAAAATTCATTAGTGAAATAAAAAATTTATTATAATGAGGGTTTATTTAGATAATGCAGCAACTACTCCTATGTCTAGTGAGGTAATCGATTTGATGACTGGAATTATGAAATCTGATTATGCTAATCCATCATCAGTTCATCATGGTGGTAGAAAATCAAAAATAATTATTGAAAATGCTAGAAAGACAGTTGCTACTTTTCTTAATACTTCTCCAGGAAATATTTTTTTTACTTCAGGTGGTACTGAAGCNGATAATATGGCAATTAGATGTGGTGTAATTGATAATAATATTAAACATGCAGTTACTTCTTCNATTTCTCATCATGCAGTCTTATATCCTTTAGAAAAGCTAAAAAACGAGGGATTTATTGATTTGACATATATTAAGATTGATAGTAATGGATTAATTGATTTAGTAAATTTAGAAGAAATTTTAAAAAATAAACCTAGAACTTTTGTCTCAATTATGCATGCTAATAATGAAATAGGTACTATGCAGCCTATAAAAGAAATAGGAGATTTATGTAAAAAATATAATGCTATTTTCCATTCAGATACTGTACAGACAATTGCACATTATAAGTTAGATATGCAAGCTCTTAATATAGATTTTATTACCGCTTCTGCTCATAAGTTTCATGGGCCNAAAGGAGTAGGTTTTATATATATTAGTGAAAACATAAAGATAAANCCTTTACTTNTAGGTGGTTCTCAGGAAAGAAATATGAGNGCTGGAACGGAAAATATTTATGCTATAGCAGGTTTAGAAAAAGCTATGCAATTATCATATGCTTCTATGNACCAAGATATGATTTATATTAAAGGATTAAAAAAGTATATGATAAGTCAACTTACTAAGAATATTGATGGGATTAGCTTTTATGCAAATTCTAATGATTTAGATAATAGTTTGTTTAAAGTTTTAAGTGTTGCTTTTCCTGCAACTCCAAACTCTGAAATGTTACTTTTTAATCTTGATATAATGGGTGTGTCATGTTCGGGTGGAAGTGCTTGTTCATCAGGAAGTGTAGGTGGGTCTCATGTGTTAAATGCTATCTCAGTTGATTCCCAAAAACCTGGCGTAAGATTTTCATTTAGTAAGTATAATACAATTGAAGAAATAGATTTTACAATTGGAAAGCTTAATGAAATATTTAACTAATTCTTTTAATTTTAATTTTTAAATATCCATATAAGATTGTCATTAATGGACTTATCAAATTAAAAAAACAATATGGAAGATAACTTAGAGTAGCAACTCCAAGAACAGCTGACTGAGCTGCTCCACATGTATTCCATGGAATTAATACAGAGGTTACAGTTCCACTGTCTTCAAGTGTTCTGCTTAAATTTTCGGGTGCCAAGCCTTGATTTTTATAATTTTCTTCAAACATTCTGCCTGGCACAACAATACTTAGATATTGATCAGATGTTGTGAGATTAAAGAAGATACATGTAGCTGAAGTTGTAGTAATTAAGGATCCAGGATTATTTGCATATGACATAATAGGATCACTTATTCTTTTTAATAATCCGCCTTCTTGCATTGCACCTCCAAAACTCATTCCGCAAATTACTAGCCATATGGTACTAAGCATACCTTTCATGCCACTACTGTTTAGTAAATTATTCATTAATGCGTTATCAGAACTAATACTAATATCATTAGCCATAGCGTTAATAATTCCTTTATAACAAGAAATAAAAGATAAATTANTAGATTCACTAATTTCTAAAATAATCTGTGGTTGAAAAATAATAGCAAAAAGACCTCCTAAAATTGTTCCAGCTAATAGAGCNGGAATAGCTGGTGTTTTTTTTATGATCATTATAACTACAGTTAAAGGAACTAGAAATAACCATAAATTAATATTAAACTTATTCTCAACAGCAGATAATAAAGTATCTATATTTTGATCTGTTGATATATCTGAATAAATACCAATAAAAAAGAATATTAATAATGTAATTAAAAACGAAGGTATAGTGGTATACATCATATATTTAATATGTATAAAAAGATCTGTACCAGCCATGGCAGCAGCTAAATTTGTAGTGTCTGATAAAGGAGACATTTTATCGCCAAAATATGCTCCTGATATAATAGAACCAGCAACTAAACCTTNAGGAATCCCTAATGCTTCTCCTATTCCAATTAATGCAATNCCTATTGTTGCTATTGTTGACCATGAGCTGCCAGATGCTATAGATACTATAGCACAAATAATACATGATGCTAAAAGAAAAATTTCTGGGTTAAGTATTTTTAATCCATAAAAAATCATTGCTGGAACAATTCCGCTAATTAGCCAGGTNCCTGTTAAAGCTCCAATAAGTAAAAGGATAATAATAGCAGAAGATGTTGAACTAATACTATTACTAATAGCATTTAAAATATTTTTCCATTTACTTCCATAGTAAATACTAATTAAAACTGCAATTGATGTTGATAGAAGTAGAGCTATTTGATTTGGCCCACTTAGTGAGTTGTCACCATAAATATAAACATTAGAAGCGAGAAGTATTATTAATATTAATAATGGAGAAAAGGCGAGATAAAAAGGTATGTGATTATTTACTTTAATA
>JGI24540J26637_10000239_pt1 | contig 22379 bp, 21 predicted proteins | sample NorSeaMetagenome_FD_26637 | JGI IMG/M metagenome (IMG submission 26637)
GTTTTACGTCAAAGCCAATGGTCTTCAAAATATTTTGAAATGCCTGCTGTTGACTATCATTCTTATCAATAGCATAGGCATTGGCGATACAAATTTCACCGNAGTCACTTAACTGACGCCATAAAGCTCGGTAATTNAAATGGCAGNTAAACGTATCCTTAACGGTGTAATAGACATTTTGAACATCAACAAACACTGCAATTTTTTTCACGACATCCCTTTTTCAGTCAATGTATTATTCATTTGATCTCTTTTCCAAGATGATAACCCTCTGCAGGATTAATAAGGGTCGAAAGGCTCATAACGGTATCCTGCGACCAGTTTCTTTTGGTTATTTNTATACACACGCCTTCCCCTTCATGCGTGAGACCTAGCTCACGTCGTTGCATTGCGCTGGGCATTACCGCACTGAGTCGGTATTCAACATGANTGGGCGCTGCAACCCAGTTCAGGTAGGCATCNGCNNNCACCTTGTGATAGTTTTGTTTTATAAATGCAGGCGCCACCAGTGGATTAACGACTATTTCCTCGAACTGAGCAGGCTTATCCCTGTTTAAATGGACAAAAGTACCTTTATAGAGCTCATCATCCATATTAACTCGCATTCTCTGCGCCATGAGCATGTCCGCTTGAATCCGTTCCAGGCCAACAATCCGGCAACTGTAAATGCCAAAATTCTGGATATTTTCCACAACATTGGGTAGCTCAACCTGAGGAGGCAGAGCTTTAGGTTTTGCTACAAATGAACCCAAACCGGGTGCTCTGGTCAGCAAACCTTCGTCATCCAGTTCTTTTAGCGCTCTGCGAGCGGTCATTCGACTCACAGAAAAACTCGCCGCAAGATCATTTTCTGAGGGCACCCGAGTCCCCACAGGCCAGTTTCCAGAGGCAATGTGGTTTTCAATATATTGTTTAATCAGTAAAAAGCGCGGTAGCTTTACTATATCGCTCATAGGATATCAACATTAAATGTATATACTATTATTACAGAAGCAATATAAAAATTACAATTAAATTATTTGCTTAAAATAGTATGTTCGCTAAAAATCTGCTTTTAGAACATTAAATTTCAATAAATTCGCTGAAAATTACAGATAATAATTATATTTTTACTTAAAATTTTATTTTAACTGTATATACAATTATATATTCAAAGCTAATTATTAATTAAACTTAGCTTTTGTGTACGAGTGAGCTTCTTGATCTCTGCTTCGCGCTTGCTAGCGCTGCTTCGGCTGGGGCTGGACTCTGAGAACACCATCTCGAGAGCTGTGCGGCCACGAAAATACTTAGCGCCCGCTTTCCCCGACTGATGCTCGGCTAATCGTCTCTCAAGGTCTGTGGTGATACCGGTATACAAAGTCTCATCACTTGCGCGGACAATATACACATACCATGGCGTATCGCTCATCAGAAAGTACCCTGCTGCAGAGCACTACGACAGGACTGACAGCGATAACTAGCGCCACGCTCAACTATCTTGCGGTGCCGTAAAATAGTCAGCTGATGTGTTTTGCAGTCACACTTATAGGCGTATCGCTTGTAGTGGCGGGTTGGAATCCCAGTGAGATCGTAATGTCCTGTCACATTGGGTTCCGCACCCATAGTGACCATAATTTGGCGCCACTCTTTTCCATGCGGTTTCACTCGACGAATTCCCCAAACACAGTCCACAACATAGTGTGCCACCTCATGAATCACCGTGTTCTCAAGGCTCTCTTCAAAATATTTGGCGAATATCCATGGGTTATAGCGAATGCGGCGCTGAGATCCCCTAATCTGGTACATGCCAGCACATTTACCCTGCAAGTCATAAGCCACCGGCAGTAAAGCGAAGTCTCGATCAAGAAGAATGCCGGCACGCTCAATACAATGATGAGTTGCTTGAGTAATTTGCAGTCGCTGAGAATCTGTTACTGGCGTGATAGTGTCTATGTCAGTCATAAAGCAATTATAGTGGCAGTTTAAACTGGTACAATCGGAAATTGTATTTATGAAGCCTGTTTATGATTATTGATCTCCACTGCCATACCAACATGTCTGATGGTGCCTTAACGCCCAACCAATTGATCGATCTTGCGGTTAAACGGGGAGTGGGGATGCTGTCAATTACTGATCACGACACGCTGGACGCCTATGCTCATATCTCAGCAGTACCATCCAATATCAGGCTGATTCCAGGCATAGAGTTATCAAGCCGATGGCGCAAGCAGGGGGTTCATATTGTCGGCCTAAATATTGACCTTTCCAATGAGGCCATGGCTTCAGCGGTGACTCAACAATCCGATGTAAGACTACAACGGGCGCATGAAATTTCTAATCGTCTGGGCCGACTGGGTTTTGATAACTGCTTAGAAGGAGCCCAACGTTTCGCGCAAAATCAGATCGGTCGGCCGCATTTCGCCGAACACTTGATAGAAGTTGGCGCAGTCAAAAATGCTAATGAGGCGTTTAAAAAGTATTTGGGTGCAGGTAAGGCTGGCGATATTAAAGAACACTGGCCGGCTATTGATACAGTTGTGCAGTGGATTAGGCGGGCAGGGGGCATAGCTGTACTTGCTCATCCCAGCAAATACAAAATGACTCGCACTAAGCTAACGGAACTGCTTAATGACTTTAGTATTGCCGGTGGCGAGGCCATGGAGGTAGTCTCCGGCCTGCAGGTCCCTTCGGTGACAAGAGATCTTGCTGGGCTATGTAAGAAGTTTAATCTGCTAGCCTCATGCGGCTCTGATTTTCACGCCCCAGATAAAAAATGGGCCGCGCTCGGAATGATCAGTAACCTCCCAGATACTTGTAACCCTGTATGGGATCACTGGGCTTAATTAATGTTTAGATAATTCCTAACGTCAACATTCATGTGTATACTTCAGCGCGCATTAGTGCAGCAAGCAATGTATTTTTGAATCTAAGGATAAATAGACGTGGATATTTTTATTTTTGCCAGTGAGCAATGGTTATTGCTCAGTACATTTTTAGTTCTGCTCTATATCTTTATGTTTACTGAACGTACCAAAGGTGGGAAGCCCATAGCGACGGCTGAACTCGTTTCATTGATGAATGCCGATTCAGCAGTTCTAGTAGATGTGCGTGCAACAAGCGACTTTCAAGCTGGCCATATTCACGGGGCAATCAATATCCCTCATACTAAAACAGCGACTCGAATGAGCGAGCTTGAAAAGCATCGTGAGAAATTAATTGTGCTTGTTGATCAAATGGGTCAGCACGCTGGTTCAGCAGGAAAGATGCTAACCAAAGATAATTATAATGTCCGCCGCCTGAGTGGCGGTATGAGCGAATGGCAACAACAAAATATGCCCGTTGTTCACGGCCAGAAAAGCTAATCACCACCAAGGTTACTTGGCCAAAGGAGCTTTGATGCCTCAAGTACTACTCTATGGAACTCGATTCTGCCCGTTTTGTACTGCAGCTAGGCATCTATTGACGGAAAAACACGTCCAGTACGATGATATATCGGTTGATGATGACCAGGCCCTGCGAGCCAAAATTTTCGCCCAAAGTGGGCAGCGCACCGTACCACAGATATGGATTGGGGAAACCCACGTTGGCGGCTACTCCGAACTCCAGACACTAGAGACCAAGGGTGAATTAGACCTTCTTCTGAACCCGGGGTTGAATTGAATAAAACTGACGCCATATATAATAAATACCAGATGCGCTGAACCACAATTTTAAAGGTTATAAAAATGACTGAAGAAACCACTACTGCAACCGAAGCCGCAGAAACACAAGATACTGGACCCGCATTTGCGGTTCAGAGAATTTATTTGAAAGATCTTTCTTTCGAAACACCTATGGGTGCAGCAGCCTTTCAAAAACAATGGCAGCCCAAGGTCAATCAAGATTTGAACACCCAAAGCACAAAGGTGGCTGACGATGTTTATGAGGTCGCTCTAAGACTGACGATTACCGTCACTGATGGAGAGGAAACGATTTATCTTATCGAAGTACAGCAGGCCGGTCTTTTCACTATTAAGGGCTTAGAGCCGCAACAGCTCACTCACATAATCAATACGACATGCCCGACTATGCTATTTCCCTACGCGAGAGAAGCAATAGACAACACCTTAACGAAAGGGTCTTTCCCCGCGCTAATGTTACCGCCAATTAACTTTGATGCTTTATTTGCTTCAGCGGTGCAGCAAGCTGAAGCCAAAGCTGCTGAGGAAGGCAAAAGCGAAGATACAACGCACTAGGTACAGTCATTTCTCCATAGTAAATCCCCGCTTTAGATTGCGGGGGTATTACTCGCGGTGGTGACTAACTCTCATCCTCGATACTGTGCTCCTGTAATTTCCGCGTCAACGTGTTGCGGCCCCAGCCGAGCAAAAGCGCAGCCTCCTTCTTACGTCCCCCAGTATGAGCTAACGCAGTCTCAATCATGGCGCGCTCAAAATCAGGGACGGCCTCATCGAGTATATTTGTGCGTCCATTTTTTAATTCTATTTCACTCCATTGCCTAAGCATTTGTTGCCAGCTACTTTTGTTGCTGTAGTTCCGATCAACCGACTCTGCTTTTAGCTCTGGCGGTAAATCAGTTAAGAGGATCTCTCGCCCAGCCGCCATGACAGTCAGCCATCTGCAGATATTTTCTAACTGCCTAACATTTCCCGGCCAAGGCATGTTGAATAGAAAATCTTGTGCTTGTTGGGACAAAATTTTCGGCTCCATATCGAGCTCTCTCGCCGCACGCAGAAAGAAGTGATCCATCAACTGAGGAATGTCCTCTCGACGATCTGTAAGTCTTGGCAAATGCACACGAATGACATTTAAGCGATGAAAGAGATCTTCGCGGAACCGATTTTCCGATACCAATGCTTCTAGGTTCTGATGAGTAGCTGCAATGATACGCACGTCTACCTTTATAGCTGTCTGACCCCCCACTCGATAGAACTCACCGTCTGCCAAAATTCTCAACAATCGAGTCTGAGCTTCCCCAGGCATGTCACCAATCTCATCAAGGAAAAGAGTACCTCCATCAGCCTGCTCAAAACGTCCTTCACGACGTTGCGAGGCGCCAGTAAAAGAACCTTTTTCGTGTCCAAATAACTCTGATTCTATTAGATCCCGAGGTATTGCAGCCATGTTTAGGGCAATGAATTTAGCGTTCTTACGGGGGCTGTGTTTATGTAGCGCTTGAGCGACCAACTCCTTACCCGTTCCCGATTCACCATTAATGAGCACAGTAATGTTAGAGTTAGACAGTCGTCCTATAGCTCTGAAGACCTCTTGCATGGCCGGCGCTTCACCAATAATTTCCTGAACCACCGACGTCCCCTCAGGGATCTCTAAGCTGGATTTTTGCTCCTGAGAAAATGATGTCGCACGTCGAGCAACATCCACTAATTCATCGAGATCAAAAGGCTTCGGCAAATATTCGAACGCCCCACCCTGATAAGCTGCTACCGCACTGTCTAAATCTGAATGAGCTGTCGTTATAATCACTGGCGTATCGGGATGACTAAGATGAATCTCTTTGAGTAACTCAAGCCCATCAATACCTGGCATACGAATGTCTGAAATAATGATTTCTGGCGTCGCAAGGCGCAATGCTGCAAGTAACTGGCCCCCGTCTTCGAAACTGCGGACTGCCATATCGTTTCTGCTCAGTGCTTTTTCCATGATCCATCTTAGAGAGCGGTCATCTTCCGCGATCCATACTTCTGCGTTACTGTTCATAGTCATCTCTGATAGGTAAATAAATTGAGAATCTGGTATTACCAGGCTCAGAATCACACTCGATAATGCCTTCATGTCCATTAATAGCGGTCTGAGCAATCGTTAGCCCCAAGCCCGAGCCATCGCTGCGCCCACTGATCATCGGGAAAAAAATCTGCTCTGCGATATCGCCTAAAATGCCAGGACCGTTGTCGATAATGTCAATTCGACATACCACCCTGTGACGCTTTCCAGCGATGGTGAAACTGCGCTGAATGCGTGATTTAAATATCACCAGCGGATCAAGCACAGTCGATTCCAGTAATGCTTGCATGGCATTTCGCGCTACATTTAGCACTGCCTGAATAAGTTGGACGCGATCGCCGCTTAAAACTGGAATACTGGGGTCATAATCTCTAGATATCGTCAGAGCGCCCTGAACCTCAGCTTGCAATAAATTAGCAACATGCTCAGTCACCTCATGCACATTTATTGGTTCGTATTGTGGAATTTGGTTAGGACCCAATAACCGGTCCACCAAATTGCGTAGACGGTCAGTTTCAGTAGTGATGATTTGACAAAATTCTCTGGGCTCATCACCCATGCCTCGCTCTGTTATTTCCTGTTCGAGTAATTGCGCAGCGCCACGAATACCACCGAGTGGATTTTTTATTTCATGAGCTAAACCTCGAATTAGACTCTTTGAGGTGTCATGCACTGACAGAAGGGCCTCTTCGCGGTTAATTTTTATAAACCGATCAATCGGCTGAACCTCTAATAATAGTGTGCGCTTACCAAGCACCTCCATTGGGGTCGCCGTATAGTCTACCTGCGAGATATCGTTGAACGTCGAAATACGCAGTTGCTCATGACGACGAGTATGTGGGTTGCCAGAAAGAACGGCTTCTTCGAGGGTTTTTTTACAGCTTTCGGCATCATTAAAAAGACTGTAAATTTCTGACCCTAACAACCGAGAACTTCCTATCTGTAACAGAGATTCTGCCGCAGAATTCACGTACGTTATAAACAACTGCTCGTTTAGCAACAATACTGCTGTATTCAAATTATCTAACAGTAATCCGTGGAATTTTTCTGTATCCATAATCTCTTCAACTGCCGTTATAAATTGTGATAAGCCTACACAACCTTTACCTAAAGCTGATCTTGCAATAAACAAGCCAAGTATTAGCCACTGTTTAGCGGTGAAAAAAGCGCCAAAAGCCTTATGCTAGGCTCCATAAAGTAAATCACAATGCTGTTACGCACCATTATAGTGCATAAAGGTAGTGGCGGCATAACACTGCTCTGGTGCCTGGCGCTATTGAGAGTATTGGAAGGGTTTCTGAAAGCGTAAGGTCACACAGACCTTCTCTTCTAGAGGCATAAAAAACCCTGGAGACAGAACTATCTCCAGGGCTATTTTACTTAGGCTAAAGCTTCTTTGGTCGTTTTAATAATCGCTGCAGCCACCTTATAGGGGTCTGCATTAGACGCTGTTCTGCGGTCCTCTAAACGACCTTTCCACCCGTCTTCAACCGTGCCAATCGGGATCCGAATTGATGAGCCACGATCAGAAACTCCGAAACTAAACTCGTCTATTGATTGAGTTTCATGAAGCCCGGTTAAGCGCTGATCATTGTCTGCACCGTACACGCTGATGTGGCGTTCGATGTTCTTGCCAAATTCTTCACAGATTTTGGTGAATACAGCCTCGTCACCCAAATCGCGCATAGCACCATTAGAGAAGTTAGCATGCATTCCAGAACCATTCCAATCCATAGCACCAAATGGCTTCGGGTGATAATTAATGGCAAAACCATACTTTTCACCAGTTCTCTCTAATAGGTAGCGAGCCACCCAAATTTCGTCACCGGCAAGCTTGGCTCCCTTGGCGAAGCACTGGAATTCCCACTGTCCCGCTGCCACTTCGGCGTTAATGCCTTCAAAATTAATACCGGCCTCGAGACAAATATCCATGTGCTCTTCAACACAATCTCGCCCAAATGCATTAGATGCACCCACCGAGCAGTAGTAAGGACCTTGGGGACCAGGATACCCACCATGAGGAAACCCAGGAGGAAGTTTTGTATCGACGTCCCATAAAAAGTACTCTTGCTCAAATCCAAACCAGAAATCATTATCATCATCGTCGATGGTTGCGCGGCCATTGCTTACATGTGGAGTGCCATCAGCATTCAATACTTCTGTCATTACCAAATACGCATTGCTGCGATCAGGATCAGGGTAAATAGCCACCGGCTTCAGCAAGCAATCTGATGCATTACCCTCTGCCTGTTCGGTTGAACTGCCGTCGAAAGACCAGACTGGGCACTCTTCGAGGGTACCGCCAAAGTTGCTGCGAACCTGAGTTTTGCTACGTAGGCTCTGAGTGGGTGCATAACCATCTAGCCAAATATATTCTAACTTTGCTTTCATTTTTGATGACTCTCCGTTTAGATTAATTCTTCAATTCTGATAATTTGCTTTCAAACTTTACTAAACTCGACATTAAGAGCGATCCGAATCGAGTTATCCAAAAATCAAAGCCTGCCTATCCTCATTAGAACTCAACAAGAACGCCAGCGAAAGCGAACCCATATACTTTTGATCTTTTCCTGCATTGAAACGGTGCAATTGTCGTGCCAATGAGACAATTTCAACGCGTAAAACAGGGAGTCCTAAGAATAAAGGCTTTTAGGACATGTCGCTAGAGAAAATTGTCAATATAGGTTTGCGGATTTCTTATTACGCACCAATTAAGCCCACAAAAGGCCTTGCAGCACCAAAGTGGTGCTTTTTCAGATTCTGAATGGACTCACTATTGTAAAAAATGTTATGTGTAATGTTGAGCTTTCGATTGCTTTTTATTGTTAAACTAAGCACTGTCCAAAGCAATGAGCGCAAGAGCATGGCTAACTCTGATCAAAATCCGCTACTAAACAATACTGCGTTCTTTAACACGCCAAGGCAACATGACGTTGTTATTGACGTGCGTCACCCCTTCGAAGTAGCCGAAATGCCCCTCACGTGCTATCCCGATAATGAAGTGAAATGTATTCCATTTTTTCATTTAGCAGAAAAATCTGTGACCTTAGATCCGAAGGCCAGTTATTTAGTGTATTGCGAAAAAGGCATTATGAGCAGATTACATGCCGCAATTTTGCGTGATAGAGGGTTCCATAACGTAGGTGTACTGGATCATTCAGCTAATTAATCTGCTTTTCCTGTCCCAATATCACTTACCTATATTGACATCTATTCTCCTCTGACTGAAAAGATCCGTAGCAGTTTTCGAAATTTCCACTATAATCGCGACCTTTTGGGCCCAATCGGTACATATCATGTCAATAAAGAACTTGCGGAACATCGCGATCATCGCTCACGTTGATCACGGAAAAACCACTCTGGTCGACAAACTGTTGAGTCAGTCGGGAACCTTAGATCGAAAAGATGTTGGTTCAGAACGACTGATGGACTCCAATGATCAAGAAAAAGAGCGCGGAATTACTATTCTCGCCAAAAATACTGCGATCAAGTGGAATGATTACCGCATTAATATTGTAGATACTCCGGGTCACGCAGATTTTGGCGGAGAAGTCGAGCGTGTTTTATCCATGGTGGATTCGGTGCTTTTACTGGTTGACGCTGTCGATGGTCCGATGCCTCAGACCAGATTCGTTACCTCTAAGGCGTTCGAACAGGGTCTCCGACCGATTGTTGTCATCAACAAAATCGATCGTCCTGGTGCGCGCCCAGATTGGGTTATGGATCAAGTTTTTGATCTGTTCGACAATCTTGGCGCTACGGATGAACAACTTGATTTCCCAGTTATCTATACATCGGCAATTAACGGTATTGCCGGCCGCGATCATGACGATATGTCGGACGATATGACGCCGCTGTATGAAATGATTGTCGCTGATGTACCAGCACCTGATGTTGATGAATCTGGACCTTTTCAGATGCAGGTTTCGGCACTGGCTTATGACAGCTATGTTGGCGTTATTGGTGTGGGAAAAATTACACGAGGCACGCTTAAACCTGGTCANCAGGTAGTCGTGGAAAGTGCCTGTGGCGAGCAACGCAAAGGTAAGGTGCTAAACGTCAAAGGTTATTTAGGACTGGAGCAAATAGAAACCCAGCTTGCTGGTGCGGGCGATATTGTCTGTATAAACGGTATAGATGGCCTAGGTATCTCAGACACGCTCTGTGATCCCGAACACATCGAAGCGCTGCCTGCGCTTAGTGTTGATGAGCCCACTGTTAGCATGACCTTTATTGTTAATGACTCACCTTTTGCGGGCCTCGAAGGTAAATATGTCACAACACGCAACATTAAAGATCGTCTTGAGCAGGAATTAATACATAACGTAGCGTTGCGAGTGAAGCCCGGTGATACGCCCGACAAGTTCGTTGTTTCAGGCCGCGGCGAGCTGCACCTGTCAGTACTTATTGAAACCATGCGGCGTGAAGGTTTTGAAATGGGCGTTTCTCGACCCGAAGTAGTTCAAAAGATGGTCGATGGGGCTGTTCATGAGCCGTTTGAGCAGGTTGTTATCGATGTTGAGGAAAAGCATCAAGGATCTGTGATGGAAGAGCTTGGAATGCGTAAAGCAGAATTAACCAATATGGAGCCAGACGGAAAAGGGCGTGTACGATTGGAATTCTCAATGCCTTCACGAGGATTAATTGGCTTCCGCGGGGCATTTTTAACGCTCACGTCTGGATCCGGCATTATGACCAGCATTTTTGATCGTTACGCGCCCGCTAAAGAGGGCGAAAAGTTTTCGCGTAAAAATGGTGCCTTGGTAAGCATGGTAAAAGGTAAAACTGCAGCCTTTGCACTATTTAATATACAGGCAAGAGGCAGACTATTTTTGGGGCATGCCATTGACGTTTATGAAGGACAAATCGTCGGCATACATTCACGATCTAATGATTTGGTAGTAAACCCCATTAAAGGTAAGCAACTGACTAATGTGCGGGCATCAGGAACAGATGAAGCGCTGACATTGGTTCCTCCAATCAAGCATACTCTCGAGCAAGCTCTTGAATTTATCGAAGATGATGAGCTAGTAGAAGTGACCCCAATAAGTATACGAATACGCAAAAAATTACTCACAGAAGTACTGAGAAAAAGGAATTCAAGGTAATTTTACTTTTTTAATAATGCATAATTATGATTCGGTGCTATAGTTTAAAGATTGATGAACAAGATCTGAACTGGTAGCACCTAATGAAAGAAGACTACGCCACCCGCACTGCTGATCAAGATTTTCTGCCCTTTGCACTGGTTGCTCAGGGTTTGATTGTGGTGCTCTTTGCCTGCTTGTCTTACGTCAGACAAGAAATGTTATCTGTCGTGTTTTATATAGCGCTTGGTGGCGCAATAGTAGTTAGTTTTATTATTTTCAAAGTGTTTGAATCCAAATATTTCGCCAACTGGCTACTCATCCTAACCCTGGCATCAGGGTTTGTTTACGCCACTGTTGTCATCCTCGACCCAGCCTCGTTAATTTGGTGCTTAACCGCACTTCCAATATTGATTGGTGTTTGCCATTACCCGAGAAACCTGTATCTCTCTATCGGTCTTTTTAGTACCGCAGCACTGGCACTTTTCAAACAAGCATCACTTGACCACGCAAATGCTTACTCTATGTCAACAACAATACAATTCTTGTTTGTAACTGCCGCCATCGGAATAGTTGCATTCAATGCAAGTGTCTCCAGAGATAAGTTCTTGGCAAGAATTGAAGAACTGTCTTCCCTAGTGATTAAAACTGAAGTTGAAGATTCCCTCACAGGGTTGAACACACGGCGTTATGTTGAGGCCCATCTGCGTGAAAAGTTTTTCGCCACAGAAAAGCTAACCACTAATTTTTCTGTGATTATCGCTGACTTAGATAATTTTAGATCGATCAATGAACGATATGGCCACCATGCCGGGGATTCTATTTTATGCTCATTGAGCGAGCTGATTAAAACCACCTTTTCTGACGACTACGTATTTGGGCGCTGGGACGGCAATGCCTTTATTATCATCATTCCTCATGGTGACGCAGAGGCAACATTATTAATCGCTGAAGTCTTGCGTGAAAAAGTAAGCCGCTTAAAACTAAAAGCCCAAGGAGATATTCTAAAGTTATCATGTAGCCTAGGAGTCGCCTCCAATGCCAAATGTAGTGACTCAGACGACCTCCTGTCACATACCGAAAATAGTCTTTATCAAGCCAAACATATGGGTGGCAATACCGTGATCGTTAGCTAAATCCCTACCGTTTATGTTTAAAGCAGCCTTTCTGATGATCATTGACTAGTCCCATAGCTTGCATGAAGGCATAGCAAATAGTACTCCCAAAAAATCGAAATCCACGTTTCTTCATTTCACTACTTATACGATCTGAAATTATTGTGGTGGCGGGGACTTGCTCTTGACTGGACCACTGATTAATAACCGGCACGTTACCGACAAAACCCCATATATAGTCACTAAAGCTACCATATTCAGCCTGAATAACCTGATAAAGGCGCGCATTAGAAATAGCACTTTCTATTTTAAGCCTATTGCGGATAATGCCTGAATCCTCCATGAGACGCGCCACATCTGCACAACTAAACTCCGCAACCTTATTCACTTGGAACTCAGCAAATGCTCGCCGATAATGCTCCCGACGCTTTAATATTGTCAGCCAAGATAATCCAGCCTGAGCGCCCTCTAAGATCAAAAATTCAAATAATTTAGTATCATCTCGACAGGGCACTCCCCACTCATGATCATGGTACTGTCGATACAAATCATCGCCAACACACCAATCACAGCGCAACAACTCAACCATCATTAAATCCTCGATCAGCTTAAAAATAGAATCTTGAGCTGTTAGAGTAGAGTCATGACTAATTTTTGTCTATATTGGCTCCACTCGACTAATATTAGACAATAACCCCAAGGCATTCAGCAAATGAAGAAAGCGTTTCCAGCGATACGTCCTTACCATACACAAAAAATCGCGGTCACCGCACCTCACGTCTTGCATGTTGAGGAATCAGGAAATCCAGAAGGCATTCCAGTTTTATTCGTTCATGGTGGTCCCGGCGGAGGTGCGCGCTCTACTGACCGCTGTTTCTTTGATCCCGACAAATATCGGATTATTCTCTTCGATCAAAGGGGATCAGGCCAGTCATCCCCTCATGCGTTGCTAGAGAATAATAATACTGACGCCTTAATTGCCGATATAGAGATAATTCGCAACGAACTGGACATTGATCGCTGGGTTGTCTTTGGTGGCTCTTGGGGTTCAACTTTGGGGCTCGTCTATGCCCAAACCTATCCAGAATTAGTGATGGGATTAGTCCTGCGCGGTATTTTCTTATGTCGCGATGAGGATATTAATTGGTTCTATCAAAACGGTGTGAAGCATATCTTTCCTGACTATTGGAAAGATTATGTACAGGTTATTCCAGAGGAAGAGCGCGAGGATCTACTGGGCGCCTTTTATCGAAGGCTCACCGGCGATAATGAACTGGAACGAATGGCCGCAGCCAAAGCTTGGTCAATTTTAGAGGGCCGCTGTGCCACACTTCATCCTGATGAAGACTTTGTTGCACATTTTGCCAATCCGCACCTAGCCATAGCGATGGCCAGAATCGAGGCTCATTATTTTATTAACAAAGCTTTTTTAGAACCGAATCAAATTGTTAATAATGCTCACAAGCTAAAAAGCATTCCGGCAACGATTATTCATGGTCGCTACGACATGGTGTGCCCAGTGAATCAAGCCTTCGCGTTAAGTGATGCTTGGCCTGAGGCACAATTAGAGATTATCCCCAACGCAGGCCACTCCTCTAGCGAACCTGGAACTTTGGATGCTCTCATCAGAGCAACGGAGCGTCTTGCACACCACTTAAGCAGCGAAGAATGACCCCATGCTTGGACTAATTCAAAGAGTTTCTGCGGCTTCAGTGGTTGTAGATCAGCGCGTGGTAGGTGAGATTAATCAAGGTATTCTTTTATTTTTGGGCGTGCAGAAAGGTGATAGTGCCTTAAAGACCGACAGACTGTTACACAAAATTTTAAACTATCGACTATTTCCTGATAGCGCTGGAAAAATGAATTTATCTTTGTCGGATATCAATGGCGGGCTGCTTGTAGTGTCCCAATTCACCCTAGCTGCAGACACCAAGAAAGGTCTCAGACCGAGTTTCTCATCTGCCGCACCCCCTGAGCTTGCAGAACAACTTTATGATTATTTGTTAAACCAAGCATGTGCCCATCATACCTCTGTGCAAAGCGGTCAATTCGGCGCAACCATGCAGGTATCTCTGTGTAATGATGGTCCGGTTACTTTTATGCTTCAGAGCTAAGGCTTTTTGATGGCATTAATTAACTTGCCATGGAAACCCTCAAAACCACCATTACTCATAATAACTATATGAACACCACCATGAGCAAGGTCAGTGGTTGTCTTGATCAGTTGTTCTAAACTACTCATCGCTGTCGATGGTATTTTGATGGCACTGGATAGCTCTTCCATACCCCAATCAACTGCGCTGTTTTGGTACCACAATACTTGATCTGCGCTATCTACTGAATTAGCTAAGGCATGCTGGTGGATTCCCATTTTCATGGTTGCCGATCGCGGCTCAATAATGGCCACTATAATCCCGTCGCCCACCTTGGCTCTCAGGCCCTCTAACGTGGTCTTAATCGCTGTTGGGTGATGGGCAAAGTCATCGTATAGGGTTACTCCTTTACTGGCATAAATAACTTCCATACGCCGTTTCACACCCACAAAATCACTGAGAGCGTCGCATGCTTGTGAAACACTTACGCCCACCTGATAAGCGGCTATAACTGCAGCCAAACCATTACTCACATTGTGCATTCCCGTCTGTTGCCAAATAACTTGGGCGCGCTCTTCTTCACCCTTTGCGTCATAAGACACAATTTCAAATTGTGACCCATCTTTTTCAATAAGGTTAAACTGCCAAACATCGTTTTTCTGGCCGCCAAAGGCGTGTTTTTTACTCCAGCAACCCCGCTTTATGACCGATTCAATATTGCTCTCAGAAGAGGGCATAATAATACTGCCATTGCTGGGGACGGTTCTCACCAGATGGTGAAACTGGGTCTGTATTGCAGCTAAGTCATCGAAAATATCAGCATGATCGAATTCTAGATTATTAATAATTAGCGTGTCTGAAAAATAGTGAACAAACTTAGAGCGCTTATCAAAAAATGCGCTGTCATACTCGTCCGCTTCGACCACGAAATAGTCGCTCTCAGTCAGACGTGCTGACACACCAAAATCTTGCGGAATTCCGCCGATTAAAAATCCTGGATTCAGTCCGGATTGATCAAGAATTTTTGCCAGCATGCTGCTGGTGGTTGTTTTGCCATGAGTCCCGGATACCGCAAAGACGTGCTTGTCCTTTAATATGTTTTCACCCAGCCACTGGGGACCAGAAATATAGGGTAATCGTTGGTCGAGCATATACTCCACGCATGGATTTCCGCGCGACATGGCGTTACCTACCACCACTAGATCTGGCGCAGGATCAAGTTGCTGAGAGTCAAACCCCTCAATTAAGGCAATATCATTTGCTTCGAGCTGCGTGCTCATCGGTGGGTAAACATTGGCATCGCAGCCAGACACTCTATGACCCTCTTGCTTGGCTAATAGCGCCAGACTGCCCATAAATGTCCCACAGATACCGAGAATGTGAATATGCATAAATTGGCCTTATTAAAAATCTTCTTGAAACTAATGATCACTATAACTCAAATCATTTTGGTTTCCGCTTTCACCTTAGCCTGTGAGGGACTAAAATTAAAGTCCANCAAACAGGATCTTTGTGAGCGACTTACCCATGGATAAGAAAAACGCATTTTACGCACAATCAGGCGGCGTAACCGCTGTTATAAATGCCTCAGCTGCAGGCGTGATTGAGGCCGCACGAGAACACGGCACGACCATCGGCACAGTTTATGCGGGACTAAACGGCATTGTCGGTGCTCTACAGGAAAATCTTATCGATACCAGTAAAGAATCCTCAGCGGATGTGACTGCGCTTAAACATACCCCTGGTGGCGCTTTTGGTTCCTGTCGCTATAAGATGCAACGTTATGAAGACAGTCCTTTAGAGTACGAGCGACTGATTGCAGTCTTTAAAGCACACAACATCGGCTACTTTTTTTACAATGGCGGTGGTGACTCCGCTGATACTTGCCTTAAGGTTTCCCAGACTGCCGAAAAAATGGGCTATCCGCTTCAAGCCATTCTTATTCCAAAAACTATCGATAACGATTTGCCTCTGACCGATTGCAGTCCGGGCTTCGGCTCGGTAGCAAAATATATCGCCACATCAACCAGAGAAGCTAGCTTAGACATCGCTTCTATGTGCGGAACATCAACCAAGGTATTTATATTGGAAGTGATGGGCCGCCATGCTGGCTGGATTGCGGCATCTGGAGGGCTAGCGGCAGAGAATGCTGGAGATGCACCACATATAATCCTATTCCCTGAAATCCCATTTTCACGAGAAAAATTTATCAGTAAAGTGGAGCAAACCATTAGCGAAAAGGGTTACTGTGTGGTGGTTGCCTCAGAGGGTGCTCAATACAGTGATGGCGCACATATTTCAGGCTCCATTAATAAAGATGCATTCGGTCATCAACAGCTCGGGGGGGTCGCGCCAACGCTGGCTAGGATGATTAAACAGTCTACAGGCTACAAATATCACTGGGCTATGGCCGACTATTTGCAACGCTCTGCTCGCCACATTGCGTCTAAAACAGACGTTGATCAAGCTTACGCCGTTGGCCGCAGAGCCGTCGAAATGGCCGTGCAGGGTAAAAGCTCTTTGATGGTCTCGATTGAAAGAGACTCCACGAAAGAGTACAACTGGTCTCTTGGCGAAGCACCCTTGGAGAAGGTTGCCAATATGGAGAAAAAAATGCCGCGATCTTTCATTACCAAAGACGGGTTTGGCATTACCCAGAAAGCCCGTGACTATCTGCAACCTCTGATTTCTGGAGAAGATCACCCACCCTATAAAAATGGGCTACCCGATTACGTTCAACTAAAAAATATTATGGTGCCAAAAAAGCTAAAGGACAGGTTTGAAGGCTAGTTTTCAAAGCTGTTTAATCAAGGGTTCAAAACACCTGATTTCTTGGTTTCCCTGCCAAAAAAGCCTCAACATTGCTCGCTACCTGGTCAACTAGGCGCTGCCTTGACTCGCGGGCAATCCAGGCAACGTGAGGTGTGATAATTAGATTGGGAATGCTCTCGTCGAGCAAGACATTGCCGTCTACTGGTGGCTCCACGCTCAAAACGTCCAACGCAGCGCCAGCAATCGTTCTCTCTTGCAACGCTTTTTTGAGTGCGTACTCGTCGACCAAAGCACCTCGAGCAGTATTGATAAGAATTGCCGAGTCTTTCATAAGCCCAAGTTCTTCTGTGCTTATCAGTCCTGCCGTATTCTTGGTGAGCGGGCAGTGAAGACTTACAATGTCCGACTTAGAGAGTAAATCTTTAAAGGGCATTCGGCTTACCTGAGCCGAGTGAGTGCGGCCTGGAAGCGCGGCAAAAATAACCTGCATGCCAAACGCCTCAGCTATTTTGGCAACGCCAGAACCAAGTTCGCCTGCGCCCACAATACCCAATACTTTGCCTTGCAGTTCGCGTACTGAGAAATCCATCACACAAAAGAAATCACTTTCTTCCCAACTACCATCCATTGCCGCTTTGCGGTATTCATCTAGATTGGTGGTAAGCGCCAAAATAAGTGACCAAACATGCTGTATGACTGATCCAGTGCCATAGCCTGTAGAGTTGCTCACCACTATATTTTTCTGTCGCGCAGCGTCAAGATCAATGATATTGGTGCCCGTCGCAAAGATTGAGATCAACTTTAACTGTGATGCGCTATCAATCTGTGGCGCCAATACAGGGGCTTTGTTGATTAGCACAATATCTGCGTTGGCAATCCGCTCTGCCACCTGCGATGGCAAACATGTCGGATAGACGGTCCATGTCACTGGTAACTCATAGAGTTTGCTGAGGTCCAAATCCGCTGGACCAACACTATCAAAATCGAGGATCACACCCTGCATCGTCATCTATCATCATCCATTAATCAAACACCGTGGTTTCCTAATCACTGGCCGCTGTTATTATCATGTTCCGTCCAGCTGTTTTTTAGGTGGGGCTAGCATTAACTTCGAGGTTGCCTGAATATAGGCTAAATAGTCTGGGTCTGAACCCCACTTCTTTTTTGCTGCACGATCTAATAGTGGTATCCCACTTATGCGAGTAAGCAATAAAAATACAAAAATCGGTGAAATTAGTGTTACCAATTGCCAGCCAGATAAAACTGGAAAAGCGAGTAATGCCAAACCAAACCACAGTGTAATCTCTCCAAAATAGTTTGGGTGCTGAGACCAAGACCAAACCCCTGAGGTAATAAAACGTCCGTGATTAGCCGAGTCTTTTCTAAACTGAGTCTTCTGCTGATCTGCCACAACCTCAACTAGAAAGCCAACTACCCATAGCAAAATGCCTAAATACCCCAGCACGCCTATCTCCACTGTTGTATTCGAGGTTAGTGCAGCCAGTCCCGCCGCCATAGTCACTAGAACCCAAAGTCCACCCAGCGTCCAGGTCATCAAAAACCATGTAAACCTAGTTTTCATCACTACAAAGCGAGAGTCTTGACCATCCTTTTTTACCCGCCAAAATAAAAAGCTGCCCAACCGACCAGCCCAAATAACAATCATGGCGCAAATAACCAAATCTCTGATATCCAGGGAAGGATTTAGAACCACCGCAACAATCACCGTAGTAATATAGGATAGAGACCCTGTTAAATCGAAATAGTGCTCAGTTTGAGCGGCATAGGAAGGCATAAACACCGCCCAATGCAAAACAAAGCCAATAGCTCCACAGATCAAAAAGAGCGGAAGACCACTCACGATGACACTTCCGTGACTCCCTGCAAGCAAAATCAAGCCGGCAATAACCAGCGATATTAGAATACCTATGATACTTTTGGATCTACTCAAAATGATCCCTCCTCTATTATATTTTTATAGTATTTCACAAAATAGCAATGCGCTGCCTGCTAAAACTGATACAACTAAAACCACAAGGAACAGCGAGAACTATAAAGTGTTACACCAAATTACGTAAGCTAAATACTAAATAGATGATAAGTTGGCGAAAAGTTCCTATTAGAGTCGCTTCATCTCTGTACCCAACTATAATTACTGCTGACAAAACCGCATAATAGCGCTCTTGGTTTTTCACTATTGGGGTCAGCTGAAATCATGCAATCTTCGTTATTTAAGCTCTACGAGAAAATCGTTTTGCGCAATCCTTGGCTAGCAATTATCTCGGTTTGTGCTCTTGCCGTTGCGATGGCAACAGGGCTCCCCAACTTTAAACTCGATGCGTCAGCAGACTCTTTAACACTTGAGCGAGATGATGATTTAAATTTTTCTCGGGAGGTCGTCAAACGTTACGGTAGCGACAACTTTTTGATTGTAACTTTTTCACCCTCCCAAGGTGGATTATTTGATCAAAATAATCTAGAAACTCTTCAATCTTTAGGTAGTGAGTTGGTGGATATCCAGGGTGTTGAAAGTGTGCTGTCGATGCTGGACGTCCCGCTTTTGTACAGCCCCAAGATTGACATCACTGACCTCACCGGGGAACTCACCACTTTGATGTCCAAAGGGGTGGATAAACAGCTTGCAAAACAAGAGTTTCTGAACAGCCCAATCTATAAAGACGTTATTCTAAGTGCTGATGGTAAAACCACAGGCATGATGGCGACCCTGGCATTGGATGAAACCTATCTTAGATTGGTGTCTGCTCGGGATGATTTGCGTCTGCTAAGAGATACTGTCGGTCTCAGCCACCAACAAGAGCATCAATTAGAGTCAGTAAGCCTAGAGTTTTTGAATTACCGAACCGCCAAAGCGGAAATAGACCATCAACGCGTTGCCGATATACGCCGCCTGATTGAAAACTACCGCAATCGAGCAACCATTTATCTTGGCGGCCCCGATATGATCACTGCAGATATGATCGATTTCATTCGCAGTGATTTAACCGTTTTTGGCGCTGGCATTCTGCTGTTTATCATCATTACCCTGATTGTAATATTCCGTCAGTTGCGGTTTGTGGTATTACCTTTAGCCACCTGTGCTCTTTGCCTGGTGACTATTCTCGGTTTTTTNAGTTGGATTGATTGGCGATTAACCGTTATCTCATCTAATTTTGTCTTGTTACTGCTAATCATCACCCTTGCACTGACCATTCATTTAATTGTGCGCTATCGAGAGTTACTGGCTGCTAATCCAGAGAAAGACCAGTATCAGTTGGTTAATGAGACAGTCATGTCGATGGCAAAACCCTGTTTATATACCGTACTAACCACTATTGTCGCCTTCACTTCACTGGTAGTCAGCAACATTAGACCAGTAATAGACTTTGGGTGGATGATGACCATGGGTATCACATTGGCGCTATTGATTGCCTTTATTGTTATACCTGCCGGCATGCTATTGCTCGGTAAAGGGCCAGTCTCAGCGGTCAAGGATAACTCCTCAGCCATTACCTCTAAGTTCGCTTGGTTTACTGAGCATTATGGTAGCGCTGTGCTACTCATGGCCGTTGGATTAGCCGCTATATCAGCCTATGGCATCAATAAGCTCGAAGTAGAGAATCGTTTTATCGACTACTTTAGATCAGATACCGAAATCTATCAGGGAATGCAGATCATCGACACCGCTTTAGGTGGAACAACGCCCTTAGATATTATTATCCAAGCCCCCTCATTTGACTCAGTCGATTTAGTTGAACTACCCAATGAGCAGCCCTCAGACGATGGCTATGGTTTTGCAGAGGAGGATGATTATGGCTTTGAAGACAACTATGGCGATATTGAGACTGAAGCTGCCGATGAGAACAATGCCTCAGGTTTAAAGGACAGCTACTGGTTTTCCTCTGCAGGGCTGGCTGACCTGCAAAAACTGCAAACTTTTATTGAGTCACAGCCCGAGGTGGGCAANGTAAATTCTCTGGCACAGCTTTACAAAGTAGCAAGAGATCTTAGTAATCGCGAGCTCAATGATCTTGAAATTGCCATTATGCGACAAANCCTTAGCGATGATATTTATCAGCAGATGGTGGCGCCTTACCTNCTAGANGACATTGATGAAGCACGTATTCAGTTGCGGGCAATGGAAACCGGCGGTCAACTGCGTCGCGCAGAATTACTCGAGAAAATCAGGAATTATGCGGTTGATGAAGTCGGTATCAGCCCAGATGACATTCGCTTCACCGGTATCTTAGTGCTCTATAACAACATGTTACAGAGTCTGTATAAATCTCAGATACTGACGCTGGGTGCAGTTTTTGTTGGCATTATGATGATGTTTTTAGTGCTCTTTCGTTCTATTAAAATTTCAATTATCGCTATCTTACCTAACTTTTTGGCAGCTGGAATTGTACTAGGTGGTATGGGAATCATGGGCATTCCACTAGACATGATGACCATTACTATCGCCGCCATTACCGTGGGTATTGGCGTCGATCATGCCATCCATTATTTAACACGATTTATCCGTGAATTCTCTGTTGACGGCAACTATATTGCATCGATGCACCGCGCCCACGCCAGCATTGGCCAAGCTTTGTTTTACACCGCCATCACTATTATTATCGGCTTCTCCATTTTAGCCCTATCCAACTTTATTCCATCAGTCTATTTCGGCCTACTGACCGGACTAGCCATGTTAGCGGCCTTACTGGGCTCTATGACACTGCTCCCCAAGCTAATACTCATTACCAAGCCCTTTGGTGCGGATAGTACCGCGCAAAACTCAACGCAGAGCAACTAAGATATTCTATGCCGCTAATTACCTTACAAGATGTATTCCTAAGTTATGGCCAGCCGCCGCTCATTGACCATATCAACCTCGTTATTGAACGAGGCGAGCGCGTTTGCCTTATTGGTAGAAACGGTGCCGGGAAGTCGACGTTATTGAAAATTCTAACCGGTCAAATTGTTGCAGATGAAGGTCTCATTAAACGCGCAAGTGGCGTCAAAGTAGCCCAGCTAGAGCAGTCTGTCCCCCATGATACTGCGGGTAACGTATTTGATGTCATTGCAGATGGACTAGGCGCCGAAGGTAAACTCATTCAGCAATTTCATCATCTCACACAGCAATTAAGCCATGACGCAAGTCCTAAGGTATTTAATCAATTGGAAAAATGCCAGGCTGAAATAGAACGCATTGATGGCTGGGATATCAATCAGCGGGTCGAATCTATTATTACCAAAATGGACCTTGATCCCGACGTCGATATCGCCAGCTTATCCGGCGGCTACAAGCGTCGTGTTCTATTGGCGCGGGCCTTAGTCTCTGATCCAGATCTATTGCTACTCGACGAGCCAACCAATCATCTAGACATTGAGGCCATTCAATGGGTGGAGCAATTTTTGCTGAAATGGGAGGGCTCACTGCTGTTTATAAGTCATGATCGTCGCTTTATGGATAACCTCGCTAATCGGTTTGTTGAAATTGATCGTGGTAAATTGGCCGAATTTAACTGTGACTACAGTACCTATCTGACCAGAAAAGAAGAAAACCTAGAAATTGAAGATCGGCAAAATGCACTATTTGATAAACG
>JGI24540J26637_10000240_pt1 | contig 22363 bp, 24 predicted proteins | sample NorSeaMetagenome_FD_26637 | JGI IMG/M metagenome (IMG submission 26637)
CGGCATCGTGTGCGTCGGCGCCAAGCTGAGCGCATCGGACCTTCTCGAATCCGGCACGTTCGCCCTCGTCCCAGTCTTGATCTCCGTCGGCGCGGGGCTATTCCTCATACCGAAGATTGCGAAAACCGCGGGGTTGCATCCGAGGCTCGGTTCACTGTTGGCCGCGGGCACGTCCATATGCGGCGTCACAGCGGTGTCCGCGCTCGCGCCCGCGATCGCCGCGACGCAGGCGGAGGTATCCGTCGCGGTGGCCAACGTCGTGGTGTGGGGATCGTGCGCCATGCTAGCGGCGCCGCATCTGGCTCATTCATTGTTAGGAAAATGTTCTGAAGCCGCGGGGATGTGGCTCGGGCTGGCTGTTCACGACACCGCGCAGGTCATGGGCGCGGGTTTGACGTACACGCAGGCGTACGACGACGAGCGCGCGTTCAAGTCAGCGACGGTGACCAAGCTGATGAGGAACATGGCGCTTGCGTTCGCCGTTCCCGCATTGGCAGCCTCTCACCTTGCGAAAGGATCTTTTGTCAAAGGATCCACCGGGATGACTTCAAAGGCGATTCCTTTCTTTCTGAAAGCGTTCGTGGGAATGGCGGTGTTGCGCACGTGCGGTGACGCGTACCACGCCACTTTGGCGGACAAGTCGCGGGGTGAACGGTGGAGACACGCGATGAGCGCCCTCGGTGACACGTTTGGAGCGAAGGTACGTTTATTGTTATTTGCGTATGGGCGATTAGAATGACGTCGTGTTTTGTTCATCACAGGTGTGTCTCGGCACAGCTCTCTCCGCGGTTGGTCTCAGCACGAGTGTCGCGTCCGTGGTCGGGGTTGGTCCGGCTCCGTTCGTGGTGGGTGCGGCTGGGGCGGCGATCGTGGGCGGGACCGGGCTGGTGTGTGCCCTGACCCTCTCCGAAGTGTTCCGGTTGTCGGGATGGAGCCGAGAGGAGGAGGACGAGGACGGGAAAGGCGAAGGCGGGTCTTAGCGAATTGGGTTGCGAATTTAGTCATTAGGTGGCTCGTTTTTTATTAGACTACTCTCGGTAGTAAGACTCTTATCAGTCGACGACGATGGATAGATATATCTATCTCGTCACCACCACGACTTTTCCTGTTGCTTACGTAACTTCTCCGCCATGGACGCGAAGTCATCCGCGTCGCTCTGCATCCGCTCCGTCTTGTCCTGGATGCCCTTCAAGCGTTCGCCCCGCTCCGCCAGCTTGTCTCTGGTCGCTTCCAAGTTGGACGACATTCCGTCAGCCTCATCCGCTTTCTTCCGTCCGATGCCGTACTTGGCGCGAATGTCCGCCGCGGTGTTCAGCTTGGGCGCGGTGGGGTAGGGCGTGGTCGAAGATGAACCGACGCCGGAAGATGAACCGCCGCCGCCGCCGCCGCCCGATCCGAACAGAGCCGCGCGGTCCGCGTCGTCCTCGTTGGACGATTTCCCGGACGATCCGGAAGTGCCCCGGATGAGATTCGAACCCGCGGCGGCATTCGAACGCGTGGCGACCTTTGCGACCTCTCTCTCCGGGACGATCTCTGGCGCGTCGGGTGTCTCGAGGCACTCCGGCTCGGCGAATAAAAACGCGAGATCCATAGGGCCTTTTTCGATACCCGACTCGTCTCCGGGATATGAACCGTCACCGGCGCCACTGGATGACATGCGCGTCTTGATCTTCTCCTTCGCCTGAACCATCGCAACGGCGGCCTTTTCCTTGGTTCGTCGCATCACGGACCCGAACGACGCCATCGCGGCGCGTCCGTCGCCCTTCAAAAAGTGGTTCACAGATTTGGATAAATCGTTGTTTGTGCCCTGGGTTCGATTCCCGGGTGGATCGCCCTTACGTTGTTTCTCTGGGGTTCCCTCGGGCGAGAACGGGGACGGCGCGCTCCCCGTAGCCAACTCCCTCGTACTCGCGTCTTGATCGGAAACCGCGTGACTTGTTCTCGACGCGGATTTAGCGGCGGATTCCGCCGCCGCCGCCGCCGCCGCGAGTTCATCATCGTAAAGAACTAACCCGCTCTCCGGCTTCGCCTTGGCGCCGCAGGAGCTCCTCGGCGCGATCGCCAGCTTGGCCACGGACACGCCCCCGCCCGCGATCGCGAACACCGCGCCGTCCACGCAGAACCCCGCGGCGTCTATGGCGGACAGCGGCGGCACCGGACCGATGGACCGCAGCGGTGTGAGCCCGGGGAGGGACCAGGTGAGTAGCCGGCCGTGCGAAGACACGGCTACGAAGGCGGCGGGCCATGAGGGAGAACGCGTCGATTGGGATCCCGATGACACGTCGTCGTCGTCGTCGTCGTCGTCCGCCACGCGGGGCACGACGAGCGCTGCGGCGACGAGGGGTTCGTCGGGTATCGCCTTCTTCACGGTGTGTCTCTCTCCTTTAAGAACCCCAAACGCGGGGTACACTCGGAGCGCCGTCGCGGACGCCACCCCGACGAACGCGACGTGTGTGGCCGATGCGTCGGTTTGAGTCGCCCCACCACGCGCCGTTTCATCTTCCGTATGCGCATCTTCCGAATCGTCCCCGAGAGTAACGTTGAACCACAGACGCGAGTGGTGAACGCGCGCGTGGAGCGCGTCGTCGGCGCCGCCTGTAAACAAAACACGTCGTCACTCTAATTGCCCGTACGAGAATCAAAATAAACTTACCGGTCATGACAGAAGCGGCCACTGTACCACTGACAGTCAGCGGCGCGACGGCCAACGCGATGGACGGCGTCTTCGGCGACGTCGTCTTGTGACACTTGCCCAGCGCGGTGTCCAGAAAGACAACCGCGGACTTGGTGCTCGCGACGCATAAAACCTCGGCGCCGGGGAACCGCGAGGGTGGGAACGACTTGTCCGCTTCTCGGGACGTCTCCGCTTCTTCACCCACGCCTTTGCCCTCTTCGCCCTCTTCTGTATCCCCACCGATCGTACCGCTCCCTTCCGTATGATCCAAGTTCTTATCGATCTTAGGACCCGTTCCGAGAATGGGCGGACAAAGAGTCATGGACCCGACGCCCTCCCCGTCCCCGGTGAACACCCGCGTGTTGGTCAGCATCAGCCCGTTCGTGAGATCCGTGAGGCTGACCACACCTGAGGCGTCGCCCACGCAAAGCAGCGAACAAGTCGCGTCCGTCACAATAGACGTGACCGCCGCGACGTGCACACCGAGCTCGCCCACCAACTGGTACCCTCGCGATTCGGTACCCGACTCGTCACCGGGGGGATGTGAACCGCCACCGCCGGCGGAGGCCAGGTCCAGTCCGCTGTCCAGCTGCCGGATTAAACCCTTTTGTTCGCCGCTCTCAAACGGCGAACGCTCTTTATTTTTTTGTGTATTCCCTCCGGAGGACTCGAGCGCCGCGACNTGGACCTGTGAACAAAAGACGACGTCAGTCAAATTGCACATATGAGAGTTAAAATAAACTCACCTCCACCGACCCGCACGCGCGTCCAACTACCAGCAGCGAGCCGCCGCATGCCACGTGGCACCGCGTCACCGCCCTGTCCGCCGCCGTCGTTCCCGCGTTGGGCCCCGGCGCGAGTGGATCGCAGAGCTCGACGAGTCGCCCTGGTTTGAGCTCGTCTGAAAAAACGCGAATCTTCCAATCGGACCCCGAGGGAATCGCGAGCAGGTGCATCAGTCGTTCCCGCCGCGTGGCCCACTTGGCACCCGCGTCGTCCACGTGCCCGCCCGTGATTGGCCACTCGTGTCCCCACGCATCCCGATCCGCGTGAGCCCGGTGTAAACCCGAATCAATATTCAAACCCGAATTCGTCGATGATTTTCTTCGCAAAGACAGATGAGGAGACGCGACGGCACACGCCGGCGCGCACGTACCGCTCAGGCCAGGTAGCGGGTCCAGCACCTCAGCGCACGGGAGCTTCGCGGCGGACACCACGACAGCCGCGACGGCGGCGGCCGCGGCGGCGTCGTAGTGCTCCGAACGTTCGTCGATGGACACCGACCCGGGAATCGCGTCCCCGCCGACGGGATTACACCTGTAATAAGAGTTAAACAAAACACGGCGTCAGTAAACAAATTGCCAATACGGACATGCGGAAGGGTGCCGAGGGTGCCGACACAGCTGTATAAACTCTTACCCGAGGGAACGCAAGTCGTGTACGTGGATCTGACCGCCTTCGGACAGCACGCACGCGGCGGTGACACACTCCGGTCGTCCCACCCGCGTGATCAGCACCCCGTCCAGCACCGGACCGAACCACGGCAGCGAGTGCATCGGTGACGCATCGGGACCCACGGGCGCGAACGAGGGTGCCGACCCGGGTGCCGAGGGTGCCGACACAGCTGTGCGTACGAGTGAAGGATTTAATCCTGCGCTCTCGCCGCCGCTTTCCGAAACTTTGAAGGGCACCGCTCTGGCCGGGTCCATGCCGGCGCCGACAACCTCGCCGCCCACGCACAGCACCGCACCCTGGACAGATGCACCCCCATCGGACCGCACGGGCGATACGAATCTGCCCGATGCGACGGCGCAGATCCGTCGCAGCGGTTCAAACGCCGGTGCCGGTCCATCCTCCTCCGTTAATTCCGCGTTTCCATCCATCGTGCAATTGCCGCCCCCCTCCGAACCCCCCGGAAAGCACTGCGACGTCACCACGATGGCCAACACGGGCGCCTTGGGGTACACCGTCGGCACCCCATACGTCACCAACCGCCCGTCATCGTGCGCCACCACCACGGACCGCCCACTCGCACCCAGCCACTGAACGCATCCTCCGCCGGACTCTGCAAAGATTCCGCATAATTTCACTCGTGTCGTCGCCGCCGGTCGACGCGCGTGGAGGTCCCAGAGGGACATGGAGCCGTCTTCGTAGGCGATGAGGATGTTGGTGGACTCCGCGCCGGGCTGGGGCTTTATCGCGACGACGGCTGGGGCGTTGGATGTTGACTCGGATGAGTCGATTCGGCCGAACGCGGCTGCGTGCGTGACTGTACACAAAACACGACGTCAGCACGCACTCTAATTGCCCATACGGGAGATAAAACAAATGAACTCACCTTTGTAAGATCTGGGCGCGAGTGTGCCGGCTCCGTCGGGGCCGTGTTGCACCGCGGCGACGCGTACGCACCCGGTGGATTCGCCCACCATCACGAACGGCGAATCGCGAAGCCCGACGACGCACGTCGCGTCTTTCATCCACCGCGTGGACGCCAGGCATCGCTGCGAGTGCAAGTCCAGGACGTCGATGCCGCTCTCCGAACTGAGCCGAACGATCCGCCCGACGCCCGCGATGAACTCGACGCTCCTCGCGGGCTCGACGTGCGTTGGGGTGGCGAGCAGCGCCTCCGCGCCGTCGGCGCAGATGATCTTCACGCCGGTGTCCACGCCGACCGCCAATATCCGCTGCGTTGGCTCGTAGGCGAGGCATGTGGCGCTGTGAACCCCCCCGTGCTCCGAAACGACTCGTGGGTCCACCTCCATGGCACCCATAGACTTGGCGAGCTCATCCACGTTGGGTACCGCGTTCAGTGCTTCGGTGACCGCCTTGGTGAGCTTGGTGAGCTTGAACATGGCGGTAGTATCGGGCGTGTGGACGGCAAGATCCCGCCGGACCCACCCACTTCTCTGTCCTCGCCGTTCGTTGTTGCATCGGAGAAAACAAACACTTATTCGAATATCGTCCGAGGTGGGAAGCAGCTCGCAGTCTCACTCGCAGTCACGAAAGAGGAACCTAACACCTGGGCACCGAAAAATAGCATAAATGTAAATAAACCGCCGCAGCCGCCTTCCGTGACGCACACCTCGAGCGCGCTCGCCGGTTCCCCGGTAACGCCCACACCACGTCTACCCAAGCGCTCGTATCGAGCAGCGGGACGCATCGTCTACTACACAGGTACGACCCCAGGCGCGTGTATTGCCACACCATGTTCAACACAGCGCAATTGGGCGGCGCCGGGAAGATCCTCGGCACAATTGCGGCCCGATCCTATAAGACGGACACCGGCGCCCAACGCAGACGACGAAACCCACCCTTCCATTACACACGACTCCCACACTCTAACACGTCGATCCCACACCACTATCCGACCACACCACAGAAGCAGCGTGCGCACCGAGCGACCGGACCCTTCACTCCGAATCGCCGCCCGCCCATCACTAAAAGCGCACCGCCGACAAATCAGCGGACGCATCGCAGTCACCACCGAAGGCACCACCGAACTCCATACCACGATGTCAGCTCCATCCACCGCCCCAAAGGACAGCGACATGGTCGTGCTCAAACCCGACAAGATCGGAGACGCCGACTTCGCAAACTACTTTTGCACATACGGATACCTCTACCACCAGAAAGACATGCTCGAGGACCAAAAACGAATGACGGCTTACCACGACTCTGTCCGATTAAACCCGAAGCAGTTCAAAGATAAAGTGGTACTGGACGTGGGGACCGGAAGCGGTATCCTGGCCATCTGGGCGGCGCAGTGCGGTGCACGGAAAGTGTACGCGGTTGAGGCGACGTACATGGCGGTCCACGCCAGGAAGCTCGTCGCAGCAAACGGGTTAGAAAACGTGGTCGAGGTGAGTTTATTTCTATTTGTTTATTTGTATTTCCGTACTATCATATGGGCAATTATACTGACATCGTGTTTTTTTCCCCGAACAGATCATCCAATCCACGGTTGAAGAGGTTGAGCTGCCGGAGAAGGTTGACGTGATCATCTCCGAGTGGATGGGGTACTTCCTCCTGCGCGAGTCCATGTTCGATTCCGTGATTGTCGCGCGGGACAAGTGGCTCAAACCCGGCGGTTGCATGTTTCCCTCACACGCCACAATGTCAATCGCGCCCATTCGCACGGGTGCCAGTGTGCAAAAGGCGGCGGACTACGAGGATTCCTGCCGCGGGTGGGACGAGTTCGTGGACGACACCAAGGACCACTACGGCGTGGACATGAGCGCCTTGACGGACACGTTCGACGCGGAGCAGCGCGAGTTTTTCCTCAACACCAGCTCGTGGGTGGACATTCACCCGTCTCAGCTGCTGGGGAAGGCCAGCGTCATCTGCGACTGGGATTTGCACACCGTGACGCTGGAGGACATCAAGAACCTGGACGTGCCTTTCGACTTAAGGGTCACCGAGAACGGCCCGTCGGGTCCTTCGGAGGTTGGGGCTTTCGCCGGCTGGTTCGACGTCTCTTTCAAGGGTTCCAAGGTTAGTTTCTTTTCCCTATTTCCGTGTGTATAGTCTTTTTATTTCCGTCACACGGGCAATTGTACTGACGGGAGAACCTATTTACTATTCACAGGAGAACCCGAACGAGACGGACGTGGAGCTGACCACCGCGCCGGACGCCAACGGCGCCACGCACTGGGGCCAACAGGCGTTCTACCTCTCCCCTGGCATCTCCGCCGCCGACGGCGCCGTCATCGAGGGCCGGCTCGAGATGCAACGGAAGAAAGAAAACCAAAGGCTCTACGACGTTCGACTCACGTGGCGCCAAGGCGACGGCGAGAAGATGAACGACGCCGTGGGCGAGCGCCAAAACGTGTGGCACATCGAGTGATACGAACGTCAACAGCTGTCCATGACGCAGTTGACCGCAGTTGACCGTGTGTTTCCGTTTGTTTCCCTTAGGCTTTTACGACTTTTAGGCACCGCACCCTTTCAATTGATTTGCTACATTCTTTTCATTTTTCATCGTCTACTCGTGACGTGACGCGTATCGTTCGTTCGCTATTCATTCGTACGCCTCCGTATGAAGCTATATATCCACTGAACGTGTGGGTGCGGTCTATTTGCTCTCGTGCATCACGCGCTCCGCCCGTGCGTCTTCGTCCGCCGCGTTTCGCGCAGTCACGTACTCAGCCGCAATCTCTCTTCTCAACTCGGCCTCAACCTGCGCCCGGAGCTCCTCCTTGAGCTGGGCGCGGATCTGCTCCCGCATCGCTTCGATGTCATCCGGGACGGCGGCGGCGGTGTGCGCGATCGGTCCCGGTGGCGGAGAGCTCGGTGGCGGAGTGGTGACCGGGCGCTGAGTCACCGGCTGCGTGGGCGGCGGCGCCGGGGAGGGCAGAGCCGCGAGCTGGGGAACAAACAACCCCGGCTCCGGCTCCGGCTGCGGCTCCGGCGCGGCGTCAACCGGGGGAGGCGACGACCCGCGCTCCTCCTCCTCTGTGGTATCTTTCAGCGGATCCCTCGCCGGCTCCTCCACGCGCGGTGACCCTACCTCATGAGACGCCGCCGTCGCCGCGTCTACCCCCCCGAGCAGGTGCTCAGCCCGCCACTTGTGCGTCTTTGGAGCCCGGCCCGCCTCTCCCGGTACGTTCTCCATACCCGTCCGTGCCCGTCGCTTGCCACCCGTCCGTGCCCGCGTGAACGGCCTGCACCAGAACATCCCCACCGACACTAATTGCTCACCCGAGGAGAACCGATTCGAACCGTTTGGCGCCGCGTCTTCGGAAAGAAATTCTTCAATTTCCTTCTCGCTCCGCAACACGTACGAGCGGCTACCCTGGGTGTCATCGGGAGTCCTGTAGTAGCAATCAGCCGCCATTGAACCGTTAGCGTTGGGCTTGGCCCGGATCGTTTCCCACCGCCGCCAGCCGGTCGGGACGCGAGGGACGCACCGGCAGAGCTGGGTGGGCGGAGGCGGATCGCCGTCGTTCACCACGGGTCGGAGCAAGTGTTCAACGTGTTCAACGTGTTCAACGCCGTCGATTGTACACAGTTGTGCGTCCTCTTCCGACGAATTCGCGTCGAGGTCGAGTTCGGGAGGGGCCGTCGTCGCGAGTTTCTCTCGGAGCGACTTTTCTTTTTCCTCGAGCGCTTCTCGAGCATGTCGCGTCTCTCCGTCCGCCCGTGTTTGGAGCGGGCGTTTCATCACGAACGTGAGCTTCGGCGGGACCTTCGCGGGTCGTTCCTCAGCTTCGGGCGCCTCCTCGTGAATACCGGGCTCAGCTTCGGGCGGAGAGATTAAACCCGAAGCAGGCGTTCGGTCGCCGGACTCGGACGCCTCCGCCGCCGCGACCATCGCCTCGAGCGTAAACGCTTCGCTCCCGCCGTCGCTCCCTTCCCTGGGAGCTTCGATTAAACCCGCGGGTGTGACCGGGTTCGACACAGCTGTGTTAAGAGTACCGGCATCGGCACCCCGCTGGGCACCCTGGGAGTCACCCTGGGAAGTCGGCACCCTGAGCTCCTCCTCGACTTCGCCTTCGACTAAATGCTCGTAAGTACCACCAGTCGCCAACGCCGTCGCCGCCGCCGCGAGCGCGTCCACCGCACTCGCCACCCTTCCGACCACCCCGCCCGTGTTCACGCGACTCGCAGCCTCCACCGCGGCGCCCCGGAGCTCCTCCGTCGTCGCCATCGGCTCTTCTTTAGGTGTCGGTTCACATCCCCAACCGAGCGTATTACCTCGGTTGGGGCCCCACACGTGCGTTTCCACCTGTAAACAAAACACGACGTCATTCTAATTGCTCACACGAGAATAAAAATAAACTCACCAGCTCGGGCGCCCAACCGCTCAGAGTGAGCCGCCTGGCCCGCGACGCCGCGCGCCTGGCGTCCAGTTCAGTCATGAACTCGTCGTGCGTGTCTGTCTCGTCGTCCATATCATCCTTGGCGATCCTTCGACGCCGTTGGGTACTCGTATGAGCATTTAGTGTCTCGGTTCCGCGCCGGCTTCCCGAGTGAGCGTCGCCGAGGTTTCTCCACCCGGCGCAGCCCTGGCACTGCGCCCACCTGGGTCGGCGCCCGTCGGGATCGAACCCGCGCACGAAGAACGCGGCGCTGGCGTCCTGCGTCAGCGGACAATCTTCCCCGAACGACAGCCACGCACCCACCCTGGACGTGTTCACTATTGGAGCGGTAGAGAGCGCGAGTTTCTCTCGGAGCGATTTTGATTTTTCCTCGAGCGCGCCTCGAGCCGCGGTGACCTTTTCCTCGAGCCTGGCGAGCTCCTCGTCGTCCACGTCATCATCCGAGGTGTCTTCCATCGTTCCTAAACCATCNATGACGCCCGGGTCCATGACGTCATCGTCTCCGCTGACCAGGCAGACCCGAGGATGGTAGCCGCTGGCGACGGCGTTGAGACTGACGACTTTCCGGTTGACGGCTCGACGCATCTCGACGTCGTCCGGAAAGTCGGTCGTCGTCGTCGTCGTCGTCGTACCCCGTTTACCCGCGAGGATCGTGGTGTCGCAGTGGGGGCAGACGCGCGTCGCGGAGCCGACGATGCCGTCGCACGTCGCGCAGAGCTTCCGCCCCTTGCCGAGGACGCCGGGGCTTCTACCATCGCGTAGGGTTGAACCACCTAACGGAAGGTTGCCATCGTCAACAACGCGAAGGTGTCTTTCCCACTGCAGCATCCCGGTCTTCTCGTAGTTTTTACGCATGGCGAACGAGGCGGAGGTCTGGCCGCTGAGGTCCTTGCCGTTCGCGGCGTACCTGCACACGCGCATCCAGAGCTTCTGTTCGCACACAGCGTCGTATCCACCCAGCGCCCGGACTTTGCTGAACACCGCGCGGAAAGGCAGCGGGGACCCGAGGAAGATGGGCGAGTACAGATCGTGTCGGGACCTGAACGTGAGGAAACGCGCGAGGTCGTCCCTGAAGGACCGCTCGTCGTCGTCGAGGAACTCGTCGTGGCCGCCCGCGGATCGTTTGGACACGGTCTTCGTTTCGGCGATCTGCGGGACCGCCCCGAGCGCCGGCTGGAGCGCCGGCTGGAGCCCACCCGCCCCGGGTTCTTCGTGCTCCGGCGGGGTCGTGGGTCCACGCCCGGCCTCCGGTGCGGGCGCCAGCGACCGCACCTTGAGCTTCATCTTCGCGCCTCGATCGAACACCCCCTCTCAGATCGGCGTCGTCATGACATGACGGCTATGTGCAAAGTAAGAAAATTCGATGAATGCCCTGCCCGGTGTGCGGTGCGTCTCTCGGTCCGCGGTATACTCCGTCTCGAGTCTCTCCGTACGGGGTACGCACTGAGCCGACTTGCGCGATCGAGCCCGGCGTGTACGCGATGGACCGGGTACCGCGCCACCTTCGAGTGGTCGGGTGAAACGACGACGGTTGGATCATCAAATCCTCGGGAAAGGCAACGAAGAAGGTGATGACGAGTTCGCCGGATTGACGGTCGCCACAATTCGGGCGCGGCGAGGTCATGGCGGGCGACGCGGCGGACCCGGACTGCGACAAGCCCGTGTGCGCGGTCAAGGACGACATGTTCGCTATGATGCGACGCACCGCATCGAAGGGCGCCGGATCAACCAAGGGCGGTGACGCGTCGTCATCGGGACGAAGCGGTTCAGGTGACGGTGTCGTGAGCTCCGAAGGGGCTCAGCCTGAATGCCCGGTCGATAAGGAGGAGTTGGGGCGCGGCACGTGGGCGCTGCTGCACACGATGGCCGCCTATTACCCCGATCAACCCGATGCGCTGCGCAAGGTCCAAGCGAGGCGGTTCTTCGACGCACTCGGGGACCTCTACCCGTGCACCCACTGCGCCGAAGATTTCCGGCAAGACATCAACCGCGATCCTCCAAAGGTGGAGAGCAGAACCGCGCTGAGCGTGTGGCTGTGCGAGCGGCACAACGAGGTGAACGAGAAGCTCGGGAAGGAAAAGCACAGCTGCGCCATCGCGGAGTTGGACAAACGGTGGCTCAAGGGACCGTCCACCTGCTGGCACGGGTAGGGTAGGCAGCGGGAGTCTAGAATTAAAAGGTAGCCAAAAACTAACTCGATCGAATCATCACTCAGCCGCCTCCTCCGGCTCCGGCTTCGCCTTCACGTCGATCACCACGTGCACGTCGTGAACCCGCCCAAGCTCGCCGTACCTACCAGCCGTCACATCACGCACCACCAGCGTGTACACCCCAGGTTCCGTATCCTCACAAATGGAAATCCCGTCCACCTCGCAGTGTCCATCACTCGCGGTGAATGTCATGGCGCTCGACTCATCCGAGAGTCCTTTCTCAGCGCAGTCGCCGTACGTCCATCGCCCGTAACTCCACACGTGCTCAGTCACCACCGACGAGTCGTCATTTGTTCCCGGGTCAGTCTCCACGGCCGTCGGGGCGCCGGCGTGAAGGAAACATTGGAAACGCCGGCCGGACTCGTGCGACGCGACCTCGCCAAACTTTGGCGGTTCGATCGGTTTCTCAGTTTCTTCATCCCCATCCCCGGGCGCCTCTTCCTCGCCGCCTTCTTCCCCGGACTCTTCCTTCTCATTCGTGGGTTCCTCTTCCGGCGGTGGAGTCGGCGGCGGTGGGGGCACGTACGGCAATCGAACCGTCAGCCGCAACGGCCCGGGCACCCCCTCGCCTTGCGTCACACGCATCGGATCTTTTTCGCTTCCCCACGCGGGTGGATCTTCGCCTTCGTCGAGCTCGGGTTCGGGCTCGTCGTCGCCCCGCGGCGGCCGCTGCGGTACGACTTCCACGTCGCAGTTGTCTGGGATGGAGCTCGGGTCGTCGTGCACGTATTCACCGACGTAGTCGACGCCGGAGGATGCGTGGTGGCCTTTCCCTTCGCCGTGCCTCTTGCCCTCGTGCCACTCGCCCGAATACGTCTCTCCCGTCGACGCGTTCGCCATCTGTCCTCGGCCGTGACGAAGGTTTCGCTGCCACTCGCCGTCGTAGGTCTCATCCCCGGCGCTTTTCAGCGTGGATTTACCGCACCCGTGGCGCATGTCGTCCTGCCATTCGCCGACGTATACATCCCCCGACGGTCCGTGCGTGTCCGTTCCACGCCCGTGTCGCTTGTTCATCGCCCACTCGCCCGTGTAAGATCCACCGTCCGGGCGTCTCAGTGTTCCTTCGCCGTGCATCTCGCCGAGCTTGAACGTGCCATCGTACGTCCGTCCGTCGCCCCACACGCGCTCGCCGCGCCCGGTGATCTCGTCATCGACGAAGTCTCCGACGTATTTGCCGCCGCATGGCGTCGTGAACGTCCCCGCGCCGTGCTTGCGCCCAGACACGAAATCGCCTTCGTAGGTGTAGGCGGGATTGGGAAACTCGTATTTGCCTTTGCCGTGCCTTAAACCGGCGGGGTTGACGTCGCCGGCGTATCGACGGACGAGTTCGATGCCGTGCAGGGTGACGCCGTCGGGGCCACCGGTCTGGATGGCGGCCATCGATCCAGTCGCTGGGCGGAAGGAAGCTTCGCGGGGCTAAAAATGGAAGGGAAAAAAAAATGTTGACTTCAAACGGCCCGGACAGGTGCCGAACTTAGATTCACCTAGGGTTGCTGCTCTCACTACCTCACTACCCGCGACGCACCAAACGACGCAACCTTCGTCCTCCCTTCGAGCGAAGTCACTTACACACACCATGAGCAAGCGAGGCCGCGATGAGACGTTCACCCTCGCGGCGCCGCTCACCCCGCAGACCGCGCAACAGATGGACGCACGCGCGGTGACCTACAAAAAACACAGGGAACACCTGAACGCGATGTTCCTCGAAGATCTTCGACGTAAGATGGCGCGAGATCCATCGAAGGTGTTCGAAATGGAGGTCAACTCATACCTCAAACACTCAAAGAAGCTAAGGGTACGTACACGTGACACAGCATGCACCCACTCGTTACGAACCCACACCCGCGACGCCGATCCCTCGAACTTCAAAAACCCTTCATAAATAACTCTTTCCATCTCGACCGATCACCCCCTCACCCACTAAACCCACATTTACCCACCCACCCCGCATTCACAAACAGGAAGACTTCGCGGACGTCTCCGACAGAAGCGAGCTGCTCCGGCAAAATTCACTGCAAGCCGCGGGCGCCAACGAGGGCGGCTCAGTCTTCGTCTTCGGCTGCGGCGACGCCGGCCAGCTCGGCCTCGGCGACGAAATAATGGAGCGGTTCAACATGGAGCTCACCCGCCCAAAGCTGCTCAACACNATACCGGGCGGCACCAACACCGTNCTGAAGATCGTNTGCGGCGGCATGCACACGCTCGCCGTGTGCCAGGGCGGGCTTCTGTACTCATGGGGCGTCAACGACGAGGGCGCGCTCGGAAGACACGCGAGGAAGGACGTTGAGGGAGCCGAGACCAAGCCAGGCCTCGTGACGATGCCGAACAACGCAGCCGCCATCGACGTGTCAACCGGCGACTCGCACGTCGCCGTCGCCACCGACTCCGGCGCGATCGTCGCGTGGGGCGCCTTTCGAAGCAGCTCCGGTTTGTGGGCGTTCACCGTGGACGAGCAGGTGGTGCGCACGCCAATCGTCGTGTACACCCCCGACGGTACCGGTAAGTTTATTTCAACTCTCGTATGGGCAATCATACTGACGCCGTGTTTTGTTTACAGACGGATCGAGGGTCACAAACGTCGCCTCGGGAACCGACCACGTCATAGCGCTGACCAAGGCCGGCGACGTGTACTCGTGGGGATGCGGCGAGAAAGGACGTTTGGGGCGTTTAATGGAAACGCAGGCTGATAACGTATCCAAACATGACACCGAAGCTAAGCGATTGTTGGTGACTCCACAAAAGGTTCCGAACACCCCTCCGGCGTCCGCGATCGTCTCGGGGCAAATGCACTCGTTTGCGATTTGCGCTCAAGACGATACAGTGTACGCGTGGGGTCTCAACTCGTACGGGCAAACAGGCTTGCCGTACGACAACGACAAACCTGCGAGCTCGCAGAATGAATATTTCCCCAAGAGGGTGAGTTTATTTGTATTTGCGTATGGGCGATTAGACTGACGGGTAAGTATTTTGTTTACAGGTTCCGGAGCTGTGCGGGAAGGGTTTCGTCGCTGGCGACGGCGCGGAGACGCACACGTGCATGCTGACAAAGACTGGGCAGGTTTACACGTTCGGTCGGTGCGCGTACGGGCGTTTAGGGCAGATGGGGATTGACCCAAAGGACGACGAGCCCAAGCCCGTTCCGGGCCGCGTGCACGGCCTCGACGACAAGACGGTCGTGTCCGTCGCCGCGGGGGGTATGGGCAACGGCGCGTGCATCACGGACGAGGGCGAGGCGTACGTGTGGGGGTACGGTGACGTCGGTCAGCTCGGCCGTGGCGACGACCAGGCCGACGCGGCGACGCCCGAGCGGTTGAAGCCGACCAAGGCGATGGCTGGTAAACAATTCAGCGCTGTGTCGTTCGGGGGGCAGCACGCGGCGGTGTTGTGCGTGGATGGAGGCGGCGGGTCTCCCGGGGGCAAGCGAATGCGCAACTGAACGAAGTTAATCTTACAAAGGTACTAGCGAAAATAATCTTACTGTGTGATGTTATTGACGGGGTCGAGAGGTCTATCTCGCGACCCCTTAAGTGTTACGAAGCATATGATACTCTCCACCCTCTCCTCTCTGAGATACCTTCGTAAGTAGATGGTACGCCTCCCTCCCGTAAAGTTTATTTGACGCAGACGCGGTACGAGTCGATAATTTTCCTGAGGTCTTTCTCGCTCTTAGCCCACTGCTTCTCGGACGCCGCGATCGTCGCGATCATAACGTAGTTTTTGTTGGTGGAGATGGCGCTGACGGAGTGGAGGCCAAACTCCGCGAACGGGGTCTGTGATAAACAAAACACACGCCGCCGTCAGTCTAATTGCCCGTACAAAGAAGATTAAAAGAAACTCACCAGCAGTTCGTACTCGTAGTAGCTCTTGCCGTCCTTCGTGACGGCGCGTGAGTACACAACCTCTTCGGGCTCCGCGGCGACGGACCCGGTGATGGCGGGGGAGATTGCGTTTAATATCCCGTCGATCGCGCCGACGTCCTCGATGGAAGGGTCTTGCTTGGCGATGAGTAGCTTGGTGGTCGGGATGATGATGATCTGTGAATAAAGAAAAACACAACGTCAGCATTCTAATTGCCCGTGTAAGTGCTTAGGATTATTATGATAAAATAAACTCACCTGCAGCGAACCCGCGTTGGAATCCACGAACTGCACCTCGGTCGTGGCTTCGTCGCACCGCGGCTGGCAGTAGTTCCCTGACCGCGCGTTTGATACCGGCGCTTCTTTGAATTCCGGCGGGAGGAGGATGGAGTAAGGCTCGAGGGCGCCGGCGCGGAGAGCCGGGGTGCGCGGCGCCCTCGCTTCGAACGAGAAGAGGCCGTCGGGACCCGCGGGGAGGTAGGCGCCGACCATCTTGCTGTCGCTCCCGTCGAACACCGCGCGGGCGGGTTGGGGCACGGCGAGGGTGAGTGAGGACGCGGCGGTCAGGCACGAGACGCCGGTGAAGAGCGCGCGGCGGTCCAGCCTGAGGTGGCCCGAGGTGGACGCATCGGAGGTGGAACCCTGGGCTTTGTCGCAGCGAACAATCATCGATGAGGCCCTATCCGAGGCGGACGGCTGCGCGGCGCGGGCGGCGCGGCGGGATGAGGCGCCGCGGGTGTGCGCCGCGTTGATCGAGACCACCGCGGATAGGGACGCGGACGATGTGGTGGCCGACATGCTCGTTTCGATGCCCGTGGTTCGGTGCCGCCTTCGGTGCAGTGCCGCCTGCTTCTCGACGGGGAGAGTGCACGTCACCAGAGGCGTCGAAAATTTTATCCAAAATGAATCTCGGTCCGGGTGTAACCACAAACCATATGAAAAGCGCTCGATATTATGAATTGAGAGTCCCTATATCATAAATAGTGTAGAGCTTACCTAACCTATAGACATGTGATCGCGAGAATTCCACGTCAGCTGATTCGCTCGAGCAAAATTGCCCCGTCACGAATCTAGAGATATTTTTCGCAACTCACTTTTTAAACTTTTTGCTTTTGAACGCGAGACGCGGGGAAGTGCGGCGCGACCGTCATATCGAAGACGCGCGAACAACACCGCCGACTTTGAACTCAAGCACCCGACATGAACTCCCTCGGCGTTCCCACCCTCGGCAACCTCGGCGCCTCCGGCCGCATCGCGCCCACCCAGCGCGTCTTCAAGAGGATCGTCGTCAACTCCAATTCCCGACGATTCGACGGTGCGATCCCAGCAGTGGTTTCCAACTCGCGCGACGATGCCATCGGCGTCCGCCTGAAGCGCGAGGGTAAGCTCCGCGACAAGTCCATGGATGCCAACAACAAGGCTGCCATCGCCGCCGCCATCGCCACCGGCATCGCGGTCGCCATCGTCGCGGTCGAACCCGCGCACGGCGCCGCCCTGGCGTCGCACCTCATGCCCCCCACCGTGTACGCGCCGCAGTTCGCCGACCTCGCCGTCAGCACCCCCGCCGCCGTCACGACCCAGGCGGGCGTCGATGGCACGCTGGACACCACGCTCATCTCCACCTCCGTCTTCCTCCTCCTCGCCACCGTACTCGGATCCGCGGGGAAGAAGTACGCCGACAAGCGCGCGCGCCGCGCCGTCTGGAAAGGATTGGCGAGCCCTCACGATTCGGGCGATTCGACATCCGAGTCCGTCGAGCACCGCCGCTCCAACATCGTCACCAAAGCGGGCAAGAAGACCGGCGTCAACACCACCACCACCAAATCCCTCGACGCCACCAAGATCGACGCCCCCGGCGCCAAATCCCTCAAGTCCTCCCGCTACAACATCACGCCGCTGAAGAAGGGCAGCGTGGACTCCGATCGAAAAGCGTCGGGAACCAAAAAGATTCAAAAAGCGCAAAAGATCTCATCCGGCGCTTCCAACATCATCAACTACAAGCAGAAACCCCAGGGTACGAAGACCGCCAAACGGACCATCACATCCTCCTCCACCAAGGGCACCGTCTTCCTCACCAAATCCAAGCCTGGTGACTACGGATACAAGAACTCCGGCTCGGTGACTAAGAAGCCATACGAAGATTCCGTCTTGGCCGCCGCCGCCGCGTTCCTCGTCGGCGCATTCGCCCTCACCAACGTCACCGCCACTCCCGTCAAGTCCCTCAAGACCCCACCCATGGATAAGATCGGCAACGTGCCCATCCCNGCGCAGCTCCAGGGCGGCATCAAGGAGCTACGCACGATGGAAATCCCGCCCGAGGTGATCAACGGAGTTTCCAAAATCGGCGTTGGATTAACCTCCGGAGTTGAAACCGCCGCCGACACTTTCGAAGCAATCCCACCCGAGCAGTCCCTCGCCACCCTCGGAGGCGTCGGCATCCTCACCCTCCTCGCGCTCACCTCCGTGGCGGCCGCCAAACGAGACAAGGAGTACTTCGAGCCCAAGATGTTCGTATTTGGAGATTCCCTAATCGCCGATCGCGCAGCCATCGTGGCGCGAGCGGAGGAGGCGCAGCGTTGGATGAACGAGTGGTACGCCACCGACGCCGGCCAAAAGACATTTAACAAGTCCAAGCACGCGTCGCTCTCCTACCAGGACCCCACCATGGCGATGGAGACGTTCACCATCACCACCGGCACCGGCAAGAAAGCGGTGGCTAAGCGACCAGTCGCGTTCAGATCCGAACGAGACGCGCTCCTCCACGATAGGTACCACAACTCGTTGGAGATTATCGACAATTTGAAGCTCGATAAGAAGATCCTCGGCACCGTCCGTGACTTCGAGGCGAACCTGACGGTGATCGACATCAAGCAGGCGCGGCGGATCTTCAAGCTCGTCACCGACGGTCCGGTGAGGGATGTCAGGCGCCGCAGCGGTAAGGTTGTTCAATCCGCGGTGAGTAACGTGGAGCTGGACACCGCGTTGTACGTGCTGGATGAGTTCAAGTGGAGTGCCGAGGCGAAGAAGTGGTTCTTCAAGGAGCTCGAGCAGTACTTTTAAAGTAAGGTTCTCGTGTTTGTTGTTTATGAGCGATCACGTATGATGTATGAGGAGGGAGAAGGAGAAAGGAAAGCTAACGTAAATCAAGAAAAATCACGGCTGGGCGGTGGGTATATTATCGAACCCTCGCCCGCGGCGCACGAGACCCTGTATGTAACAGTACACAGTGTACAATGCAGCGACAACAACAAGAGACGCTGCCGTATTACAAGTTGTAGGACCGAATGTAATAATCAGAGGTTCATCATGAAGACCATGAGTAATTAGTCTACGAATACGTCGTCAAGCCACCACCCGGTTCTTTTCGAAAGAAGGTCAGGTACACGTCGGCGATGGCGACTAACCCGCCCATGGACAACAGCGCCACCCCTTGCGCCACCGCCCCCACCGGCACACTTCTCTCCTTGTTCCGGGTGTTGTTCGTATCGTGCTCGCCCCGGCGAAGTAAAGGCGCATCCAGGGCGGTGACGGATCCGCTGCCAAAGTTTAGCTCGTCGTACCCGCCGATGGAGTCGCCCATCTCGGTCCAATGCCTACTTCGTACCCGCCTGTGTCCATGCGCGGTCTCCTCGTCCCCGGTCTCCCCGGTCGGCACCCGTCCTCCAAAGTCGGCACCCTGTGTATCCCCGTCCCCGTCCCCGTATATGCCATCGACGTCAATACCGACGGCGTGGTACTTCGGTTGCAGGAGCAAAATCCCGGGCAAGATGAAAACGACGAGCGATCCACCTATCGACCCCAACACCCGGAAAACCACGCCGAGGTCCCTCACCAACGCCGCCGTCGCCGTGGTCATTCCCACGAACACCACCGTCTGCCCCGCGTGTCGCTTAAGCGGCGCCCGCCCCGGAAACGCGGGTTCTTTACCCGCCATAGCCACGTAAAGATCGTCGAGCGCCGCTCGGCTGACAAAGTGGCTGACCGGATACGTCACCAGCGCCGATACGCCCGCCAACGCCGTCGCCGCCAGCGTCGTGCTATCGTGTGTGGAGTACGCCGTGAGCATGTTGAACATGTTGAACTTGTTGAACTTTTCGGACGGGTGCGCGATGTAGGCGAACTCCCCGACCAGGAGGTACCCCACGAGCACGAACAGCACGGACCAGAACGTGACGCGCTCCATCGTCGCTAACCGTTTACGCTCCAAAAAGTATCTTTCCTCGGCGCCTTCGTCCAAGACTCCCGACTCGGTTACTCGATCCCCGTGAAATCCGCCCGGGCCTGAATTGAACGGATTGTGAAGCCGTATGGGTATTCGGGCAGGTGGGTCTCTGGTCCCGCGCACGGGCGACAACGACAGGGTCATCGACAGCGTCGACCCCGACGCCCCGGACGACCGTCGCCGCGTCACGAAGACTCCGCCGTCGTTCGATCCGGATCCGGATGAGACCCTCCGATCCTGGTTCAACCGCGTCGACGGCGGCGCCGGCGAGCCCCCGCGTGATGACCCGTCGACGCTGCCGTGACCCGACTGCGACATGGCATCCACGAACAGTTCATCGTCGTCCTCCGTCTCATACGTCTGCCCCATCGACTCACCGTCCATAGCCCCGTCTCTCTCTATTTCAGTCACTGAGTGGGTCTCGAGATTCGACCCAAAATCCCCTTCCTCGTCCCTCAGCTCTGCGAATATGGACACCACCTGCGCGTGGCACTGGAACGCAAACACAAACACCGGTAACGCGAGCACCGTCCCGGTGTCGAACACCCACGGCTTGATGGCACCCTCTTCTTTACCGGGAACGTCATCCGAGCTCCAGGGTGTTTGCCCGTACGAAGGACCGCCGTGGACCCGTGAATGAATGATGTCGTCGTGAATCAGAGTAGACATCGGTTCGAACCCCTTAGCGACGACGACGGCCGCTAAGTACATCAACGCCAGGACGCTGAAGGCGGACGCGAACGTCATCTGTTCCACGCTCCGCAGCAGACTCAGCGGCAGTGCGATCNCCACGCTCGTCGCCGACACGATTAGTTCCCTGTTCGTGAGGATTGGGAAATTCGACCCAAAGCATCGCGCGTTCACCTCCGTGAAGGCGTCCGCGGCGACGATGGTGCACGCCACGCACGTGCCGAAGATGTACACCACTAAAATCAACGACACCACGTGCGATGCGACTCGCCCGATGCTCTTCCGAACGAGCTCCTGGTACGATTGTGCGCGGTATACATGCGCCGCTCGGCACAGAACGTTCAGCGTGAAGAGAGTGATGGACGCAGCGACGCACAGGGTGGCCGCTCCGAGCACGGCTCCCATTTGCCGGATCGCGAAGGGGACGCCGAGGACGCCAGTGCCAATCGCGCAGTTGATCAGGTTACACGCGGTGGACAGCACGCTCGCCCGACGCGGGGTCTCATCGTACCTCATGATGCCCGTCGATAGATCCACACAAACGTAGCGCCCCCGCAGTCGTGTGACTAGTCGAACCCCGGCGGTAGTTTCCGTCCTTGGCGCCTGTACCTCTCCACCTTGCGCTCCTGCGTCGCCCCGAAGATGGCGGCGAACGTTCCGAGGGAGAGGAAGGAGAGGACGCCGAGCGTGAACCGATCGGACGCGGCCATGTGGTGGGGGGACACGTCGCCGCTCTCGCCTCCCAGAGGTCTGGCCTCGGGGTATTCGCCCCGGTCGAGTTTTACCTGAGACGATTTCATCTCGGACTCGACGATGCAATTTCGGCACTGATTGAAGCCCGCGGAGGGTATCAGCAGCGCTCCCGGAGGATGCCGGGCGACCAGCGGCTGTCGCCGTCGTTGACGCCGTCCAAGACGTACGCAAACCCCGACCGATCGACGACGAGCGGCAAGAACCACACGCGCCGGGCGCTGCACTTGGGCTCCTCCGACGGCCTCAATCATCCCGAAATCATCAACAACAAGGATTTAGATGACTCGCGGCGCGTGCCGGTCCCGGGCCCGCCCCGCGGCGGACGGGTGTTCAACCCATCGAAAGGCAAAGGAGGATTCAATAACGCAACGTTCTCACGACGGGGGAATGAACCGGACGCGCCGTGGGCCACGCGGCTGCGGCTCAAGCTCCGGGACCCGCGCGTCATGACAGACGAAGACCGAATCAACATCGAAGACCCGTCCGAGAATGACGATGACGTCCTCCGCGGTACCCTGGAGGATCTGCGCGCACTGTACACCCCCGGGAACGAGAAACCGGAAGGCTTCGAGGTCTCCCTCACGTCCCCGCGGTCATGCATCGTGTGCCTCAAGGCTGGATGCGACCCGAGCGCATTGGTACCACGACCCGATCCCGGTAAGTTTATTTTGGTTATTTTGGTTATTTTGGTTATTTTGGTTATTTTGGTTGTCGTACGTACGGGCAATTAGTTTACTGACATCAAGTGTTTTGTGTATAGTCTTTTCCAAAACTCCGTCGTCGATCAACGCGAGGCGGCGCAAGGAGACGCAGATGCGCCTCGACGCCCTGCTCGCGCGACGCGAGGCGCTCGGTGGCGACCCACACGAAGTCAAGCAGCTCGCGAAGGAGCTCTCCGGTGCGCTAGACGCGGAACTAAAGGCGCGGGAACGGGAAAATGAACGAAAGAAAAAGAGGTGAGAGTTTATTTTTTTTCTATTTTATCCCGTATGCGCAATTTTTACTGATGACGTCGTGTTTTATTCACAGAGACGCNACGGATGANAAAGTATTTGCGGCGTTGGCAAAAGCAGAGGCTGACGCGGACAGGGTGCTCGACGACCTCAACGCCATCGCGTCCGCGGCGAGCCACGAGGAGC
>JGI24540J26637_10000241_pt1 | contig 22302 bp, 20 predicted proteins | sample NorSeaMetagenome_FD_26637 | JGI IMG/M metagenome (IMG submission 26637)
TGGCTGACAATAAACTCTATTAACGGTTTACTTTCACTCTCAGCGCCATAAACTAACGTACTTTCTTACACTCCGCTTCAAGGACTAAGCTTAAAATGATTTCTATTGACCATACTAAACTCTGTTTTACCGTCTCGATATTGGCAGTCTGTGCCTCTTTCCCCTCAATCAGTTTTAGTGCTGACGACGACTCTGCACAGATCGAAAGTATCGTTGTTACCGGCCGTCGCGATCAACAACCACTTGAGCAACTCATTGGCAATGTCGCGCAGCTGAGCAGTGAAGAGATTGATAGGATTGCTCATGCCCACATTAATCAGGCTACTGCGCGTATGCCAGGTGTTTGGTTGAGCAGAGGTAATGGGCAAGAGGTGCTGGCAGCGGTGCGTTCCCCGGTATTTACAGGGGCGGGAAGCTGTGCAGAGATTCTCACCACTGAAGACGGTCTGCCTATCCGGCCGACAGGCATGTGTAACGTCAACCAATTGTTTGAAGTGAACACAGAGCAAGCATCAGGTTTAGAAGTGTGGCGTGGCCCAGGGACAGTGTTTTATGGATCAAACGCTATGCACGGCGTCATCAATGTGTTGTCGCCAAGTATCGATCAAAATCAACTTTCTGTGCAGCTGGGGAGTCATGACTACCGTAGGGTAAAAGTCGGCTGGCGCGGTGAGCAAGGGACGCAGTCATTGCAGATAGCCGCTAATGGCGTATCTGATGGCGGCTTTAAAGATGAATCTGGATTTGATCAACAGAAGATATCGGTTAAACATGGTTGGTCCAATGCGGATATTGAAACACAGACCCACCTGTCTGCTGTAAACCTAAACCAAGAGACCGCAGGATACATCAAAGGATTTGAATCCTACAAAGACGATGCGCTTTGGAAAACTAATCCAAATCCAGAAGCTTACCGCGATGCATCAGCAGTACGACTGTCATCTCAAATCAGTGGTCAAGCATCGTTGGGGCAGCACTCCGGCAATTGGAAGCTGACCCCGTATGTTAGACGTAGCTCAATGACCTTTTTACAGCATTATCTCCCCGGTCAAGCGCAAGAGAAAAATGGTCAGAGCAGTGTAGGCATACAAACCAGTTACCAGCTAGACGCTGACGACAAGGCTGTTTGGATCGGTGCCGATCTAGAGTGGGCTGATATGTGGGTAAAGGAATTTCAAGCTAACCCACTCGGGACACCGGATAATGTGCGCTTTCAGGGTCAGCATTACGACTTCGAGGTGCAGAGCCAGCAATACTCATTGTTCGCAAATGGCGAGTGGCAAGCCTCTGAAAAACTGACTCTAGAGGCAGGGTTACGCTTTGAGTCACTCACTTATGATTATCAAAATAATATGATCGATGGAAGTACTCGGGATGATGGAAGCCTGTGTAATTCCAGCACCGGCAGCTGCCGCTATTTCAGACCATCAGATAGGTCTGACACGAGCGATGATGTGAACTATCAGATTGGCGCTCATTATGAGTTTGCCGCATCTACCGGGGCTTTTTTTCGCCTCGCTAGTGCCTATCGCGCTCCTCAGATTAATGAACTCTACCGCCTTCAGAAAGAGCAAGAAATCGCTGAGGTTAAACCTGAGCAAGTGGATAGCATTGAAGCTGGCCTGCGTTATCAAACGGCGAAATGGTTTGCTGAATTGTCGCTGTATCGAATGGATAAAGATCAGGTGATTGTTAAAGACTCTGATAGCTTTATTGTGAACGACGGGGAAACTCAGCACCANGGTATTGAATGGCAGTTACGCCATGAGCTGTCTGACCATTGGCAGTTAACCGCTGCTGGCTCTTGGGCCGTGCACCAGTATTCCTATGCTCGTCTTTTTGGCAACATCAACATAGATGGCAACGACATCGATACTGCGCCGCGTTGGCACGGCAGTGCACATGTTCTATACCAACCGTCTGACAGCACCACTATCGAGGTTGAATGGGTTTATCTGGGTAAGTATTTCCTCGACCCACAAAATGCTCATCAGTACGCGGGGCATAATGTATTTAATGTACGAGCTCAACAGCGCTATGGTAACTGGCAAGTTGCTGCCCAGCTCACGAATTTAACCGATCGTCGTATTGCCGACAGGGCCGATTATGGTTTTGGAAGCTATCGTTACTTCGTTGGTGAAGGGCGTGGTGTGTCTCTTGAGTTAAAACGTTTTTTCGTAAAGTAGTCTTAGATAGGGGCGTGAGTTAAGTTTGAATTTATACAACTAACCGCGGCCCCCAGTCTATTGCTTGTAATATGTGTTCAGAAAAACAGCCCGCTTTCCCAAACAAAAAACCGTGAGTTTTAGCCTAAGGGTGGCAACCATTATGTGTCTTCGCCGCAAAACAATCAGGCGGTGGTTTATTACACAACACCAAAACCTTTTCGGCGAAAGTAAATGTCACAAATGCTAAAGACACAATGTTTTCGGTGAACTGTTTTTCAGTCAGTTGCTCTACTATAGCCTTTTCAACTTCGAGGAGAATCCACTTGAGATCCATCATGGAGCCACCATAACGATGCGTTTCTTCCGCTGTTAATTGTCGCAATCCCTCAAGTTCTACGCATAACTTGGCTGTAAAACTTGAACTAAAATTCTTATCTAGCTGATTATCAAACTGATTCATAACTGCGCGACCTCAAAACCATTGCAATTGGATTTTAGCGACTGGTTTACCTTAGATGGAAAAAATCGTATCACCTGTATCGCTGTTGACTGGTGAGACATAGTCTAAACAATAGTAAAACCTAATATAACTGTATTGTTTGGCAGTCTGAACTTCCGTACAGGGGGCCTGCGTCTAGAGAAATTCATTGCTGCACTGGAGCCGATCTTGGCATGGGATTTTGCGGTCATATTAAAAATGAGTACACGCGAATCCCATGCAATCAAGATCGGTACGTTTTGCAACCAATTATGTTGATTTTGGTAGCGGGGTCAGACAGCTATATTCTGTTGATGCAAGCTTAGGCATGAATGGTAAATTTCATAAGTTTCTTTACAAACTTCAAGGTCAAGTAAAAAACTAGCAACCTTACATTTGTCAGGCATAGTGACTATCGGGCCAATTTGTTTAATGGCACCACCACGACGTCTAAGAATTACACCCATCACTGGTTCTGCAGTTATCAGCACATGCTTTCTACCCAGGTTATGCCAAACATAGTCCATAGCCGTAGACAGCATCATGTCCAATACAGTTATCCGCGATTTACCTATGTACTTATGACGCAATCTCGGCAAAACTGCATTTCTCGAAGCCTCTACGCAAGACAGCTTTCTTATATCACGAACGCTAGTTGAGATAGTCTCGGAGAAAAACTTTTCAACCATCCAATCAAAACATTCGTCTAGGAGCCTAATAGTTCCAATTAACTCTCCCGCATCAGTCTCAACACAAATTAGCTTAGCATCCTTATCGAATTCATCAATTTCCAAACCCTCTGGATTTTCAGGTACCCATCCCAATTCTGTGCAGTAAACTTCATGACGCAACCGATAAGCCTTTTCATAGTGTTCAGGGGTGGTTGCAATATAGCTTCTATAGCCTGGAATAGTAAATCCATGCTCGCACCGATAGCGGTTTTCAGTAATCGTATTGTTTTGTTGCGCATTTTGGTTAATCATATTGATGTATCCTATTTAGATAANGTTAAAAGTCGTTAACGAGATCTTTTTATAGCGTGGGATACAGATTCAAAATAGCTGTCCCAACGGACAGGGGTAGATGATGACTGTTAGTNTTTTCGGCGGATAGAGCGTAATGTCAAAATATGTTAACTATAAACATCCTTAGCTTTAAAATTTAAAATGAGGTTATTTCTGTGATTTCAGTCAGTGGGCATCGTAATAACTTTGCAGATTCATTCTACTTTTACAAATGGAAAATGTTGATATATCCACTCTGCAATGTGAGTTGCTTTTCACACTCAACAGAGCAGTTGCGTTGGAAGAATATATCGGCAAAGCATCTAGATAATTTAGTTGGCCTAGCTTTCGCAAATCGGCCAGAAAGAGACGAATGCGCGATTTTTAAGCTAATTGCTTTGGATTATGACGACGAAGTAACAGAGCAAAAACTGGACATTGAACTTATTAAGTTTAAGTATGCCCCTATTAGTGTTAGAGCGAAACTAGGTCATGAACTTGATATGGCCTTTCTGAACGATGCTCATCTACCATATCTATTAACATGTACAAGATCAGGTTTGTTTTGGCTAACAAGCCCGTTACTGACGCTTGATTAAGCTGAGACTACACCCATAATTCGAGCTTTGCGTATAGCTTCTGTTCTGCTCCTTACGCCAAGTTTTTTAAATATGTTGTCGAAGTGGAATTTCACGGTTCTTTCCGAAATACCCATAATGACACCAGTTTCCCAATGAGATTTCCCTGAACTTGCCCACTTTAAAACTTCAGCTTGTTTGCTAGTAAAACCAGGAGAACTTAAAAAGCCAGGGCGATTCAAGATGGCGTTAACATGGGGTAGTAGAGTCTCTACCATAATACGGTCAGGCAGACTAAAGTACTTGTGGTTAACACTTACCGAAACAACTGAGGCCATCCCGGTGAGTAGATGACTAGGCACACCTACTGCAAAACCATCATTGAGACCAAATCTATGAGCCATATCAACAAACTCTTTGACTTCAACGCCAAAGTGCTCGATGGCACGAGACCAAGAGAAAACTCCTTCGGCTATTTTACAATACCTGACCACCGGATCAATACGGGCATATCCATTATCCATGTATAACGGCATCCATTCCGCATTAACTCCATAAGCGTAGAAGTTACCTGAGTCGTCTCCAGAGTTTGTCGGCACAGACTCCGCAACCGATAATGTAAGACTTTCTATGTTGCATAGGCTTTGCATTGCCAACCAGATGTCTTCGAGGTCGCTCTCAGCGCGAGCGTATAAACACGAATTCATAATTTCGATACAGCCCGTAAGCTTATCCAAGCTCAACATTAACCACTTCCCTATGTTTAATCGACTATCATTATACGCAGGTGAAGGCATAATAAGGCTCTATTCATTAACAAATAGTCGGTATTATTGCGAAAATGTGAACTAGCTCTACTAAATGAGCTCAGCAGACTAAAACTAAAAAGTAAATAGTGGAAAACAGACTGTAAAGAGTGAAAATATAAGTCGTATAGACCTGCAATGTGAGATGAAAAGGCGCGTCATGCATAAATACAAAGGCACGAGTATCGTCTACTTTTGTAAAGCAGGCCAATCATCAGTATGGAAAAATTGCCCTCTAGGGGCATCCGTTCTTTCATAGGTATGAGCACCAAAAAAATCACGCTGTGCCTGCAGTAAATTAGCTGGCAATCGAGCTGAACGATAGGCGTCATAATAACTGAGTGCACCGCTAACAGATGGCACTGGAATGCCACCCTTAACCGCCAGCGCCACAGTTTCCCGCCAGTCTTGTTGAGAGCGGTTTAGTGCGGCAGTAAAAAAGGGAGCCAGCATAAGATTTATAAGCGATGGATCAGCGATATAAGCTTGGCTAATGTGGTCCAAAAACTTTGCTCTGATAATACACCCACCACGCCAAATTCGAGCAATGCCGGCAAGGTCCAGATTCCATTCGTTCGTTGCCCCAACAGCTGCAATAAGGTCAAGTCCCTGAGCATAGGAAACAACTTTAGAGGCATATAGCGCATTGTGAACCTGCTTTATCAATACGGTCTTATCTTCAGGCTTAAGTTCAAGGTGCCAACCATCAGGCCCAGCGAGCGTCTCGGAGGCCATTGCTCGCTTATCTAACATGGAAGATAGTATCCTTGCCTCGACGGAGCCTGCGATAGCTGACAGTGGTATTGCTTGCTCAACGGCGACTATGGCAGTCCATCGACCGGTGCCCTTCTGGCCTGCCCGATCAAGAATAACGTCAACTAAATCTTGCCCCGTGATTGAATCGTGCTGTCTAAAGATATTGGCAGTGATCTCTATTAAATATGACTCTAGATCACCCTTGTTCCAATCATCAAAGATATCTGCCAACTCGGCATTAGTGAAACCTGCCGCTTTAAAAATATGGTAGGCCTCACAAATAAGCTGCATGTCGCCATACTCAATACCGTTGTGAACCATTTTGACAAAATGACCAGAGCCGCCCAACCCTATATGAGTTACGCAAGGCTCTCCATCCACTCTTGCTGCTATTGCTTCAAAGATTGGTTGAATCAACTGCCAACTGTCTGGGTCGCCACTCGGCATTATTGAGGGTCCTTTTAAGGCTCCCTCCTCGCCTCCAGAGATTCCAGCACCAATAAAACGTAGGCCTTTACTGGCCAGATACTGCTCTCGTCTAGCGGTATCCGTATAGAGCGTGTTACCGCCATCAACAATAAGGTCTCCTTTATCCAATAGAGGCACNAGATACTCAATAATCTCATCTACTGGATCCCCTGCAGGGACCATTAATTGAATCAATCTTGGTTTTTTTAGCTGATCTACNAGCTCCTCTAGAGACTGCGCTGACGTCAGNCTTTTCGCCGAATGCTNGGCAATAAAACGGTCCATCTTCGCCTGAACACGGTCATTGACCGCCACAGAAAAACCTTTAGATTCGACATTTAAAGCAAGATTTTGGCCCATAACACCAAGACCGACAAACCCAATATGACATTGACTCATTAACTGTTCCTTTTTATGCTTTAAACCAACTCCGGTTAGGCCGGCATTCTACAACCTAATAGCAAATACGCCTATCTCAAACACTGACTTTGGCTTTAACTATGGCATAATCATGGTTCCTAAGATTGCATAATTGACTTCGACTTTAGATCTACCTATGACTAACCCGCCCAAACCTGAACATACACCTATGATGCAACAATATTTGCGCATCAAAGCTGAACACCCAAATGACATAGTCTTCTACCGAATGGGTGACTTTTACGAATTATTTTTTGATGATGCAAAAAAGGCAAGCCAGTTGCTGGACATCACGCTCACCGCCCGAGGTAAAGCTAACGGCAATCCCATACCCATGTGCGGGGTTCCCTACCATGCGGCAGAGGGTTATTTAGCCAAGCTGGTTAAGCAAGGCATCTCGGTTGCTATTTGTGAACAAGTTGGAGACCCAGAGACCAGCAAAGGGCCCGTAGACCGAAAAGTTATGAGAGTTCTCACTCCGGGAACATTGACTGATGAAGCGCTTCTAGATGACCGCAGTGACAGTCTATTAGCCGCACTCAATCGTGTCGGTGATGAATTTGGCATTGCCACCTTAGATATGAGTAGCGGACAGTTTCAATTAATGGAAGTCAGTAGCCAGGAAGAACTGCACAGTGAACTCCAACGCTTAAATCCCGTTGAAATTTTAATATCTGAAGATTTAAGCGGTTTGGATTTCTTGGAAAACCGTGTCGGCCTGCGCCGGCGTGGCCCTTGGGAATTCGATTTAGATGCCGCGCAGAGGCTGCTCAACAAACATTTTGCGACTCATGACCTCACCGGCTTTGGCTGTGGTCATATGACCCTTGGCATCGGTGCTGCTGGTTGTCTCTTGCAATATGCGCGAGACACTCAACGCAGTAATTTGCCCCATATCCGTGCTATCACTGCTGAGAATCGTGACCATGCCGTTATACTGGATCCTTCGAGCAGAAGAAACCTTGAACTTGATACAAACTTATCTGGCGGCTCCGAAAACACCTTGTTTCAGGTTCTGGATACCACAGCGACGACTATGGCCAGTCGTCTTTTGCGCCGTTGGCTCAATCGACCACTACAAGATCTCAGCGCTTTAGAAAACAGGCAGCACAGCATTGCCGAGTTTCAAGACAACTTTTTACATGAAAACCTGCATGAGCATCTAAAAAAAATCGGCGATATGGAGCGCATTCTCACGAGAGTGGCTCTGCGCTCTGCGCGACCTCGCGATTTAACTCGCCTACATACTTCTTTAGCGGCACTACCCAAAATCGCCTCAGAGCTCAGTCATTGTCAGTTGGAGCATTTAAAGGCACTCGCCGAAAAGGCTAAGCCACTACCTCATTTGGTAGACCTACTCAGTCAATCAGTCAAAGAAAACCCACCAATGGTCATTCGTGATGGAGGCGTGATCGCCGATGGGTATGATGAGGAACTCGACGAGTTGCGCGCGCTCAACACCAATGCCGGTGAGTTTTTACTGGCTATGGAAGAACGAGAAAAGGCTACGACTGGAATATCTACGCTCAAAGTTGGCTACAACCGCGTACATGGCTACTATATCGAAATTTCTCGCGGGCAGAGTGATAAAGCCCCCGTGGAGTATATCCGTCGTCAGACTCTCAAAAATGCCGAGCGCTTTATCACTCCCGAATTAAAAACCTTTGAAGATAAGGCGTTAAGTGCAAAAAGTCGTGCCTTAGCTCGTGAAAAGTATCTTTATGAGCAACTGCTTGAAACTCTCAATGAAGATCTTTCTATCCTTCAAATTTGCGCTGCGGCCATTGCCGAAATTGATGTATTGGCCACCTTGGCGGAACGTGCCTACAGCCTTAACTTCTGTCAGCCATCGTTGCATCTTAAACCCGGCATAGATATTCAAGGTGGCCGCCACCCGGTAGTCGAGCAGGTGTCCAGTGAGCCCTTTGTCGCCAATCATCTGGTTATGAATGCTGATCGAAAAATGCTGATTATTACTGGTCCAAATATGGGCGGAAAATCGACTTATATGCGTCAAGCCGCACTTATNGTTCTGCTCGCTCAGATAGGNAGCTTTGTGCCAGCAACTTCCGCTAGTATTGGTTTAACTGACAGGCTCTATACTCGCATAGGATCGTCGGATGACCTCGCTGGGGGCCGATCCACATTCATGGTTGAGATGACCGAAACAGCCAATATTCTTCACAATGCCACCGATCGAAGCCTGGTTCTTATGGATGAGGTTGGTCGAGGGACAAGCACATTTGACGGGCTATCTTTAGCGTGGGCCTGTGCTTTTTATCTTGCCAAAACCGTCAAGGCCTTTACTCTGTTTGCAACCCATTACTTTGAATTGACATCCCTACCCGACAAAGTTGATGGCGCAGTTAATGTGCACTTGGATGCAACAGAATATAAAGACAGTATTATTTTTATGCACAGCGTGCAGGATGGCGCTGCCAGCCAGAGTTACGGTATTCAAGTAGCGAAACTCGCTGGCATACCGAGTCCTGTGCTCGCACTCGCACGAGCCGAACTAGCCGTGTTAGAAACGGGTACTCAGTCAGCGGTCAACTTAGGCAACAACGCTATTAGTGATTCGGTGCCTAGTCAGAGCGAACTACTGTTAACACCTATTAGCTCAGCGCTTCAAAAACGCCTAGATGATATGCGGCCTGATGAGCTGTCACCTAAACAGGCGCTTGATCTCATTTATGAGCTGAAAAGTTTGCAGTAACGTACACAAGAATAATCGGTTAGTCGCCACACATGGGTCGACATTGGCGGCAATAAGTCAAAGCATACTGGTATACTGCCGCGCAGATAAACCATCAACATTTTTTAAAGAGAAGCATCGAATGACTTTTATCGTTGGCGACAATTGCATCAAGTGCAAACACACCGATTGTGTTGAGGTTTGCCCTGTCGATTGCTTTTACGAAGGCCCTAATTTTTTAGTTATTCACCCTGATGAGTGTATCGATTGTGCTCTGTGCGAGCCGGAGTGCCCAGTGGATGCAATTTTCGCGGAAGATGAGGTTCCCAAGGGTCAAGAGATGTTTGCAGCTCTTAATAGCGAGCTTGCGGAGATTTGGCCAAACATCACCGAGGAAAAAGAATCTCCCCCGGATGCCGATGAGTGGAATGGTGTTGAAAACAAGCTTCAATATTTGGAGCGATAAACGGTTTTAAACTAGATATTAGTTTCAGATACGTTAAACTGCGTCCCCCCTGCTGTGCACCCGTAGCTCAGCTGGATAGAGTAGGTGGCTTCGAACCACTTGGTCGGGGGTTCGAATCCCTCCGGGTGCACCATTACATCTTAATTTGAAACGAGCATTTTACTTACGATTTGAAAAAAACGTTAGGGTAATTTGTAGAGCTAAGGAGCCTGTACTGGCTCCTTAGCTCGGTATTATGTTTGTATCTTTAGCTTACTTAGCGCTTTTGATACTCATAGTGGCGTAGGTTCTAGTATTAGTGCATGACTCAATGATTGCATCCAAGGCTATATCTTCCTTAGAACCATTGATATTTTCCCAGTAGTTATCCGCACCAGACCCTAATTCTGAAACCGTGCTTGAATACAGAGAATAGACGTAGTCAAAATCGTCCGAGGTAGCGCCCGATGAAGGGAAAATCATCTTTCGACCGAGATTGTCGCCTTTGGCCTTTGCCGCTTTAGCGAAATCTTTATAAGCATCAAAAGCTTCTCGCTCAGAGACACCCTCTTTTAATGTGCAATCAGCAAATCTTACCATGCCATTAGCACCCTCTTCATCCGGAACTGATATAGCCCACTGGTAAGTGTCAACAGCCTGTGAATTGGTGACCGGCAGCTTGCTTAAAATACTCGACCCATTTTGTAGCCAATGCTGAGCCCCAGCAAATTGTTTAGTAGCTGAAGGCCATATATTTAACCAAACTGAATCTGCTGCCTGCAGATTTTGATGGAAATAAGGCACTAAGATCACGCTCTGCATACTGTCATAGACATCACTTTTGGCTAAATACTCTTTAAAATCATCTGCCCATTTTAGGTAGTCGCCCATATCCTTTCGATCATTATAAGTCGACACATAGTATTCGGCCTTATTGGCGACCGGTTCATATTTAAACGAATCCTGCGCATGCGTTATGCCAGCGACTAGAATTGACAGACCAATAATCAGCTTTCTCATAAATATCTCCAAAGTTAAATTAATGTAGATTGCCCCTAAACTATGGGCCCCCCAAGGTTAAGTTGCAAAAAGCATCAGTAACCATGTAGTCTATGCATGTTTGCAACGTTGCAACAATATCATGTTTCCAACTAACAGGAGTACCGTATGAAAAAATTAATACTTTTTGCATTATTGATTAGCTTCAGTACATTTTCCTTTGCAGGACATCATGAAAATTCAAGTGAGAGCGAGGTGCTAGCTGCTCTATCAGCTTATATGGATGCCCGAAATAGTAGAGACTTTCAAACTGTCGTTGCCATGTCTAGTAAAGCTGGAACCTTAGATACTAACTCTGATGGTAGTTTCCATAAACCACTCAACGAGCAGACTATATCGGGCTGGAAGAAAAGTGGTGAAGCTATGACTCAGTACTTTTATCCCGAAGCGACTGCAATTTCTGATGATGTTGTGCATGTACGTTTTTATTCAGAAGGGATGGTAGGTTCGAAAGACAAAATGAGTGACTACAGGACGCGAGTTACTATGAACTGGATAAAAGAGGATGGTAACTGGGTTCTTCGAAGCGCCCACTACTCGCCAGCAAGTTATGGAGGTGTTCACAAGACACAAGCCTCTGATTTTGACGATTAAAAGATCAAGTAATATGTCATAAAAAAGCCTCAGTCTTAATTGGGGCTTTTTTATGACTTCAGGAAGTCAAACCACCCTCTAATGTAGCCCCATGAATCCAATAACCATCACATGGACACAAAAGCACCAGAGGTGAGAAGTACTATAGGTAGGCGATGAGGTACTCTCTCACCGCCACATTTATGCTTCAAAAGCTCTACAGGCCTCGTTGGGACTCGTTTATTTCGAAACGCATGAGGACCGTCCTCGCCAACAAAGATTGATAAACCAAAAGTTCCAAATCTAAATTTACTTAGTCTGACTTATCACCGCACTTTTCATTATAAAGAATACTCAAATGAGAAATTCTATTATCTATCGAACTCTGATTTTTTCCAGATCTTGATTCATTAACCAGGATTCCCGGCCAAAAAAGTAAGGCCATTCCAACATTCTTTCCTGTAAAACCAGAATCATCTTTTGCTTCTTCAAATTTAGCGCCAAGATCAGCCAATTCATATTTCAGCGAATCACAGCTCAGATTGTAATCGGACGGCTGAACCGCTCTGACCGCAGAGTTTGACACGCAACCACCTAGAAAAATTATGCCTATTGGTAGTAAAAGTAATTTCTTCATGAATTTCATCCGCAAGTTATTGATTTTAGTTTCGTTTTACATTTAGTGTAGACGACTAAAACTGAGGGACGATAACTAATTTAACCTATTTTTACAGATTACTATTTATACTCTAGCCGTGGATAACGGTCCTTACCCGTAGACTATAGGTATCGCTTATTGCTTGCTAGAAATAGTCTGTAACAGCACACACCAATGCACGACGTTATCGTAGATAACCTTCCACAAACACACACTCATTAAGCCCACGAGAAAAACTATCGTTGTTCTTACGGTAACTTCCACTTACTCCATAACTGGAAATACCCGCCGCTCTACAATAGATACCATCAGTACCTCCAAAAGACGTGCTGGGAATGATTTCTAAGCCCGGGTGCTTTACATCAATTGCTTTTAAACGCCAACGCCTAACTAGGGTTTATCAGTAAGTTTTTCCTGCGGAAAATAATAAACTAAAATATCATCCAGCAGTGGTTTCCAATTATACCAATCGTGCGAACCGCTTACCTCCCTGTATTTAATTGGATAACCCTTCTTCTGTAACGCTTTTTGCAGGACTCTAGTTTGCCTCCTCCCATCGTTACGGGCTCCCGTACTGATAAAAAATTTTAGCGGTAGTTTTTCAGATTTTTCGTAATATCTAATCAGATTAGGTACTGGAACAGTGTATGGGGATTGCATCGCAATTCCAGCGAAAGTTTCACTGGCCAAAAGACCAAAGCATGCTGAATTGAGCCCTCCTAGAGATAATCCTAAGATCACTCTGTCTTCTGCATTTGGTGAAGTTTTATACTCTGAATCAATTGTATTAACCAATTCTTTCGTAACAAATTCAAAATATTGATAATTACACACAAACTGAGAATTTCGACGATTATGGGATAAATTGGCAGGATCTCGAGAATCAATAAAAACAGCTATCGCTGGTTTCATTCTATTTTGTCCGACAAGTCTTTTCATTAACCGCGGCATCTCACCACTTTTAATATAGTCTTGGCCATCGGTTACATAAATAGTGGGCAGGTCATCGAGCTCTGAATAATTTTTGGGGATAAAAACTCTGTATTGGACATCATATCCAAGATAACTACTTGTGATAGTAATATTCGGGCTGAGTTCCCCCGCATAATCTGATGCCACAAAAGAAGAATGTAATAACAAAAAAAGGGTAACGGCAACTTTAGTCATATGGGTCAATAGATTAGTTCCCCTTGTCATACTTGTATTGTGAACATTAACCATAAGTAAACAGATATAGACGTTACGCCCGTGTATTTAGAATCCCTTCGAGTTTAATTTGTAACCCGTAGGGTCCTCTAAGTCAGTTATTCTTTACCTGCAATAGCTTGTAACAGCGCGTACCAATGTGCGACATTATCATAAAAGCTTTCAACTAATACACGCTCGTTAAGGCCATGAGAAAAGCTGTCGCTATTCTTGCCGTAACTTCCATTCACGCCATAGCTGGGAATTCCCGCCGCTCTAAAATGCATACCATCAGTGCCTCCTGAAGACATGCTAGGAATAATTTCTAAGCCTGGGTGCTTTACATCAATTGCTTTTTGTAACGCCGACATAACATCTTCTCGTAAGGGCGAAGCATCAGTTTCAGTTGGCTGATCTAGAAGTGCAAATTCGACCCCGGAGTTATCAACCAGACGTTTGAGTTGAGCGAGAGTTTTATCAACCCCTGCCCCGGGAAATATTCGACAATTAACTGTCGCCGTTGCGGATTGAGGTAACGCATTTTCCGCATGCCCTGCTCTTAGCATTGTTGCTACACAGGTGGTTCCTAAGGTGCCAACATAACTACTATTTGATCTGAGTATTTTAATCGCCTCAGCATCTTTGGGGTTGCTTGCGAAACTGCGCATTGCTTTACCTAGCTCACCTTGGGTCCTCGCGCCAGTACCTTTGAAATAGGCCAGCGTCAAATCGTTATAACTGACTGGAAAGGTGTAGTCTTGAATTTTAGTTAAGGCTTTGGCCAACTCATAGATGGCATTGTCTTTTCTCGGTCGACTACTGTGGCCACCCGGGTTACGAATAGTCATATCCCAGGTGACATAAGTTTTTTCAGCCGCTTGCATACTAAAACTAGCAGGACGACCACCAGCCTCTGGGATAGTTGCCCCACCGGCATCGGCATTAAGTACGAACTCACTATCGGTTAAATGGCGATACTCGTTCACCAATGCTTTAGTACTTGCCATCGTCGTCTCTTCATCACCCGAAAATGCGATAATGAGGTCTCTACCTGGCACCCAGCCTTCTGCCTTTAAACGTAGAAATCCGGCTGTTACCGCCGTCATTCCTAGCTTGTCGTCTACTGTACCGCGTCCAAAATAATAGCCATTTTCTTCGACCAAAGTGTAAGGGTCGCGTTCCCAGTCCTCACGTAATGCGTCGACCACATCCATGTGTGCAGAGATACTGATAGGTTTTTTACCCAGCGAACCGTCGCCACGATAGCGCACGACGAGGGCTGCAGTATTATCTATTTCCAGAACATGAATATCATCTTTCTGAAACCCACCCTTTTCAAATTCCGCGGCCAAATATCTTGCCAGTGTCGGCACTTGATAATGACCCTCCGCGGTGCGCATCTCCACAGCAGTTTTGTAAATTTCAAACGCCTTTTCACCAAACGGCATACTTTTATCAGCAGCATAAATAGGATTTATTGCCACTAATACTGCGGTAGTAATACAAAACTTAAACATTGTGTTAAACATAATATTTCCTTATTTTGCACGCCCAATAGATCTAACTAGCCAGTAACTTTACTATAAATTACTAAACCATGGCTAAAACACAGATTATTGTTTCTAAAACGCAATAAACGAGGCTAAGATAGCAAATTGACTTGCTGATAAGGAATAGATTTTGAAACAGCTATTGTTAGCCTTAACGCTTCTGATTTTTATGCCAGTACTGGCCGCCGACCAAGGGAATGATCCATTGATTATAGACGTGAGAACACCTGTTGAATGGGAAACCGGTCATTTGGTCGGCGCCGAACTTATTGAGTGGCAAGAAATTGGCGAGAAGATAGCCAATTTAACGACTCACAAAGATGAGATCATCTATGTCTACTGCCGAAGCGGCAACCGTTCAGGCAAAGCCAAAGAAATTTTAGATCAGCTCGGCTACAGCAACGTCCTAAATGCTGGAGGCGTCGCTGAGGCTCAGGCCTTCATTGATTCATCGGAAGCTGCTGAACACTAAAATTTCTTGATGCTCTAAAACTTTTAGCCTTTACCCGTCAATGCTATTTCTATGTCGGCAATAAGGTCTTCTAGGGTTTCCATTCCCACAGATAGCCTGACTAGACCGTCAACAATGCCGATCTCATTTCTAATAGCCTCAGGGACGGATGCATGGGTCATAATGGCTGGATGCTCGATCAAACTTTCAACACCTCCTAAGCTTTCGGCCAGAGCAAACAGCTGAGTACTCTCGAGAAATTGTTTGGCGCTGGTTAAGCCGCCTTTGAGAACGACGCTTATCATGCCCCCAAAACCACTCATTTGACGTTTAGCCAAACTATGCTGTGGGTGACTTTCAAGACCAGGGTAATAGACTTTTTCTATCGCATCATGTTGTTCCAGATACTTGGCAACTTGCATGGCACTAGTGCAGTGCCGCTCCATTCTTACCGCCAGCGTTTTCAAACTTCTCAGCACCAAAAAGCTATCAAATGGACTCATAATTGAACCAATCGCATTGGACAGATAAAACATCTGGTCAACAAGGTCCTGCCTTTCCTGTGCACAGACCACTACGCCGCCAACCACATCTGAGTGACCATTCAAATACTTAGTTGCTGAGTGCACCACCAAATCAAAGCCAAAATCCAGCGGCTTTTGAACATAGGGTGAGCAGAAAGTGTTGTCACAGACCGCAATCAAATTATGTTTTTTAGCAAAGGCGGCAACAGCCTGTAAGTCAACTAACTTGAGCAACGGATTCGTCGGTGATTCCACCCAAATCATTTTGGTATTTTCTTGGAGTGATGACTCAAGGTTATCCAAATCGCTCAAATTAGCGAAGGTAAAGTCGAGACCTGCCGAACGTTTCCTAACATTTTCAAATAATCGATAGGTGCCCCCATAGAGATCGTCCATAGCAATCACATGATCACCTGAATCTAGTAACTCTAGGACCGTCGCTGTCGCGGCCATTCCGGATGCAAAGGCATACCCTGCAGAGCCATTCTCCAATGCCGCAATACAATCCTCTAATGCCTTTCTGGTCGGGTTGTGGCTTCTAGAATACTCATAACCTTTGTGCACACCAGGACTCTGCTGAACATAGGTCGAACTGGCGTAGATCGGCGTCATAATTGCGCCGGTCGTTGGGTCAGGCTGCTGGCCGGCATGAATAGCCTTAGTCTCAAAACCCTGTTGGTTATTGCTGTCGCTCATAGTGATTTATAGTCCTGGTTAGTCTTGGCTTATCTTGGTTCGGTAATGGTTAATCAGGTCTACCTTGGTAATGAAGCCAACAAAGGTATCACCCTGATAAATAATGGCCACCTTCCCCTGAGTTAGAATCTCCATCAATGCTTCTTCTGAGGCATCGGCGGACAAAACATCCAGATCAGTGACCATAAACTCGCTAACTTGCTGACCAAAGGCCGCTTTACTCTTGCTCACGTTAAACAGTAAGTCTTCTTCATCGAGCACACCAACAAGCGCTCCTTCCTCAAGTACTGGAATCTGTGAAATGTCAGAGGCACGCATGCGCTTGTAGGCGGTCATTAAGGTGTCAGACGGCGTTACGCTAATCATATCACCATGATCGGCGCGCCGATTGACCAAGTCGGTCAAATCCCCTGCCAAGGTAACGTCGATTAAATCGTTGTCGAGCAACCATGATTTATTGAATGCTTTGGAGAGATACTTATTGCCAGTATCACAAATAAACGTGACCACCCGCTTGGGGCTTGTCTGTTTTTGGCACCATTTCACCGCGCCCGCTACTAGAGTCCCTGTAGACGAGCCGCCCAATACGCCCTCCTCCGTAATCAGTACCTGTAACGTCTGAAAGGCTTCTTTATCGGTTACCACTTCAGCATCATGGAGTAAGCCAACATTTAGGTTATCGGGAATGAAATCTTCGCCCACTCCCTCCACGAGCCATGAGCCCCCCTCATACGAGAACGAACCTTTGAGTACAGCATCAGCAACAATAGATCCCTCCGGATCAGCCACAACCATCTGCACATTTGGATCTTTTTCTTTAAAGAACTCTGCCATGCCCGTTATCGTGCCGCCAGACCCAACACCCGCAACAACAGCATCGAGCTTACCATCCATCTGCGCCCATATCTCAGGTCCAGTCGTAGTTCGGTGAATCATCGGGTTGGCTGGATTTGAAAACTGATTAGCAAGAAAACTCCCTGGCGTTTCAGCCACAATTTTTCGAGCCAAATCTTGATAATACTCAGGGTGCCCCTCAGGAACATCTGATCGTGTTAAAACAATTTGCGCCCCTAAGCCTTCCAAGTGGAGGATTTTTTCTCGACTCATTTTGTCAGGGATCACTAAAATAATCTTATAGCCCTTAATCGCAGCGACTAATGCCAGACCAATACCTGTATTGCCTGCAGTCGCCTCAATGATCGTCCCACCCGGTTTTAACTCACCCGATTGTTCGGCAGCTTCAATAATAGCCAAGCCAACTCGATCTTTAATTGATCCTCCAGGATTATGTGATTCAAGCTTCACAAATAACTCGCAGGGGCCGGTATCAAAGGCCGTGAGTTTAAGCATTGGGGTATTGCCAATAAGAGATAAAAGCGATGTGTTGATAGTCATGGATTTCCGTTATCTGATTTGTCAAACCCACCTTCAGCGGGATTATCATGAATTTTTTGGCCATAGTCAGAATAGCATAAATTACTGCGCCTGAATCGCCCTTTGGCTGGCAAAATGTTATAAGTTATACCAAATATGAGCATTTTAAATTGGACTTTAATGCTCTTCAAACAAGTCAAATTAATCTAAACTGTACCCAACAAAATTACCATAACGGACTTACTGAACTATGAATAAAGACACCCAGACAGAGATAGAAGCCGCGGTATTTCGCCGACTTCTAAAACATCTTGATGACAACAAGGATGTACAAAATATAGATTTAATGAATTTGGCTAATTTTTGTCGTAATTGCCTGAGCAAATGGTATGTCACTGCATCACAGGCAAGTAACACTGACATTGACATTGACTATGAGCGAGCACGTGAAATCATCTACGGCATGCCTTTTCCAGAATGGAAAAGAAAGTATCAAAAGCAGGCTACAGAGGCACAGCTTGCACTGTTCTCCGATCGGGCCAAATAGGCTCTTGGGAGAAACTGTTTTGTTCTTCTGGCCCTTTAACCTTTTCGTAAAAGCCAATTTCGCTGACTTGAATATCAGCCTCATGGTCTCGACCATAAGCGACGATACCAATACTTCGGATGGATTTCGGCAGCGCGATCTTTCTCAGCCAAGAACCTGAGGGCTTGAAGCTATCTAATGGCAACCGAATCACCTGCCATTGCTCGCTTACATCGAATTCGCTTTGGTAATACTGCCAGGGCATCATGCTACCCTTGGTACGCAGATGAATATAGTACTTCTGTCCGTTGCCTCGTACTTTAATGTAAACACCATCTACATTTTTATCAGCGCCCGATGAAAGCCTAGTTCGTAACTGAATAAAACCACCGTTGTTAGCAGTACTTACATTTCCCACCATATGAGCATAAGGATCACCCGTTTCACTATCGGTTGCCAATCGCGCCGAACCTTCAGAAACACCCCCCATAACCTGATCACTGACATAATCCCAGTTTACCTTCGAGCTAGCGTCAAAGTTATCAATCATTATGTCTCTCTCAGCAGAGTCGCCTAGCGCGGTAACAGCGAAGAGAAGCGTCGCTATTATTACTCCAATCAAAACACCTAACATACGCATCGACGCCACCTCCTACCTTTGTTTGTACTGTGTTGGGCAATAGCCTCGGCTCACGTCAGCCGACCGCAACGCAATATGTTTGGTTTTCCGACTCGTCACTCTCTTACGCCACAAGCGAAAGGATCGCGGCTTCATCTCAGACCGCATAATATTAATCACAGCAGATTCGTTGATACCAAACGTCAGTTCAATCACATCAAACGGGGTACGGTCTTCCCATGCCATTTCGACAATACGGGACAATTCATGGGTCTCAAATGGCGGATTAGATTGCACTAAAAGTTTCAACTTTTTTAACTATTAGTTTTCATACGGCTTACTTAAGATTTTGTATCATCAGTCGGCTAATCAAAACAACTACCACGTAATCCTATATACTCCAACCTTGAAACCCAGTACCGAACAAACATTTATTCCGCTATGTAAAAGGGAAACTATGAAATATTTTAGCCCGATCTTGTTAACAGTACTCCTGTCTTCCTGTGGTGGAGGCTCTGGCCCATCTCAAACCACAGCCTCAGTTGCATCTACAACGACTCCAGTTAGCAACGATACCACCGTTGACCCAGATACCTATCCCGGTCTGACTTGGGAGACCCATAGCCCGAGCAGCGTCAACATGACTGAATCGGAAATCAACCAAGCATTAGATTATGCCTTTGTCAGCGGCCGCAATACTCAAGGTGTCGTCATTGTTCGACATGGCGTGATAGTTGGAGAGCGCTACGCCAATGGTGAATCNAAAAGTAGCCTAGCAACNAGCTGGTCCACTGGAAAATCATTTGCNAGCGCTCTAATAGGCATAGCCATAGATCAAGGCTATATCGATTCGATTGATGCGCCCGCTGAAAATTATCTTGCGCCTTGGGTAAATACAGACAAAGCAGAAATTAGCGTCAGAGCTATTTTAGAGATGCGCACTGGTCTGGCTGAAGCTGCAAATGGTGATGCCAACATTTATACTTCTGGCGGAGACAACGGCGATCAATTGGCATATGCCCTAAATAGAACCCCAGAGACCACNCCAAGAACGGACAATTGGGCCTATCAAAACACCGACTCTATGTTGCTAGCGGGTATTCTAGAAGCTGCAACTGGACAAAATGTGCTTGATTACGCTGACATGCATCTGTTTTCAAAAATTGGTATGAATGCTGAATGGTGGACAGACGAATTGGGCCATGCAATGACCTATTGTTGCATTGATACTACAACGAGGGATTTTGCTCGTTTCGGGCTTCTTTATGCCCGCGAGGGCAGATGGCTCGATGAGCAAGTTGTGAGCCAGACTTGGATTGCGGAATCAACAACGGTACCTGAAGGAACGGATAATCCTTACTATGCCTTACAGTGGTGGGTAGAACCTTCTTATGGCTATTTTTACTCAGCTGGACTGCATCAAAACAATATTTATGTGTACCCCCAGCATGACCTTGTTATTGTTCGAAACAGTACTTACACAAAAGTAGGTGCTAATGCTATCCGATCCGAGAGTAATTACCATTCCACACTAGCACCCTCAAACTGGAGCGATGGAGACTTTTTAACACCTATCATCAACTCTTTATCCAATTAATAGGGTCGCCAGCAGCCTGAATGATAAAATATTAAGCAGTCCGGCGAATCTCGGCCGGCGTGACTCCGCTCCAACGTTTAAACGAGCGCCGGAAGTTTGCCGCACTGCTGTAGCCCAGTAGCAATGCTACCTCAGTGACCGGTAGATGAGTGCCTTGCAAATACTCCAGTGCAAGTCGATACCTCACTTGATCAAGAAGCTGCTGGAATTTACAGCCCTCTCTGGCAAGCCGTCTTTGCAACGTACTCTCACTCATATGAAGTTTATCGGCTACTACAGCTGTCGATGGAAAGTCCAAGCTCGCACTGATAAGTATCTGCTTAACGCGTTCACTAACCATGCCAAGATGACTGTCGGACGCTATTATCCGGTCACATTCTCGCTGGAAAATATCCTGAGCGAATGGATTGGAACTCGAGATCGGCAGTAATAGTGTCTGCTCATCGAAGCTCATGGTACTAACGTCGGCCTTAAATTCTACCGCTGGCCCGAATACAGAGTAGTACGTACTTTTATCCGTGACGGAACCATAATCAAGCTTGAGCCTTAACGGCACACGGTCAATGCCCGTTAAGGTGCGCAGATTAGTCGCTAACGCAGCAAAAAGCGTGTCTAAATAGAAGCGCTCAAGATAGGTGGGTAAATGGGCACCTCTACCCGTTAAATTAATACTACTGCCCTGAGATTCTAAGTTAATAGCTATACTCGGCAACAGCGCCTGGTTGTAACGCAGTAAAAGGTTAACTGCATCGGACAACGTCTCACTGGTCATTAGGGCATAACCAAAGATACCAAGTGAGACTATATCCAAATGCATACCCAGCTTCATACCCAATTCTTCATCCCCAGTAAGCCTAAGGGCATTGGCGCAGATAACATTTAGTTGATCGGCACTCAAATTAATTGGCTGGGACAAGTCAGTGAGTTCGAGTCCCGATTTACTAAGTACTTCAGCCTGAGTAATGCCATGCTGTGACAAAAGATTAAAGAGAGGGGAAAGNGTTAGTGAATTCATAGTTAAGTCCAGATTCTATTTAATTATCAGCACAAAAGACTGTAAAAGAGCCCTTATTTGACTGCTAAAGAGCCCTATGTTGACCGTAATTGAATCCTAACATTCACTTAAAGCACTTACAATATCTCCTAGAGGAAATAATTTAGTCTGAACTTCGGCAGAAATGGGCTAATAGTATTACCAGAAATTTATGCCAACGGATATCAACGGCGTTGACTATTATTAGACGGACACTACTTTTCAAAGTTATCCGATCTGAAAACGCTAACTATAAAAATAAGTATCAGCAAGGGACCTAGTTATGACAACGTACACTATGAATCACCCCTCGAAAGGTGAGATAACCTATACCGACAAAAAGAGATACCTATGGCTCATGTCGATGATATGGCCACTCATGCCATTGGGCGCTATTTACCTTTTTACACAAACAGGCATTCAAGCAGTCTTAGCGATTCCTCTTGGGATGAGCTATATCGTTGTTCCTTTGCTGGATTGGCTGGTCGGTACAGATACCAATAATCCCCCTGAGGAGCTAGTCCCTCAACTCGAGGAAGATCGATACTACAGAATACTCACTTATCTCACAGTACCCATGCACTTTATTGTGTTGTTTGCGTTTGCTTGGTTAGTAGGAACCTATGAATTGAGTGTTAT
>JGI24540J26637_10000242_pt1 | contig 22268 bp, 9 predicted proteins | sample NorSeaMetagenome_FD_26637 | JGI IMG/M metagenome (IMG submission 26637)
TCCCCAATCCGCTCCAACGCCCCCCCCNCCCCCCCCCCTATAACCACCACTTGACAACCTTCCCGAAACCGCGGCGATCGCGTACGTATATGGTGGCCTATGGACAAGGTTTGGTACAACGGCAAGGTTACCAGCAACGAGAACAATATGAACTCCTACCACCCTCACGTACTATACGACGACGGGGACGAGGAGGACGTCCGAGAGTCCACCATCTACGAAGTCCTTAAAGTGCCATTGTAAACATAAAATCCTAACCTTTGTCTATCAAAGTGTTTTTAGCATTTCGTTGATTGTACCCCCTACCGCTACCCCCCCCTCCCTACTATACAACAAATGATTTAGTCCTTCTTTTCCTCTCCCTTCCCCTCCCCCTTCTCCTCTCCCTTCTCCTCCTCCTCCTCGCTCTCGCTGCTGCTCTCATCGCTGCTATCGTCCTGCACCCCCTCCGTGCTAATCTGCCCCTTCGCTGCCATCATCTGTATCATGGCAGCCGCGCTCCTAGCGTCGTTCATATCCCCACTTTGGCTTAAATCCCCGGATCCGCCCTCGTCGATGCGACCGCCGGCCATCACGAGAGAGTTACCGCCCTTGCTTCCCATGCGGACGAGACCCATTCCCATTCCCGGGCCCTGTCCACCTTTCTTTATTATGGCCTCCTTGCTGGCTTCTGCGGAGAAGCTTCGAAGCCTGACCATGTCCTTGGGTTTACTGTTCAACCCCAATGTCTTCCTCCTAATGTTTTTCTGCTGATAAGGGTTCGCCTGTATCTGCTCCTTCTCTTCCCTCTTTTCCAAGCTCTTTCTCGTCCTCCTCTTGTTTGGGTTGCTAGGGCTTAGCTCCATGGACATCCTAGTCTTCCTGCTCTCGTCCTTCTTCAACTCCACGTCAAGCTCTTTCTCCTCCTCCTCCTCGTCGCCCTCGAACGTGTGCCTGACGTTACCGTTGCGCGCAAGCAGGCCCTCCCTGAACTTGGACCTGTCCTCTCCCGTCATGTAGTTGCATATCATGTCCATGTCGTCCTTCTGCAGGAGGTACAGCTCGGCCAACGTCCGAGCCTCGGTTGTCTCCTGCCTAACTCCGCTCAAGCTCGTCAGACAGCTCTCCCCGAAGTGATTCCCTATCCTGTAAAGGCTTCCAATGGCGTCTGCCTTCCTCTTAGCCCTTCCGCTAGCGGCCCTACCGGCGGCGTCCAGAACGCTAAGGTCCTTGGGGAGCACGACCTTGATGAGACCGCTTCCGATGAAGTAAACGTCCCACCCGATATCCCCCGCCTCGTAGATGATGGAGTTGGGGGAGCAGGTCTGGATGGTGAAGGAGTGAGCAATCCTCTTTTGCATTATCACGCTGCACTCGCTCAGTATAGGGACGTTCTTGATCACGTCGCTGACCACGGCGTAGCTTAGATCGAGCTGGAGGGGGCGGGGAAGGATGTTCATGACCTCGCGCTCGTCCAGGATCTGACTCTTCCTCCACTTGTACTTGTGGTGGAGGAGGATGGCGGTCTGGAGGTCCTGGGGGAGCTTCCTGTACTTCATGTACTCCTGGAGCTTCTGCATCTTCAGCTTGAAGGCGTTGGGGCCACTAGTGTCGTTGTGACTGAGGAAGGCAGTGAAACTACCGATGATACCTGCAAAGATACAAGCCCCGATAAGCACAACAGTGTCCTCCCACATTGTCTCGATGGGGGTCTGGGGCGCAATGTCCCCATAACCGACGGTCGATATCGTGGTGATGACTAGGAAGAAGCTCCTGATGTAGCAGTCGCTGATCTCGTAACCATTGGCCTTGCTGCAAATGTCATGCTTGCCCTCAACATTGTCGTAGATGGCCATGCAGCCCTTGTCGTGTCCTCCAGCGCTGGGGCAGTCCGTCGTCGCCCAGGTGAACTCCTCAGTCCGCTCGGTGTACCTGTGGATGATGAACCAGATGCAAGCGCACCAGTGGTTCACAAGAATGTAGTAGGTGAACATCCTAATGAGCAGGTTGGTCGCAGCGCTAATCCTAATGTTCCACAGGTTCAGGTAATGGTCGACATCCTCGAAGTACGACGGAAGCCTGAGAACCCTAAGCATGTGGATCAATCTAACTTGGAAGATTTTCTTCTTCCCAATCGCAAGGCACAGGAGCTCCAAGGGCAGGCAACTGATAACGTCGGGGATCATCCAGCCGGAAAGATAATTTATCTTGATCAACTCTGGATCACTGACAATCACGCCGTTCTCGATGTAGGGGAACTTGGTGTACTTGAAGTAGATGTCAACGATGAAGATAAAGTCCATCACAAAGTCCATTATGAGCAAGTTGAAAGCATCGTCAACGGCTTCATCGAGGACAAAACCGACTCTGTACAAGATGTTAATCGCGAACCACATTGTGATAATGCATAGAAGGCCATCCCAGAAGGCCCTGAATTTGGAGTTGGGCAAGAACATGGGGTGGATCTTCCTCCTCTGCTTCAAGTGGGCGTCATTAGCGTCGACAAGCTTGTAAAGTTTGGTACCCTCGCTCTTACTCGCCTTCAAATTCATGGCGACAGCGGCATTCCTCCTCTTGTTGCTGTCGGCAATGGCTGTGAAGATATCAAGCATCTTGCTCAAGTCAAACTCCCTCTGCCTCAGCTCGTTGTCAAGATCGAACTTGCTTAGTTGGAAGACCTCGCAAAACTCGCTGGCCCTGATCGTGGCACTCCTCTTCTGCTTGAAGAAGAGGGCGGTCTCCCCGAAGAAGGCCCCGTGGTTCAGTGTAGCGTAGACGGTCTTCCCATCTCCACTCACAACCTCCACGCTGCCCTTCTCGAGGAAGTACATCTCCTGTCCCATGTCGTTGTATTGCACCAAGACGTCCCCCATGCTGAACATTAGAGGCTTAAGACACATGGCAAGAGCCTTGATGATCTCGTTGCTGCAGAAGTCGAAGAAGGGACAGTCCTTCACATACTTCAGCCTCGTGTGGTCGCTAATGGCCATCTGAAGGGTGTGAGGCAGCTCGCCTATAATGAGGGAAGCGAATCGCCAAAAGGGTTAGGATGAGGGATGGCAAGGAGCGAAGCGACGAGCAGAAGGTTGTTAGTTATTGTGCTGTAGTAGTACACAGTCGTCGCTTCGCTCCTCCCGTCATTCACCCCTCGCCCCTGCTCACCTATGAATCCCCACTCGTTCGTTGCCCCGTTGTGGGCGGTCCACAGGTAGCTCATAAAAGCCTCAACCCTGTCCTGCAAACCCTGGGTCACGTGGTGGGTGTGCATGAAGTGCTTAATGTCGTCGGCCTTTTTCACGAACTCGCTGCTGTCAGTCTCCAGGTTTGCGACGATGTTGGCGACGTTACCAATGATGGTAGCGTTAATGGTCACTCCGAGAACCATCCAGCTGAAAGCGTACAGTGTCTCAGAACTCGTCACCGGGACGACGTCGCCAATAACCACAACGACAAGAGTCGGAAGGGCCCAGTTGAACGCCCTCAGGTACCTCTCCATCTTTAATCCTCCCCCCGAATCCAGCTTGTTGTCGCCAATCTGCTTCTGGATCCACGTACGCCCCCAATCGCAGTAAGCGTACTTGTCGTTCGTAAAAGTAGGGTCCTCTGCCCAACCCTCTCCCGCGGCCCCCGATGCGTAATCCTCTATTGTGTAGTTGCTGGCTTCCATGTCCAAGCACTCCTCCTCGCTGTGGTGGTAGTTTGCGAAGGCGTGAAGCCCGCAGGCCGACCAATGGGCAATCAATATGACGCCACTGATCAGCTTGAAAAGCTGGATAGGAGAAAGACTGATGTTGGTATCCTCAAGCGCCTTGGTGAGATCACTCATTGTTCCCATGACCCTGCTCAACCTGACCAGCTTGGGGATCCTTGTTACCGCCAAGCACAGGACCAGTTTCTTGGGGTCGCCCAAGAACACCAGGGCCACCATATCAAGGGGGAACATGGTGACAAAATCGTTCTTGAAGTTGCCCATGAAGTAATGCTTCCTAACCCTGTCCTTGTCGGTAACCAGCTCTCCCTGGAACACGTAACTGAACTCGTTCATGTTCAGGTAGACATCGAAGAAGAAGACAAAGTCCAAGAACCAGTCGAGGAAGTACGTCATGGAGAACACGTCCCCGATGAAGCACAACCTGTAGGGGACCGCCATGGCATTGTAAAGACAGACGATCAAAATGAGGAAGTTCCAGGCGTGTCTGAAGTTGTTGTCGGGCCTAACCCTTGCATCCACTCGCTGTTGTCCCTCTTCTGAGTCCACCTTGGTGTTCTGGGTCCTCTGAAGACACTTGGGAAGCTCAGCGAAATTCTTCTTCACCGCGTTGTTCCTGTTGACTTTCGCCTGGATTGAGCGAGCAACGGCTTCCGTGAGCTCCCTCCTCTCTGTATCCTGGTATGAATTCAAGACGTCGTTGAAGTCTTCCTTGGTGAGGACGAAGCAGTCACAGTAAGTGACAGCATAGACGGTGGCCATCCTAGTAGTCGCTCCGAGGAGACACGTTTCACCGAAATAGTCCCCTTCGTGTAGCTGCGCGTAGCTGATTTTTTTGTTTTCGTTGCTCACGATTACGTGACCTCTCTCGATGAGATACATTTCCTTCCCAACCTCCCCCATCTGGATGATGATATCCTGGGGCAAGAAAACCCTAGGGTTCAGCACACTCACAAGGTACTGTTGCATACCCTCGTCACAGTTCTCGAAGAAGGAGATTGTGTTTAGAGCTACGCCGTTGACGCACATTGCCACCCTCTGTTGAAGCGGCCCTGGGAGCTCGCTCATGATCTCAACCTCGTCCACCCCGCCCTGGCGACTCCACAAGTAGTCGTAGTACCTCAGAACCTTGTCCATTAATTGCTGAGGGAACTTGGTCCCCCTCATGAAGGTCCTGACCTTGTACATTTTTTTCTTATGGAGGTTTAGGGCCTGGTTGAGGTTCCCCATGTAAGCTGCAAGTCCACCCACGATGGCCGGCAATACGAGGCCGCCGAAGAGGATGGCTACCGTAGCAAAAATGGTCTCTATGATGTTCTGTGGTACAATGTCACCGTACCCCACGGTACTCAGGCCGACAATTGCCCAGTACACCGACCTCAAATACCCTGCAAATCCTCCGAGGTCATCATGCTTTACGTCGAACAGCGAGTCTGCCTCGTCGGTTGCCCTCCAGTTCGTCTGGGGGGAGTCCCCTCGCCAGTGCCCCTGCTTTATCTCGGACCCGTACACCTTCATGGAAAGGTCAGCAATCATGTGCCACATGCAACCAACCCAGTGGCACACGGCAATCATCACGAACATAAGCTTGAACACTCGGCGGCCGGCCTGGTCCAGGCCGATCCTGCTGTCCACGATGATCTTCTCAACTCCGTCGAGGTACTTGAACAATTTGGTTATCCGGAACATCTTGGGCACCCTCAAGAAGTTGAAGTACCGCTGGCCTATGACCAGGCCGAGGAAATCCCACGGGATCCCCGTTACGACTTCCCTCATTAGCGAATGGTTTGCGAAGAAGTTCGTCCTGATCCTTTCGTGGTCAAAGACGACTAGTCCTTCCTCAATGTACATGAAGAAGGTACTGTCGAAGAGAAGGTCCACGAGGAAGAGGCAGTCAACAATGTAGCCAACGGTGAGCTGAGCTATGTTCCTCTGAAAAGTTCTATCCTGAACGCAAATCATGATGCTAAGGGAGATACTAAAAATGTAGTATATCACCGCGAAGAACATGATAACCCCCCATCTCTTCCTAAACTCTGAGTTGGGGTGGCAGTGCTTCTTGAAGCCCGACATTGGCACAGCATCCTCTGCTGATCCAAACATTTTGTTGGCCTTGTTGGTCTGCTTGGCTTGCTTCTCTGCTGTCTCCTTCATCTGGGTCAGGTGGGCCTCGTCGCATTGAGCCTCGACTATCCTCTGGAAGTCGTCCGTTGGGAGGAGAAAGATTTCGCAGAACGTCTTGGACTTGACTAGATGTTTGCTTACGTCCCTGATGAAAAGGCTGGACTCCGCAAACCTGTCAAACCTCTGTAGCTTCTTCTCGACATTCTTTCCCTTGAAGACCTCGACTTCTCCTCTGGAGATGAGGATGGCTCCCTTGAGCTGCTCGCCGGGCCTCAAAATCTCGTCGTTGGGACTGTAAATGTTGCTCTCAACGCAGTCCGTGAGGGCATTGAGCAGGGCATTGTTAGCCTTTCGGAGGACGGGGAGAGACTTGAGAAGGTCACGGGACATATAGTTGGCGACCTGCTGCTGGAGTGACTTGGGCAGCTCGCTTAGGAACTCCTGCTCGTCGGCTCCCTTGAGGAGATCCCACTGGTAGTCGTAAAAGCTAGTTATCCTATTCTGGAGGGCCGGGGGGAGCCTCCTGTAGACCATGTACATCTTCAGCGCGTCCATCTTCAGCTGAAAATTGGTCCTGGCGGCGTCCATGTTTGTCACGAGAAGCTGGAGGTTGGCAATCGCGCAAGTTGTAATCACCACCCCTGTGTACATGCTGATGATGCACCATATCGTCTCGTTGATGCTCAGGGGCACAATGTCGCCGAAGCCCGTCGTGATCATCGTGATGTAAGCCCAGTACAAGCTCCTGATATAGCACTCGACGGTAGTTGCATGGTAATGGACTCTGTATTTTCCCTCGGAGTACCCGACCTCGGTCGAGTTCATGAGGTCGCCGACTGTGTAAAGTCCGTCGGCTTCTGGCCACGTGACCAGAACGCCCTTCTCGGCCTCCCTCTTACTGATGAGGAAAAACATGCAGGCGCACCAGTGCCCGGCGATGGCCATGGCAGAGAAGAGCTTCCACGTCCTGTGCATTCCTACGTTTTTCAGGGTCCCGCGGTCTTCCATCCATCTGGTGAGGTCCTGGAAGTAAGTGGGGAGATATATGACCCTAAGGATCCTATTCATCATGAACCACACAAGCTGGCCTTGGGGTAAGTTCAGGCCAAGAGCCACGTACTCCAGCGGGAGCGTGGCCAGGATCTCCAGGACGAAACCTCTGCTGAATATTTGTTTTGCGTCATTCTCGTCGGCGCCGGCGTTGTCGTCCTCTGACATGGCGCTCCTCATTGAGTCCGTCATGGCACTGTTACGTGAGGAAATGGGGCTGCTCACCGAAGAGTCGACCCCCTTCCCCCCACTATCTACGGGGGAGATCTTCACATTGAGAGTCCTGTAGGTAGCTGCCACCTCCCCTAAGAAGACGAGCGTAATGAAGGCATCGCAAGCGGCAAACTCAATGTAATCTGAGCTGACGTCGAAGTTCTCGTAGAACGCGACGCGGAGTGGCAGCGTCACCGTCATATAAAGGCACGAAAAGAGCTTCAGGAACATTCGGAACGTGTCCAAATTGTCCAACATTCTGAGAAAGGGAGACAGACAGTTGGTAGGTAGTTTCGGGAGGGTGGGGAGGGTGAGAGGAGAAAATTGGTAAATACGGGTCCACAATCCACATAAGTTGTCCTTAAGTACGACCATCTCAACATTATCCCTCCAAACCAAGGCAAAACAAACCTTAAAAGTGCCCCACTCACCTATCATGGAAGCTCTGCTCCGGCTCCATGCTATTCATGGCAAAGTCATTCCCCCCTCCCCTGTTGAAGCAACCTAGCATTCGTGTCATCCTATCCTCTTATCCGAGCCTACCTGAAATTGAAGTCTAAAGGGATAGCAATGAATGGTCCCTTGGCTGATTTCAAGTTAAATAAACTGGCCACGGCCAAGGGTGGGAGGAGGTGGTGTTATCTAAGGCAAACTAACCGAGATTGTGTGTATGTATTGTATGGACGTGTTTTTTACGATCAATCTTTACGCAATTTCCATATCAATGCGCTATATACCCAATAGGGACGTTGTAAATTGGATAATATGGGTAGTACCCACTCTCTCTCAGCGTTGCCTAGGAAAAGGGTTAAAGCTCAGGGCTGTTTGCTTCGTCTCAAATCAAAGCAATATAAGCAAGAGGTCTATAACCTATACGTTTTTTAATCAGGAATCAAGATGGATCGTGGCAGGAAGGCTATGCCTGTCCAGAACAAGCAGTGCCATGAGCGCTACGTAAAGAAATGCCAGTCTATGCACCGTGAAAGGGTGAGTTATAACAGACCCGAGGATGGGGCTAAATTTGGCTCTTGTGGGATACTTTGTGCTCTATATAAACCTCTGTTGTCTTTTTGGTTGTCGAGTGAGCGCTCTTGGACCACGCCGCTTTTCAAATCGTGCCTCTCTGCTAACTCTTGTACCCGCCCCCCTTCCTCCGCTCTTACTTTCCAACACACTTTCCAACACCTCTTTAGCTCCGGGATATGAAGTGCTCTATCGATAACAAGATGCCTAAGCAGGCCGCGCACCTCAAGTCCAATGCCAAGAAGAATGCCCTCATGGAGGAACGTTTTGCCAACATTGAGAGAGAGAACCGCATGCTCCTTGAGAAGATGAGCTACATCATAGCAAAGAAGGGGGGGATTGACAACAAGAATGATAGCGTGCAGTACGGCCGCTCACTTAACAAGGACAGAAGAAAGAGGGAGCTTCAGAAGATTACTAAGCAGAACCAGCTCATTTTGTCTCGCATTCAAGAGTCTCAGCCAACTTACGATCACTTGGCGTGGGCCGAGGATGCCCGCGCGAACCAGACGTTCATGAACAATATTTGCGAGTTCAAGCCCAAGACGATGACAATGAAGCGCATGGGTCTCACCGACGATGGTGCCATGGAGGACGAGTTTTAGGCTGCTCTGTGAGTCTTCTCTTTGTCCGATTTGTACATTACGTGGCGGTGAAAAATTTATGAAAGGGGGGAATAAGAATGCTCTTCCGAGTTTTTATTTGATCTTTATGTGTTTTATGATTGTCCATGCTTTCCTCCCACCGCCGCGCGCCCCACTGCACCGCACCCCCTCCCTGAACTCATTATTTTTCTTTCCCATTGGTCACTCAACTTCGCCTAAGATGGAGTAACTTTCTCGGGCCATTTCCTGGCAACCTCCAAGAACTTCGTCATGGCATTGAACCACTGGTCCCTGTCCTGCTCGTTAGCGCACTCGATCGCGAGCTTGCTCTGATCGCTCGGGCTGTCAATGTGGAAGCTGTACATTTCCTTCGCTCCGCTCTTCTTCTTTCCGAAACCAGTCCTCATGTGGCCCGGCCCGTGGCCCTTGATGATGGTCCTCATCTTATTAAGGTAGATTCTCTTGGCCTGCTTGCTGGTACTTGCAGTGTCCTTGATCCAGATACTCTGCCAGTCCCTGCTTACGAATATGTGCCTGTTAACCTTGCTACCGTTGTCGTAAATCTTCAAGATACTTCCGCTTCTTAGAAGGTTCCTGTAAGCCTCGAGGGGGTCGCCCTCTGGACAAGGCTCGGTGTTGTTAACTTGTTTGTTTTTGTCTCCACTCAGTTCCACGGCTCCGCTGCCCAACCTCGCGAACAAGGCACCCCTGCTGATCTTACTTCCCTCTTGTTCCTTCACCTTGCTCATGGCCGTCATACTCAGCAAGGTGGCATTTCCAGCGTGCTGGACCCGAGGGTCGGCAGGGTGCTGGCTCAAGACGGACTTGATCTTCATCTCGCCGTCCTTCTCGATCATGATCGCCGCGTACTCCTCGTCGGCCGACACGATGTTGTCCAAGGTGTTGAGCGTCTGGCACATGAGCTCCTCCTGCTCTCCAAACACGTCCATCATTTGGAGGAAGATCTTGATGCCTCCATGCTGCACAAGCAGCTTGATGTTATTTTTAACGAAGGCGAGCTGCCCGAATAGCTCAAAGATAAGGCTTAAGGTCTCGGTACTCTCCAAGTTCGCGTGGACGGCCTTCATGAAAACGTGCATCCCCAGCTTGGCGACCTCGGTGCTTGTCTCGTCGTTGGTGCAGAGCCTGTTGAGCGCCGCAATGATATACTGCACTAAGAGAGAGTTGGCGTTGTATAGGTCCATCGTCTGCAAGAGGACTGTGACACCATTCGCCTGCTCCACAATCTCCCTATTGACCTCGCTAACGAGGGCATTGCTCAAGGTGAGACTGGCATCCTGCAGGAACTGCTCGTCTTCTATTTTGCTCTGCATAACCTTCAGCAAAACCTCCCCTCCGTGCAGCTGAGCGAACCTGTCGAGGGTAACCTCGGCGTAGGTAAACACACTCAAGAACTTGATCGCCCAACTAAGGAGGTCAGAGGCATAGTCAAAGGCCTGAATGGCATTCATCGTGAGCTCCATGACACCCATTTCGGCAAGGTCTATCGCTGCATCAACATCGTTTCCAAGGTTGAACAGGGCTTCCATACTTGCTTCCACGATGGTCTCGCTCTCAATAAACCTCTCCATGGCAATCTTTACTGCCTCGGTTCCCTTCTCCTCGATAATGAAGGCAGTCGCATAAGTGTCTTGCTCCTCGTCGTTGATTGCCCCAAAATTGCTGATAACCATGATGCTCAACCTCAAGACCTCCTCGTTCTCAGCGTGCAAGTTCATACCGGCAACAATCCTAGTCGTTGCCTTCTTTTCAACCATCATGATGATAGCGTCGTCGTCTGCAGTAAGATTCCCTATAGTCTTGAGCATAACCTCGGCCATTTCAACATTGTCTTGCCACCTGTCCATTCCAACCAAAATCTCGTCGCAGCACTTAACGGCAACGATCTGCCTGTTCTCATCTTCGCCGTAAAATAAGTTGCCCAAGCAGACGTAGCACTCCTCCATGACCTCTCTGCTTTCAAGGTGCGTCGTCATGGCGTGTTTTATTGTTACCGGGACGTCAACGACCATCTCAAAGTTGACAACCTCCTCATTGTCGGTACTCAACATGTGGAGAATCCTCGTACCCTTGACCACCAACTTCGTGACGGTCATGTGTGTCCATATGGCGCTGTTCACGGTTTGGATGTACTCGTAAGTGCTCAGGCTCTCCTTCAAGAAGTCTAGGTCTGACATACTCTCAATCACGTCAATGCTCTTCTCCATAATGTTGGCATCCCCAATGTGGAAGGCCATGGCACCTAAAAGCTCCGCAATGTTAGCTGCCTGGGCAAGCTGTGCATTGGCCTCGCCGTTCGTGCACAGTCCGCTCAGGGCGGACACGACTTTCCCCATGATGCCGGCGTCCTGCTTGTGTGTCCCAACAACCCCAACCAAACTCGCGGCGCAGGTGATGTCCAAGTCGGTAATGTTGCCTCCTAAACCATCTACCAACTGCATAATGGCATCGAGCTCGGTCGCCAACATCATGTGCTCAGCAGCCTGCTCCCAAGCGCTCTCCCCGGTCTGACTGTTGTAGAAATACTTTGTTCCGTCTTCACCAGTGACCTCCTGCCACATCGAACCGTTTGCGTGGATGTTCACAAGGTTCCTGAGCCTGTCCTCGAGCAATGCTTCAGTTCCTCCAGCGAAAGCCTGGACAAGATGGGCGAGAAGGGCGTTGCAGGTGTCAGTGATGTACTGATTCTGTCCGTGAGCGTACAACCCTGACTGGATGATTTTGATTCCCTCCTTTCCAATATTCATCTCGGCGATGCCGATGGCATCGGCCATGGTCCTCAAGCTGTAAAGGGCATTCTGGGTGAAGATCTCATCCTGCAAATTCTGGGGGTCCTTAAGTGCCATCAAGAGCCCGTTCGCGACGCCGGCCTCCTTCAGCTTAGTCATGACATCTGAGTCTTGGCTAGCTATACACTTGCTAAAGATACTGGCTGACATCTGGGCGGCGATCAAGTTGCTGCTAGTTAGGCCCTTGACAAGGGCATCAAAGCAACCCTCGGCATTCGCAAGCCACTTGATCCCACCAAGATGCTCCGCGGCAGTCTCCATAAGAATAACGCTGTCTGGATTGATCTTGCAAGCAGAACTCAGGGCCTCCAGCTGTATTGCCGAGGTAATCTGAACGAAAATTCCATTCTGGTCCCTTTCCTTCAACATCGCGGCGATGATCGCCTCGACCGTGATAACTTCGCCGCCGAAGTCAGGAGGGCCTAGCGCAACGAGAGTGTCGAGTAGGGCTTCGAGCCCACCCTGCGTCTGACAGATCTGGTCCAAGGTTGTGGCCAAACTCTTTTTGTCTTCGATGTTCTTGAGAATCTCGGCTATGGCTATGGCTCCTCCCTTAGTGCCCACTAGACTGACAGCGTGGCTCAAGGCCTGCTCAGCGATGACCTCCATGGCCTTGGCGGCCTGGAGAGCCATACCTGAAGCTCCAATCTTTCCAACTTGACCCTTCCCGGCGGCAGCATTCTGGATGGTGGCAATCATTCCATGGCTTGCGATTGCATTGATGCCCCCCTGCACAGCGGCGATACTACCAATGCAGGCACATGCAGACTCGATCACCAATGGTGATTGTCCAAATTCACCCTGACACATCCCCACGGCGGTATCGGCGTCAATCGCGACAGTGTCGATGGTAGCCAGGCGTGAAAGTGTGGCGAGGCAGACCTTCATAGCTTCCTGTTGTTCGGTGCTTGGTTCAAAGTTCCTCAATACGACGATAGCCCTGTTCAGGCAATCCATGAGCAAGTTAGCAAGCTCCTGGTCGACAGCTCCTTCTTCCAGCATTATGTTACCGCACAATTGCATGCCGTGGGTGAAGCCCTGGATCACACTTTGATCTCCTCCCTCCATAGCGTCAATATAAGGGATCACTTGCTCAAGAATTGACCTCAGACCGTCTGCCCCGCCACCCTTGATCAACCCGAGGGACTTAGCACAGGCTCCTACAACCTCGTTGGAGTTGGAGTTCGCGTTCATGGCCTTAATAAGGATTTCGGGAGCGCCAATGGTCTGGAGATCGTCGGCAGCACGCTCAGACGAGTTGGCCAAGGTCTTGACCATCTCGGCGAAAGCAGTCATACATGTGGGAGATTTGATGTAGGCTTCGTTGCTGTGGATGACCGAAACAACAGACCCAGGGATGCCTTTGTTCAGAATAGCCTCGGCTCCCTCTGGAGAAGCAGCAATCAGGGTGACGAGATTAATGGTTGCCGCGAAGTCGTCAACTTCATCCTTCCCGTTGAGTCCGAAAAGGACGTCAGAAACAGTGTCAAGTACTCCACCATTGATCAAAGTAGTTGCATCAGCGTGCTCAGCAAGGTTCTGTAGGAGCTTGATACTCGCGGTAACATCGGCACCCTCCTGCTCGCTGATGTACTCACAGAGGTATAGGAGACCACCTCCTTGGACTATGCGCTGGGCTCCCTCGGAGTCCCTAGCAAGGCCAGAGAGGGCGACAGATGCCCACTGGGTCATTTCAGGGTCCATATCTCCGTCCCTAATGAGGGGGAGCAACGCCTCGACAGCGCCGTACCTGACAAGTTCCTTAAGGACGGCATCATCCTTTGTCAAAGCTGCTACCGACTGAAGGGTCTCGATAGAAGGACTCTCTTGGAGAGCTTTCACGATCATCGGAACGATGGGAAGAGCGGACCCCACGTCAGCATTCCCAGCAGCCCTTCCGAAGGCCGCAATACAAGCGGAAACTAAGGCCTGCTTAGCGCTACCTTCTTCCATGTACTCTGTACCTGCCAAGATATTGACTAGCAGCTGGACCCCGTTGTACTGGCTGATGACTTCGCTAAAGTCACCGCACAGGAGCAAGAGCCCAAGCCTCTCGACGCACTTGGCAATGTTTGGGTCACCCGCGGCAATATCATCGGCGGTGTATTGAGAGAGCTCTTCGAGGGTCTGATGGACCGCATCGGCGTCAACGAGGTTTGCGATCGCGCGCCTGCAGACTGCGATGAAGTCCGCCTTGCTGCTGTGCTTCTCCATGGCAGCGAAGATGGCAGCCACCGCCCCTTGCTTCAGGAGGGTCTCCTTTCCCTCAGCAATCTGGGAGATGATTTCCATGATGAGCATGGAGTTGGTCAAAGCTTGGAGGAAGGCCTCATCGTTCACATTACCAGAGACAATCATGATCGCGCCCCTTCCGCCGCTCTTCTTGTTCACCACTTCACCTCCAAGTAATTTCGATAAGTCAAGGATGAGTAGAGAAGCGGGGGTTGCCACACCTTCAATGTTAGTGTTGTGCCTGATTGAAGTGACGGCAGCCTCGACAACAGCGAACTCTGAGAAATCCAAATCGGGGCAAGTTTTCAGGATCCTCACAATCAAGCTCAGAGCCTGGGCAACGGGGCCCTCCATCTTGGGGTGGCATTCGATGATGGTAATTGCGGAGCTAAGCAGGTTCGAAGGGTCGGTTATTTCCTCGACAGTCTCAACGTTTCCGATGATCTCCCTCAAGGCACAGCACAAGGCGGCGAGGATCTCCTCTTGGCAAGGACAGTCGGGCATGCCCGCGACCATACCAAGCAGGTCGACCATGGGCGGGACTCCGCCAAAATCCATGATCCTCTTGACGTTTTCTGGGATCATTGCAAGAGTACCGAGGCACATGGCCATGACAGGAACCTTTGCGTATTCGGATTGCTCCATCCTGCCTTCGACAAACCTCTTGAGGCCCTTGATCATCTGCTGAACGAGCTCGTCGGAAGATAGAAGCTCGACGAGTTCCATGGCAGCCTTGCGCACCTGGTCGTTGTCGGGGTGGAACATGACTGAGGAGACAACCGCGTCGACTCCGCCTCCTTCGCGGACAGCGACCTCGCCCTCCTTGACGAGGAGCATGTGGGTCAATAGGGTCATGCTGTTTGTGAGCAGTTCCATGTTCTCGGGGTAATCAGAGATGTTCTTAATGGCGACAGTAACCCCCTTCGCCTTAACGATAGCAGAGACATTCTTCTCGGCGTCAGCGGTACTGCAGAAGCCGCACAAAATTGTGGTACCGTTCTCTTGGATGGGAATGTTCTCACTGTTCTCCGTCATTGCCTTGCAGATGGCATCGATTGCACCCTTGATGGAGGCGATCGATTGAGAGTCAAAGTCGGCGTTCTGGTTCATGGTGGAGAAAAATTTGAGGCAGGCGGCGGCAAGCGATGTATTAGCAGGATCTGACATGAGAGCCTTGACCACAGCGGGAACAGCGCCAGAGTCAACAACGGTCTGGTTGAATTGAGCGTGAGCTCCGATCTTCTGGAGTGCTTCGATTGCCTGGGCTTTGGATTCCGCGGTCGCCTGTTTTGACGATAGGGAGCCAACGAGCTGCTTGATGGCTCCGTTGTCGACCAATCCCTGGATGTTCTTGGCATTGTGGGCAAGGCGTGAGATGGCCTTGCAGGTAGACTCGAGAGCCTTGCCCGAAAGGTTCTGCTCGAACTGAGCAAGGAGAGCCTGAACACCGCCAGCGCTAACAATATCCCCGGAGGAGGAGTTGTCGATGGCAAGGGAGGCGATTAGCGCCAAAGTTCTCTCGAGAAGCGCAGGGGAGACTCCCTTCTCCTTCAAAATTGCAATAAGCTCCTCGATCGAATCGCCGGTGATACGGGTGAGGAATTTCCCTCCCAACCTTGCCAATTTCTCGTTGTCCGGGAATGAATCGAGGACCTTGAGGTAAATGTCAATTCCTCCAGCCTCCTTGATCAGACGGATAATCTCTCCGTCCTTGGCCATTTTACCCAGGATCTTCGTGGTGCGGGTGACTGCCTCGGCATCCTCCGGACCGTGGAATTCCGAGTCGGCGACGGTGTTGAGAACGTTAAGGAGCGTCTCAATTCCGCCATTCTCGTGAATCATGGCAAGGCCCTCGTCAGTCTTTCCGACCTTCTCAAGCACCCTAAGGCACGAGTTGCTAATGGCGGGATCGGACATGTTGTCCTTGAGGATGTTCATGATTCTCCTGACAAGCTCGGTATCGACGACCTTACTGAAGGCCTTGGCGTTGCCCATGATGGCTTCAATCATGTTGAGGCCGTTTGAGACTGAAGGAGGTGCGAGGGGGGTGGATGGTCAAGGATGGAGGGGTTAGCTGGACTTTGGCGAAGCGAAAGGCGGCGTCTTGAGAGTAGAACCAAGCACTCACTTGACTCCGCAGGAAGGTTGGGATTGGCATCTATGGAAGCTAGAACAGCGTCAACCGCTCCCTGCTCGGCAATTTGTTCGGCGGTCCCCGCGTCGTAACAGAGGTGAGCGAGGGCTGTGGCGCAGCGGTCCAAAACGTCCTCATCTCCAGGATGAAGCTTGAGAACATCGGTAATAATGGCTGCAGCATCGCTATTGATTGCAATTTGGACATTTTCACGCCAATTTGAGTTGGGGGGGCATATAACCTAAGAAGAAACGGGGTGGGTAAACAAAAGGTGTTAGAAAAGTTGAAGGAAGCACAAAAAACAACTAAATAATGACAGGATCCTCGATCCGCCGGTTACAGTTCCAACCCTTAGTAACTGACCTTGGCTACACACTCGATAGAATAACAGGCAAGCTGTCGGAACTTTCGGTGTTCTTTGACAGCTTGCACTAATGATGGCACTCCATCGTCCTTGAATCCCATTTTCTAAAGTGTTTAAGTTAGGGGAACACTCCCCACCTCTCCTGAGATGTTGTGGAAGGGATTAAAATAAGGGATCAATATATATTGAATTTGAAGGTTATTCCTACGGACCGCCTTATTCTTCTTAAGATTGATACATAACATCCGTCTGAAAGACATCTCTGACCCCTAATCTCTCACCACTGCTCTTTGACAAAACACATTTCCCGAGTTTGAAACCAAAAAGTGAAATTCAAATGTCCAGCCTTACCGACGATGAGTTGCAGAAGCTTTATACTTGGATAGATGAGATTCCCCTCTCACGGCCTAAGAGGAATATAGGAAGGGACTTTGCGGACTGTGTCCTTGTGGCAGAGGTTGTCTCCCACTATTTTCCCAAGATTGTTCAGCTGCACAATTACAGTGCGGCGAACTCGACGCCCCAGAAGCTGTACAACTGGAACACATTGAATGGGAAGGTATTGAGGAAATTGGGGTGGCAGATTTCCAAGGATGACATTGAGGGCATCATTATGGCCAAGCCTGGTTCCATAGAGAGGTTCTTGCACCAATTGCAGTTCAAAATGGCCAAGTACAGGGCCAACGGTGGTGTTGTGAGGGTACCCGCTGTGGCACCGGCACCGAAAAGATACGGGCAGCAGATGCAGCAACAGCAGATGCAGCAGCAGAGGATGATGCTCCCCGACCCTCCAAGCAACAGCATCAACGACGACTATCCTCCCGAGACTCCGGATTCCTTCGGGGGTAACGCAATAAATAACCAGATGGCCCGACGACAGCAGCCGCCGCCTTCGGGTAATGGCTACGATAGGGATGCCATTCAGAGGGAGGTTGACGAGGAAATCTTGTTGGAGAAGGAGCAGACAATTCAGGAGCTGCGCGAGACTGTAGAAATTCTTGAACTCAAGATAAGCAAGCTGGAGCAGCTCGTCCGGCTCAAGGACTCCAAAATTACCAAGCTTCAGGGTCAGATACAGCAGGGTTAAGCCAACCATAAGCGCGGTAAAAGCACCTTAAACCCTCCTTTTTCGTTCAATACAGACGTTTCTATTATTATGACATGATGGCTTCTTTGAGAGAGGGATTGTCGTCGTCCCTAATTATGCCACCACCTTTTGTTCCCAGAATGCTCTCTTGGCGATTACGCTTCCAAGCCGCTTTCTTGCTCGCGACCGATCCTGATGCTGAGGCATCGTCGACTCCTTCGGCCTTGACGATGGGAGGGAACATTCCGTTCCCAGCCTTTGAACGTTGCACCCTGCTGCTCTGACTGCGGCTGCTGACGCTGAAACCATCGTCGAACTCCACACTCTTTGTTCCTGAGGCGATCGTTGCTGTCATTCCGTGGCCAGTTGCGTGACCGAGCGGCGGGGCTGGCAAATGTTTCCTATCCTTGTTGGGAACCATGGCAGAAGGTTGCATCCTGTCCCTTCTATTTTTTGCATTGGGGCCCCCAGAAAACTGGGATACAATTTCCCTCTGCTTTGCCCCCGGTTTGCTTGAGAGTCTAATGGGTGAGGGGTCGTTGCCAAGATTCGGCTTCCCCCAATTCGGATCCTGGATGAGTTTATCATGAGCACTTTCCTTGACATGTTCCGGTGTCTCGACCTTCCTCTTTGCTTTTTTGGCTCCAGCCAGGCTATCAACCTCTCCCAAGAAAACCTTGGGCTCTGATTCCGGCCGAGGACTCATGGCCTCGGTACCGTCCAAGGTCAGAGACTCATTTGTGCTCACGGTTTGACTGTCGAGATCAATGCTATCTCCAGCGTACGTGCTGCCCCCAATCGATGCGTAGTAGCTCTCTTCTTCCCGCCTCTTTCGATCGTCGTACTCCCTTTTGGACATTTTACCAGGACCACCTGTCACCTCGGGGCCACTCTTCCCCCTCCTCCCCTCCTTCAAACTAACACCTGCTGAGATTGTCATTGTCGACACTAAGGCCGGCTGCGCAGTGCTGGAGACGGTAAAAAAACTTTGATCTCCTCTCTTCTTCTTCTGGCTGCTTCCGGGCTTCTTTTTTCCCCTCTTCCCCCTCCGACTGTTGGGAGTTCGCCTGCCTCCTGGTGAGGATTCTTCTTCCATGACGTCGAAAACCGATGAGTCTACCTTAAAACCGGTTGGTGGGGGCAAGGCCTTCGAATCAGGCACTTCGACGAGGATTACTGAGCCGTCGTCGTCTATGGTGTAATCTTTCCCGTTGAGTTGCTTCATGAGAGTCTCGTGGGCAACATTCTCGGCGTTATCTGCCATTTCCTTCTCCTTCTGCTTCCGGATCTCTGCCATTTTCTTTTCCTTGTCGACCTTGAGCGCCCTCAACAACTCAGCGTCGCCCTGTCCCTTGCCATCCATGAGGGTGCCGGCGTCACTCTTAACACCTCTCAGCTTCCCATCTGTCATTGCGTCCTCCTGGTCTAAGTCTATTGAGACCACGATCGGTGTGAAATCGTTAGGAGACATTCCGTGTGGGCGCTTTCCCCCCCTGCTACCAGTTCTGTGGGAAAACTTGCCCCTCGAGGACCTACTGTTGACGCTCATGGCACCAGGAGAGACGCTGCCCTTCATGTGCTCGATGGAAGAGAATGTTTCGGTCTTCTTCTTCGCCTTGGTCGGAACCGAACCCCTCGCCCACGCGTCAACCCTTGAAGGAGAGGGCTCCGCCTCAATTGACCACAACAAGGAGTCCTCATCCTGGGCCTCCTGCGACCCGAAATCCCTACCCAGGTCCGACCAGGCCGCGACACGGACTGTATTATTCAGCGCAAGGCTTGCCGCGAACGGAACAGTTATTTCAGCAATCCTTTCATCATGAATAGCCACGATGGCCTCGTCTAAGAGTACAGGGATTAACTCCTCACAGAGGGCATCTTCGACGATGTTTATGGCCACGTCGTCAATAGGGTTACCCTCCTCGTCCAAAGGAACCTCAGGCTCAGCATCAGGATCTACTTTGCCCTTTTTCGGCATCGTAGATTTTGCCTAAAACTCTTTCAGCGCTGTTGGCAACCGACGCCGATTTCATGAAACAGGAGTTGGAGAACAAAAGCAACAAGTCACAAGGTCGTTACATTTTATCTTCTTAGAGGTTTCCCTTAGTATCTTCGTAGATTTATTTCCACCGTGATTCATTGAATCCGCGTCTAGACCTTCTTGAAACCCAACAAAGAAAGTCACCCCCCAACCCCGCGTCTCTCCCTCCCTTGCCTTTACTGTTCCTTAACGATTTTTTTACGACGTTTATAGGCCATCATGATGCAAACTAGTCAGTCCGCGACCGACCTGATGATGGACACCGGCGGGGGTAGCCCCAATAAGACTGGCAAGGCCCACACTGGGAGGGTGGCTAAGCTGGGCCGTTCACTCATGGATAGTTTTTACGCTACGCACAAGTCCCAGCCTGCCATTGGGTTTGGAACTTCTACCCGTCCCCCTCTCAACGAGACGACGGCTGAGGCTCCAGGGCCTGGAGCTTACTCCATAAAAACAACTGTCCTCGGCAACTTTCCTGAGTCTAAGATCAGGACTGCCCCTCAGTTTAGCCTGAGGTCTAGGGAGAAGTTCGGCTCGCCGATGACCAAGGCTGAGGACACAACGACCATCATGGAGCCCGGACCTGGTCACTACAAGTCAAGGATTGTAAATGATCGTGAGAGGAACCCCCCCAAATACTCTATTCCCAAGAGTCGGTGGCTGAAGGAGAAAGACAGAGGCACAGAACCCGGACCTGGAGCCTACAGGCTCCAATCGTCTTGCGAAAAGCAGGTCCTTTCGACGAAGAGAAACTTCATGCCTGGAAAGTTTGGCAGGGGCAAGAGGCCTCCTCTCATTCTCGTCTCGACTGCTGACGTAGGTCCTGGAGAGTACGGGTGCGGAATTGGTGCGTGTGATGCCCAGGTCGACTCGAGGAAGAAAACACTCAGTAACATCAAGTTTGCGCATTCGGGCAGGGAGCAGGCCCCTATTGGGAGCAGAATCGTGCAGGAAAACATACCAGGGCCCGGCCACTACAAGCTTCCGAAGGGACTTGGTGGTAAGGGATCTGGGTATGTTTACAGGTGCAGTCCTCAGCCACGTCTGAGTGGCAGGGAGAAGTTTGGAAGTCCCTTCGGTTGGTGATTTGTTTCTGGTATACGGGGTTGAGGTGGATGATAAAAAACAAAGATGGTTTATCATGTATGAAGAACTCGATTTATGAATTATCTGCTTGAGTATTGTGTGTTATCTGCTTTTCATTTTGTTTCTTGCATGTCCATCGAGTTCGATGTCAACGTTTGTTTGTTCTCCGTCAACATCAAGCATCAGGCTCATCTTCTTTGCCGCGACATGAAATTTTGCTTCATTTCCGCAGTTCGTTGCGTGCACGTGGACTTGTAATATGACCGATTCAAATATTTTAAGAACTATGGATCTGTCAGGCTGCACCTTGTTGTAAACTTTCCCACTTAAGGAGAAGTAGCTCTTACCCAAGCGGGGGTCCGAGCGTACTTCGATGAAGGATGGACAAAATGATGAATGAACTTCGACTGTGATAAGTTGGTCGCGAATTGTGATTTGTTTTGCTGTCGTGTTCTGAATGAGGACTCGGAGGAGGACAATGGGCATGGCCTTGTACTGCTGATCGGCCTGCAAGACGGCACGATTCGTCTCTCCGTTGCTCCTCGTCACTAATGAGACCCATGCAGAGGGAAAATTTGAGGCTGACAATGACGGCGACATCGACGACCATTTTCTTGATGACCCCATGGGGTTGGGGAAGAATTCTGAAAAGGGGAGGGTGTCCCTTGACACCAAAAGTTTGTATTTGTCGATCCAAGGAATTGATATCCGGCCGATGTTGGAGGTTTTGATTTTTGAACCAAAGCGAACGATTGAAAGTTGCCTGTAGGTCTGATCTGACTGTAGGGCAGAAGCGTAACGGAATGTTCTGCCAAGTTTCCTCATGTTTGTGAGGCAGGCGGGAGTCAGGAAGTATACTAAATTTTGGAAGGCGGACGTGCAAGATAAAAGTGGGCTGAAAGTGCCGGCCGGGCCGTAGGATGCTTGTGGAAGGGTCGCCTCATTTTCTGTAGCTGTCCGCTGGCGCTTNGAGGAATTTGATGGTTTTGCGAGAGGATTTGAAGCTGCAGAAGCGGGAGTGGCAGGAAGGGAAGACTTTAGGTGCTGCTGGTGCTGCTTCAAATTGTAGATGTCGTGGTAAAGAGTATCACACTGGTCATTAAGAGTATGGATCAGCTCTGCCGCGATGCCTATGAAGGTGGGGCGATCCCATTTCTTTGCCTTCGAGGCAACCTCCGTTACTCGATTCGCCTGCTGCACTATGGGTGAGGACTGAGTGAATAAGGATAGATCAGAATTAACGATGGCGAGGTGTTCGGAGGCCTTCATGTGTCCAATGCATGTAGCCTGTGCGTTCGAGATGGCAATGGCGAGCTGCTCGATGGACTCGTTCAGCTTGATTCTGCCCTCCTTCGCTCTCTGTTTCTTCCTCTCGTAAGCCTCGCTTGCGAGTGCTGCGATGAGCGAAGCGAATCGCAAAAAGGGTTAGTTTTAGGGATGAGAATTACTGCGTCGGTTAGGGAGGGGGTGCGTCTTGTACGAAGGTACAAGTGTGTGTGGTTTTTGCTACTTGCAATTGTGTTGCCAGCTCGTCGCTTCGCTCCTCGCCAAATCCCACCTTTCTTGTCCTTCTTCTCCCCCGTGGAGGTGAGGGGGTGTGGTGTGTCGTTTTCTTCAGCAACGTCAAAGGTAGACGTAGGGGGGAATTCGGTGCGCCGCTTGTTAGTAGACGTGTAAGGGAGAGTGACTCCTGGGAGTGTCGAGGTGGAAGGTGCGTTTAGGTTAGGATTAAGAGGGAAGTCCGCTGGGGGGAAGTCAGAGCTGGGGGACATTGCGGGGGGGGGGGGATGGGACATGGGGTGCGAAGGCGG
>JGI24540J26637_10000245_pt1 | contig 22190 bp, 21 predicted proteins | sample NorSeaMetagenome_FD_26637 | JGI IMG/M metagenome (IMG submission 26637)
AAGTATTTTTTCTCAAGTCATGTTGGCACTTCCTCTGGTGGAGAGTGTTCATCAACGGCAGTTTGCGCTATTCTAAAAACTCTGATTGAGGCGGAAAGGCCTTCGAAGCCATTAAGTGACAACAAACTTATGGCTTTACTGGAACAGCAAGGGATTCAGGTGGCTCGTCGTACCGTGGCCAAATATAGAGAGAGCCTGGGCATACCCTCTTCGAGCCAAAGGAAACGATTCGAAAACGCTAATTAAAAGGAGCATTACATGCAAATGACCATCAGCGGGCATCATTTAGATGTTACAGACCCAATAAGAGACTATGTGACCAACAAATTGTCAAAACTAGAGCGGCACTACGAACAAATAACTAGCACCACTGTAATGCTGACCGTCGAGAAATTGAGACAGAAGGCCGAGGCTACAGTTCATGTTAGGGGTGCAGAACTCTTCGCCATAGCCGAACATGAGGATATGTATGCGGCAATAGACGCTCTGGCCGATAAGTTAGACAGACAAATTATCAAGCACAAAGAAAAACACCGAGGGCACTAAACCAAATAATGAAAATCACCGACATCCTCTCTCCTGTCACGACACAAAGCCGCTTAGCCTGGCCGAGCAAAAAACGTGTTCTTGAAAATTTATCATCCTTGGTCAGTGACTATTTAGGTAATGATGAGGATCAAGCGGAGACTCTATTCCATAGTTTTGTAGCACGTGAAAAACTTGGCAGTACGGCTATAGGTGATGGGGTAGCGATACCCCATTGCAGAGCACCAGGGGTAAAGCGAATTCATGGGTGTCTGCTAACGCTTGAGAATCCGATAGATTTCGATTCTGTTGATGATGAACCGGTTGATCTTATTTTTGCGCTAATAGTCCCTGAGGAGAAAAATGACGAGCATTTGGCTACGCTGGCGCGAGTGGCGGCGCTTATGCAAAAAGATTCGTCGCGACAGTTACTGCGGGCATGTGAAAATAGTCAGGATCTGTTTGACACGGCTATAGCCTTGGAGCGTGCTAGCTAATGTTGCGTCTGGTTATTGTCAGTGGTCGCTCGGGTTCGGGAAAGACATCCGCTCTCAATATTCTTGAGGATGTAGGCTTTACCTGTATTGATAATTTACCTGCAAGCCTGTTGCCCAATCTAATCAAAGAGCTCAACTCAGGGAACGCCGGCAATAGTCAGCTGGATCTAATGAATGACCTCAATGTAAAGCCCATTGATTATGATACTCAGCTAGCAGTCGGTATAGATGCTAGGAATATCGCCGGTGACCTCAACAAACTACCAGGAATATTAAGTCAAATTGAGGCCGGAGGTATTCATGTCAGCGTGATTTTTCTGCAGGCACGTCGGTCTGATCTGATCCGCAGATACAGTGAGACTCGGCGCAAGCACCCATTGAGTAGCGACACTGTCGGTCTATCTGAAGCTATTGATCTTGAAGAAGAAATACTATCGCCAATACTAAAGATTTCGGACCAAAATATCGATACATCGGGGCTTTCACTCCATCAACTACGAGATCTTGTTAAAAATACTGTCGTGCCTGATAGTAGCGACAATATGTCGATCCTATTTGAATCTTTTGGATTTAAACGTGGCTTACCGGATGCTTCTGACTTTATTTTTGACGTGAGATGCCTGCCAAATCCTTATTGGAAGCAGGAGCTAAGAATTCAAAATGGAAATGATGTTGGCGTTATCGAGTTTTTAGAGAGTCAGGTGGAGGTGGCAGCCATGCTTGCTGATATTATTGGCTTCTTGACGCGATGGATTCCTAAATTCCAAGCAAATAATCGTAGTTATTTAACCATTTCTATTGGCTGTACCGGCGGTCAGCATCGATCAGTCTATATATCAAACCGGCTACATGAACATTTTTCAAAAGATTACCCCTCAGTACAAATCGTGCATAAAGAGCTCACTAAGTGATCCCAATGGGCATATTGTCATGATCCAAACCAAAATCAAGGTGATCAACAAACTGGGGCTGCATGCTCGCGCCGCTACCAAATTGGCGAGCCTAGCCGGCCGATACTCATGCTCAATTCGTACGGGTGAAAAACCACCTCTGGTTGATGCAAAAAGTATCATGTCACTAATGTTACTCGCTGCAAATCAAGGAACCGATCTTATATTTGAGTTTGATGGCCCAGAACAAGAGCTCGCTCATACTGCGATGAGAGAGTTATTCGATGACTATTTTGGTGAAGGCGAGTAAATTCAAAGGGATATTCAACCCTTCGAACCTTCACCACTGCCCGACAAATGTAAATATCTCCTATTCTATTTAGGCATACAAAGTTAGAATGGATCATCGGCCAGCCTCAAGTGGATCGACCGGGATTACAACCTATGATTGTCAGTGATAAATTACTTGCCAAACTCGACAACTCAATTGATTCAGTCACATTGAATCAGGTTAGGCATACCCTTAATAATCTCGCACCTCCCGATATTGCCCATCAACTTGAAATTGCGCCTCCAAAAGATCGTCATATCCTTTGGGAACTTGTCGATCCTGAGGTGTCTGGTGAAGTGCTTCAAGACTTATCCGATGACATACAACTAGAATTCCTCAATAAGATGGACGGTGCCGAAGTTGCCCTCTTAACTGAAGGACTGGATGTAGATGATGTCGTTGATATTCTGCAACAGTTACCAGACCGAGTGATACCTGAAGTACTAAAGGCGATGTCATTGCAGGATCGTCAGCGCGTTGAAACAGTGTTGACCTATAAAGAGGATACCGCCGGTGGTCTCATGGATACCGAGATTATCACTGTCAGACCAGACATTACAGTCGATGTTGTTCTCAGATATCTAAGGCGGTTTGAAGAACTTCCAGAGACCACAGATAATCTTTTCGTGGTTAGTCGCGATGACACTTTTTTAGGCAATTTGTCCATAGGTACGCTACTTACCTCTTCGCCGACTACTACCGTCCGCGAAGTAATGAACACAGAATTCAAAGCCATCGATGTTAATTCAATTGATTCAGACGTCGCCATTCTATTCCAGCGCTATGACCTAGTTTCTGCACCAGTTATCGATGAAAGTCGTCGACTGCTAGGAAGAATTACAATTGATGATGTAGTCGATGTTATCGTCGAGGATGCTGATCATTCTTTATTAGCAATGGCTGGACTCAGCGATACCGAAGACACCTTTTCATCTATTGGTCGCACAGCTCCCCGCCGTGCAGTCTGGCTAGGAGTCAATTTACTGACTGCCATATTAGCGTCATCGGCTATTAGTCTGTTTGAAGCGACCTTGGACAAAGTCGTTGTACTTGCCATCCTAATGCCTATTGTTGCAAGTATGGGTGGGGTAGCCGGAAGTCAAACTCTCACTGTGGTGATTCGAGGTATGGCTTTGGGACAGATAGAGAGAGGGAATATAAGTTGGCTGTTAAGTAAAGAATTTGCGGTGGGTGCGTTAAATGGATTGTTATATGCCGCTGTCGTCGGCGGTATCGTTTCTGTATGGTTCCAAGATATCAGAATGGCGGTCATCATTGGACTTGCGATGGCTATAAACTTAATGGCCGCTGCACTGACAGGGTCTATTTTACCGGTGATATTAAGATCTCTAAAGATCGACCCCGCTCTTGCGGGTTCGGTTATTCTTACTACGATTACTGACATTGTTGGCTTTGTTTCCTTTCTGGGACTAGCCGCAGTATTTCTTGTCTAATGGATGATTCAAAACCGCCAATGGAGTTCGACGGACCCAGTAAATCACAGCTGAAAAGAGACAGTCATGCGCTTCAAGCTATGGGTAAAGAATTAGTGGAAATGCCCGAGGGAAAGTTACAGAAATTTAACTTACCCGACGCTCTGAAAGAGGCTATTTATGAAGCACGCAAGCTGAAAAATCGCGAAGCCAAACGCCGTCATTTGCAATATATTGGTAAACTGATGCGCATATCAGATATCGATGAAATTCAAATTACACTGGATAAAATGGATCATCAGTCTTTAATATATCGCCAACATTTTAAACAACTAGAAGTCTGGCGTGAACGGATTATCACTCAAGGAAGCAAAGGTATAGAAGCGTTTTTAAAAGAGTACCCACTCGCTGAGCGACAGCAATTGCGTAATTTACAGCGTCAAGCCAATCGTGAAATAGAACTTAAAAAAGCACCCTTAGCGAGTCGTAAAATTTTTGAATATATTCGATCAGTCACCGAATAGATATTATTCTGTATCAACATTATGCTGCATTGCCTAACAATAGACTTATGTTTATCATTCCTCGATTGCTTGGTTTTCCGTTGAATTTATAGTTGGGCTACCCTCTAATTGTGCAGCAAATATCTCATCTACCGACACCTCTAGATCATCCCAAGGCCCATTCACCCTATAGCTTATGCTTGATAGGCGGTCTACCTGTTTGCTGACCAGTTTACTGGTAACAAAGACTCCGGCAGCAGCGGGAATACCTCCGAGCAGTGCAACCACCCAGGGCAAATTAGTTGCTACGGGGAGGGTTGCCACCAATCTAGCATCCGCAGTTTCTGCCAATAAGTTAAAGTCTCCCGCCAAACTCATCCTCCCGGAGGGCATTTTCACAATTAATGGTTCTAACAACCGAGCATTCCCCTGATCAAAATGCACTGACCCTTGGAGCTGGTTATAAGTAAAGTTCTCGCCAATAACATCCGAAAAGTCTAGTTTTAATCTGCGTAACCAATTGGCGAAATTAAACAGGCTAATAAGTTTAAGTGCGGGATTCGTGCCTATGGAAGAGTTATAAAAACTGCCATTACTAAGCTCAATTTCAAAATTACCCGCAAGATTTTGTTTAGAAAAACGCCAGGGATTGTCTGGCCACTGGAGATTAAAAACGACTTCTCCAGACTCACTGTCAACTGGTGGCGACAGGCCAATGCCACTAAATAAGTCACCAATATTTTTAGTGGTGACAGAACCCTTTAGCTGGCTGTGATATTTTTCACCATCAAATCCCCAGTAAAAATTTGCGCCGTCGCGCTCAGGAGAGCCCTCTATTTTTAATCCAAACACATTTCCTTTGATGTTACCAAATTCAGCGCCAGATACCTGTGGCCGCAGNTCAAAGGCAAGATCACCCCATAGCTTCTCATCGAAAAATAACTTGTCAACCGAGAGGTCAAATGCTGAAAGCGTCCGAGGATCAAAGACTGCAGTTTCAATTTTTTCTTGTAACAAACTATTCGAGACACTTGCGCGCGTTAAATGTAGTGACGGTATTCGCTGATTATTCATATCAAACACTAGATGTCCGTCAGCTAAATCACTGAAAAAATCGAATTCTATATCGTCTGCTAGTATCCTAGTCTCAGAGCGGATCTCTTTGACCTGAACACCCGCCAGCTCTAAAAAGTCAAACTTCAGGTCAAACACCGGTTGCCAACTTTTTCCAGTGCCATCCGAAGTATCAGTAAAAAGGTCGATTACTGGACGCCATGAATCGATATCAGTGGTAGGTAAGTAACTTCCTACCAAAATAATATTCTCGGCTGGTAGATTTAGTGTTCGATTAAAATTGATCACCCCCCGATTTAGATACCCATCAATAAAACGTAAATCAGTCACGAGACGGTTGCCGAGAGTTCCCTCAAGACGAGACAATCCAGAGTCAAAATGCAATTTTAGGGCGAGCTCTCTTATTTCAGCTGCGTCCTTTGCCAAAGGCTCTGGAAGTATTATCTCATTTGACGCTAACTGACTTTTTATTGTTAATGTCACTGGACTGATGTCGTCCAAATCACTATTTTCCTGGCTGGCATCTCTAACCAATGTCGGGAGCGAACTGATGTTTAGCAGTCCTTCCAAAGGTATTATCCCTGTAATCGTTTTGGACCAAGGAAAATTGACTAACTTGCTCAGGTTAATCGGTTCAACCGAGGTGCTGAAAAGCATTTTTTGATCATCATTTTCTTTGAATAAATGGGCGTCTATAGCTTGCCCCCAAAACTGACCGGTAATGTCCTTCGAGTACAAACCCTTAGCGACAGAAAAATTGATGGGGCCATTGATATCTGTCACTGCTACAGGACTATTAGGGATCGATATCTGGGCATCCTGCAACGTACCAATGGCGTTATAGATACCTTTATCAAGCGTTCCATCTGGATTTTTCAGTGGAATCTGCAGTGCGAGCTCCGCCTGCAGTTTTCCTCCATAAGTCCAGCTTGCCAAAGAACCAATCTTAGATGACAAAGTTGATTGAGCAAGAATATTAATGGCGTGGGAAACACTTGAGTCGACGCTGGCATTGACGCGTAGAAAATTAGATTTTGACTTTCCTTGCTTGGAATTCGTGATTTCGATACCAGCATTGATAATATTTGCACCACCCAAGGTACCACGCAAAACTTGGCCTGAAGTGAATGCATCATCTTGCACAACAGTTGCATCAAAATCACGTAACCCCAGCCATTGGGGATGGTAATCTAGATTAGCGCTCTCAACATCAAGAAGTAGCTGAGTGGTGCGCAATCGTTCACCATCAACGCCAGGGCCAAATCTTTGCAATAATCCAAACTGTTTTACATTACCGCTGAGATTTGCTGCCTGCAGCCATTGCAATAACGGAGGTGACAGCGTGTAAGGAAGATACTGGTTGCTGTAGGAAGCATTAAGATTGGTGCCACCGATGATAAGAGTGACAATGGGCACTAGCTTATTTTCAGAGCTATCTTGTTTCACAGAAAATAAAAAACTGGCGTCTCCCTCTGCCAAGCTCGCCTCTATTATTGAACTTCGAACCACGGTCGTTTGGTCTTGAGTATTAGTATGAATATAAACGGTGCCTAGCCCCTGCTCAACCGACAAATAGTTTCGGTAGACCTTCGGAAAAGATAGGCTGAAGCCATCCTTATCATCGATATGAAAAAGGCTCCTATCTCCTTTTATTTCAACATATCCATTAATCCCCCTAATACCAGGGATCCCTTTGAAGGGCTCTACGTCAATATCAATTAAATTGGCAGATGCAAAGTAGCCCGATTGGTTATGTCCAAAAGTAACTGCACTAAACTCACCACGAGGTCTTAGCTGATCAAGGGTTTTTAGGACGCCATCATCGATGACATCTGTTTGCTCAATAAGATCGGATAGAAGATTCAGGTTGAGATGATTCATCGACACATCAAAATCAAACCACTGTGATTCCAATCTCTGACTGAATAGCACATTTAACGGCTCGATCTCATTTTCGGACCACTCTAAATCAAGATCCTGAAGACGAAAACCCCAGTCCTTCTTCGGCATATACCATCCAGTGATATCTGCACTAAGGTTTTTGATGGACGGAGCATTAGCAAACCAATCGAGAGGTAATTCAGACATCGATATGGAACCTTCAAAATCAAGATTACCGCCAGGCTGCACGTCAATCCATACCTCGCTATTTAATCCGGCACTAAAATGTTTAAAATCTTTAAGAGCATCTGGGGCAAGAGATTTACCAAAGGTCACNAGNGGCTNNGAGATATCAAAATTTTGCACCTTTAGATATGCCCGAGCACTAAAGAATTCTGGATCCAGAGGATTGCCATAGCCTTCTAGAACAAAATAAGCGGGAGCAGCTTGCTTTGCAAAAAATAAAGACATCTCAGTTCGATGGAAGCTATCATCATTTTCTACCTTGACCGAAGCGCCTGTTAATCGCGTAACCTGGCCAGACAAGCCGTGAAATTCTATTTGGATTTTCTCCAAATTGATTAATCGGCTGTGACTAAAGGGCTTAAATAGCGCCTCCAAGTCAGTTTCAGAGCCTCCTTCGAAACCTCTCAAACTCCAAACACCAACCTGATCCTCCACCAACACTAAAGAAAGCTCAGCGATAGTGAGTTCGCGCCATATGATATTTAAATGACGGAGAGTTCGAAACAGATCTAGTTCAGCACGGACTTCAGTCAATGCTATCGATGGCTGCTGCCCATCCTCTTTCAGTATTAGTGTCGCGACATCAATAATCGGCACTAACCGCGGCCACTCCCCAGTTAGCTGTCCCAGTTCCACCTGCAAGCCAATATTATCAACTAAGAAATTTTCGATATCTCCACGAAGCTCATCGACCTGCGCCACAGTTTGTCTGCCAATTAGAACAAGAATAATTGTTCCAACCACCAGCGACACTGTACCTACAAGAAAAATGCGGCCGGCCATCGCCATNATTGTCCGTAATCTAGCAGTCATTTTTTGATCTCAACCTGGAATGACATCGAACTGTTCTCGAGTAAATAATGGTTCATCTGCGATCATAATTTTACATTTGAAGACCTCATTAAATGTCTTCGTGAAGCTATCTTTTGAAGCCAAGAAGCCCTCAATNACCTCTGAGGATGCACGAACACTAAGGGTAGTGCAATTATACATATCGACAACACGTTTCAATTCGCGCCAAATCTCAAAAATGACTGTATCCACTGACTTTACGGATCCATAACCATGACAATTAGAACAATCGGTATGTAACAGCTGTCGCAGGCTTTGGTAGGTGCGCTTACGTCTAATTTGTACAAGACCCAACTCAGTAAACTTGGAGATAAAAACGTCTGTTCTATCGCCTCTCATCACTCTTTTTAAACTGTCCAAAACTTGGTCACGATGACGTAGTTTTTTCATGTCGATAAAATCAATAACAATAATACCCGATAAATTACGTAAGCGTATCTGATGGGCGATTTCAGTTACTGAGCGAAGATTAGTTTGATAAACCGTTTTTTCAGGGTCGTGACGACCTGTATTCGATCCAGTATTAACATCAATAGTTGCCATGGCTTCTGTTTGGTCGATTATTAAATACCCGCCATTATCTAGCTCTATCCGACCCTGCAATGCCTTGCCAATTTCATGATCAATTCCATATTTCCCAAACAGTGGCTGACTCTCAGAGTGATAGTTAAGGCCGTTCGGAAGATCAATCTGGATGTCATCACAAAACTTCTTCAACTGATCTAAGATATGTTTGTCATCAACTACAATCTTTGTTAACTCACCTGCAGGTAAATCTCTTATCAATCTCTGCGCAGTGGGTAGCTCTTGATGCAGGCAACCAGGCCCACTACCAATAGCTCTTTTCGTCTCCACCCCTGACCACAGACACTGCAGAAAATTCACTTCAACTGCTAATAGGGTTAAATCGATATTGTTTGCAGCAGACCGTAAAATGTAGCTACCAGCGGAATTCTTTTGCTCCGTCGGATTGCTGTCTAAAATTTGTGCCAATCCGTTTTCAAGTCTGGTTCTCTCATCTTTAGCGTTAATACGATGAGATATCTTATGGCCTGATCCATGCGGCTGGTAGACTGCATAGGCCGACGCCAGAGCAAGCTTAGTTGATAACCTAGCGCCCTTTTCTGCCACTGGCTGTTTGATCACCTGAACGGCGATTTGCTGACCCTCTCGCAGTAAATAACGGATATCTTTGGCGTTAGTTGGCGCATCCGGTTGTTGGTTCAGTTGAGTAACTGACTTGGCCATCACGTCATCAGCATGTAAAAATCCATTACGCTCGCTGCCAAAATCAACAAATGCCGCCTGCAAACCGGGCATTACTCTTGTCACGACTGCTCGATAGATATTCCCGACGATACTCGACTCATTGGTTCGTTCAATATGAACTTCTTGAACCACATCGGCTTCCAACAGAGCGACGCGCACCTCACCTGGTAGGCTATTGATAAGTATTTGGCTGCGGCTATGTTTGCTCATTTAAACTCTATTCCGCAATTGGAGATTGCCATATAGGCACATTAAATTCAGTCAGTAAACGGCATGTTTCAGCAATAGGTAGCCCAACTACACCGCTATAACTCCCTTTAATATGTTCAACAAAAACTGAGCCATATCCCTGTATCGCGTAGCCGCCGGCCTTATCTTTGGGTTCGCCACTGTCCCAGTATTTCATCATCTCTCCCTCGATGATGGATCGAAAAGTGACCAATGTTTCTGACACTAAAACCGAACTTTCTACCCTATTATTGACAGCGACCGCCGATAATACCCTGTGCGTTTTGCCCGACAAGGCAGTAAACATATCTTTAAAGTTTGAATAGTCAGTTGGCTTGCCAAACACTGAGTCCTCAGAAACAAGAATAGTATCTGCCCCAAGCACTGGAACATCCAAGTTTTGCATTAGGCAACCAGCGCTAGCCTTTTCCAGCGCGAGCCGGCAAACATAGCTAGTAGCTGATTCAGCGCGCCTTTGGGACTCATCAATACGTGGAATGACAATATGGTGGAAAACACCAATTTGATCCAAAATATCATGTCGCCTAGGAGATCCAGAGGCCAACACAAGGTCACAATTGCTCGCAACAATTTGGGTGAAAGACATACATTGGCCTTTTTATTTATTCTAATGAATCCATCCGTTAATTCTATGACGGATAATTATCAACGTTTTCGATTAATTTTTAATAGTAATCGATCAATCGCAGGCCATACTATTGCCGACGCCAGAGCAATCGTAAGTATATAACTATAATCCGCGGGAATCGCCCACATTAAAAGCAACAGATTCCGCATAATCTCTGCAAAAATAATCAAAATAAATACAAAAAGACATCGGTGGATTAAAGAGAAGTAGACTAACCACCCACTCAAATAAAGTGGGATAGCCCCCACTGTGGAAAACAGTAAAATATGCAACCCAATGGGAGCCCTAAAAATCAAGTCGGCCAAAAGCCCGGTACAAGCTGCGAAGCCAATCCCCCATTGGCTAGGTCTAAAAATTATCCAACCAATGACAATTAACAGTAAAAAATTAGGTTTCAATAGCAACAGAAAGCCCGAAACCGGCACTAACTGAAGCACTGCGGCTAGCAAAATAGTAATTATAAATGCAAGTCCAACGCCAGACTCTTTCACTGCGAGCGTCCAATTTCACTGCCATCTTCCGACGTAAAAACGAGCAATAAATGCTTACTTCTATCTATTTTGGCAGCTGGCGCAACATCCACCTCAATAAAACTAGCACCGGCCTTATGCTCAATATTAAGCACACTGCCAATAGGATAGCCCGCAGGAAAACGGCCGCCCAAACCGGAACTCACCAGTTGATCGCCCTCTCTGATATCTGCAGTAGGCGACACAAACCGCAACCGCAGACGGTCATAATTAGAGGTTCCCTCAGCAATAGAGCGCACACCATTGCGTAATATCTGCACAGGGATTGCATGAGTACTATCGGTAATCAACAAAGCTACACTATGGTTGTCAAACACCGAAATTACCTGTCCCATCAAACCCTCAGCATCAAGAATTGGCTGCCCGACATAGACATTGTCATTAGCGCCTCGATTAATAAATAATGTATGACTGGTGCGGCTGGGAGAAACCCCAATGACCTCAGTGACTAAAACGCTATCCATTAATAATTCTGTTGCATTGAGCAGTAGCCGAAGGCGCAGATTTTCAGCGGCAAGATCTGCCATTCGTTGAATCTGTCCCCTGTGGATCAAACTCTCTTGCTTGAGTCGAGTATTCTCAACCTCTAAATCAGAACGATCAGAAAGAATCAGTTGACCCCACTCATTTAAGCGGGCGGGCACGGTGGCCACCCAATGTGCAGGAAGAAGCGCATTNTCAAAGAATTTTTCAATAGGATTAAACCAGGCGGTATAACTATGCACAGCCATCAGCCCAGATGAAATGGCTACCACAATCAACAGACGACGGAACATCGATGATAGTTTGATAAAGGCGTTACTAATGGTTCTGCTCCCGAAGAATCAGTGGTAATCAAACTCTAATGAATCAGCAATCCTCCTAAAAAGCCAATCTATTGAGCTTTCTGTTATCCATAATATCTAAAAACTCGCCACCGCCTCGAGCAACACAGGTCAGTGGCTCTTCGGCAACAATGACTGGCAATCCAGTTTCATGGGCAAGTAGCTTGTCGAGATCCTTCAGTAGTGCTCCGCCGCCCGTTAGGACAATTCCAGCTTCAGCAATGTCTGAGGCAAGTTCTGGTGGAGACTGCTCCAAGACACGTTTCACGGCTTGCACAATACCCACCAGCGGCTCCTGAAGTGCACCTAGAATTTCATCGCTGTTCAAGGTAAAGCGCTTGGGTATTCCCTCTGCCAAGTTGCGACCCCTTACCTCAATCTCCCGCACTTCCTCGGCTAAATAGGCGCCGCCTATTTCCATTTTGATNCGCTCAGCCGTNGTATCACCAATCACACTGCCATATTCACGACGTACAAAGTTAACAATGGCTTCGTCAAATCGGTCTCCACCAATACGCACTGAATCAGCATAAACGACACCGCTTAGCGATAGAATAGCAATTTCCGTAGTCCCACCACCAACATCAACCACCATTGAGCCCACCGCCTCTTCGACGGGCAGTCCCGCGCCTATGGCGGCAGCCATGGGCTCATCAATTAGATGAACCTCTCGAGCTCCAGCGTGATAAGCAGCTTCTTTGATGGCGCGCCTCTCGACTTCAGTCGCCATGCATGGCACACAGATAAGTACTCTGGGGCTAGGGGGGAAAAAACTTTTATCATGCACTTTCTTTATAAAGTGCAAGAGCATCTTTTCGGTCACTTGGAAATCAGCGATTACGCCGTCCTTTAGAGGGCGAATCGCCGTTATATCACCCGGCGTTCGGCCTAGCATACGTTTGGCATCAACCCCTACCGCATCAACTATTTTTTGCCCCATATGATGACGGATCGCCACTACAGAAGGTTCATTAAGGACTATCCCTTTCTCGCGAACGTAGATGAGGGTGTTTGCCGTGCCCAGGTCGATGGATAGATCGCTGGAAAACATGCCACGAATTTTTTTAAGCATTTGCTGCGTTTCCTAAGTCATTTACACCGCAGTAATAACCACGAAGCAATCGGTCATTTCGAATTATTACTCTAGCGTAGTCACAAAAGACTACTACTTTTAGCATTAAGGGCTGAGTTTAGCTGATCTCTAGACAAACTTCCCTCATCTATTGACAATTAAACCAAATAAAACTGAAAGCTTAAAGATTAGCTGTTTCAATAAACGATCTGATTAAACTCATGCGCCTTTTGTGGTACCTTACCGACGTTGGAAAGACAATGAAATCTCATCGCACTGAAAGAGCGATAATTGCATTATTTACTAGGTTTAAAAATGACGATTGAAAGAAAAGAAATCGAAAAATTAGCCACACTATCGCGTCTGGCAATTGACGAAAAAACCATTACGGATGTTACTGGTCGCCTCAGTAGTGTTTTAGCCTTGGTGGATCAACTGCAGAATGCCGATACTGAGTCATTGCAGGAGGTATCTCGGCCTTTTCATATCTCTCAGCGCTTGCGCAATGACGAGGTAAAGGAAACGGATCAGCGCGATGCTTTTCAGGCGATAGCGCCGCAAACTCATAATGGATTATTTAGCGTTCCCAAAATGATCGAATAACCGGACTTACAATGCACAACTACACTATTGCTGAGCTTGTTAAAGGGCTACAAAACAAAGAATTTTCAAGTGTCGAGTTAACTCAGCACTTTTTAGATCGAATTTGTCAATTAAATGATGATTACAACGCGATCATTACCATCACCGGTGAACAGGCTCTAACCGCTGCGGCGCTCGCTGACAAACGTCTTGCGAGTGGCGATGCTCCTGCCATGTGCGGGGTGCCAATCCTGCACAAAGATATCTTCTGCACTGATAGCGTGCGCACTAGCTGCGGCTCGAAGATGCTTGATAGCTTTATACCCCCCTACAACGCCACTGTGGTAGAAAACTTTGCCCGCGATGGTGCCATCATGCTGGGTAAGACCAACATGGACGAATTTGCTATGGGCTCTTCAAACGAGACGAGTTTTTACGGGCCTGTAAAGAACCCATGGGCGACCGACTGTGTTCCTGGAGGCTCCTCTGGGGGATCTGCTGCAGCCATAGCAGCACGGCTAGCGCCTGGTGCGACAGCGACAGATACTGGCGGGTCCATTCGCCAACCAGCGGCTCTATGTGGCATTAGCGGTCTAAAGCCAACCTATGGGAGAGTATCTCGCTGGGGAATGATTGCTTTTGCCTCAAGTTTAGATCAGGCAGGTCCAATGGCTCGCACCGCGGAAGACTGCGCAATAATGCTAAACTGTATGGCCAGCTTTGATGAAAAAGATTCGACATCAGTAGAGCAAACTGTACCCGATTACACTGCATCCTTAGGTAATTCAGTCAACGGAGTGAAGATCGGAATTCCCAAGGAATATTTTTCAGAAGGCCTCCATCCTGGTACTGAATTGGCAGTTAGGAAAGCAATGGCCCAACTTGAGGCACAGGGCGCAGAATTGATCGAGATAAGCCTTCCTAGCTCCGATCTCTCGGTACCTGCTTACTACGTGATTGCACCAGCGGAAGCATCAGCGAACCTGTCGCGTTTCGACGGTGTAAAATATGGCTATCGGTGCGAGAATCCGAAAGATTTGCAGGATATGTATTGCCGAAGTCGCTCTGAAGGTTTTGGTGAAGAGGTCCAGCGGCGTATTTTGATTGGTACCTACTGTCTCTCTGCTGGCTACTATGACGCTTACTACGGCAAAGCTCAGAAGGTTCGGCAACTGATTCAGCAAGATTTTTCAGAAGCGTTTAAGTCAGTGGACTTGATCATGGGCCCAACCTGCCCATCACCGGCATTCAAGTTTGGCGCCAAGGGCGATGACCCCGTGGCGATGTATTTAGAAGATATTTACACTATCGCGACTAATTTAGCAGGATTACCTGGCATGTCAGTACCTTGCGGTATGGTCGAGAACAAACCGGTGGGCTTGCAGATTATTGGCAACTACTTTGATGAAGCACGCATGCTAAATGTCGCACATCAATTTCAGCAGATCACTGACTGGCATCATCAAGCGCCGGAGGCTATGTAATGAACTGGGAAACTGTAATTGGCCTTGAAGTTCATGTTCAACTAGCCACCAAAACCAAAATCTTTTCGGCGGCGAGTACTGCTTTTGGTGCCACCCCCAATAGTCAGGCCTGTGCAATCGACTTAGCCATGCCCGGAACCTTGCCCGTACTCAACAAACAGGCGGTAAATTACGCCATTATGTTTGGCCTGGCCATAGACGCAGAGATCTGTCAGGAATCTGTATTCGAGCGGAAAAACTATTTCTATCCTGACTTACCAAAAGGCTATCAAACCACACAGCTGGAGAAACCGATTGTTGGCCCGGGCAGTGTGACTATCCAATTGGCGGATGGCACCGAAAAGTCTATCCGTATTCACCATGCTCATCTTGAAGAAGATGCCGGAAAATCTACTCACGAAGGCGACCTACCTTATGGCATGTCTGGGGTTGATCTTAATCGCGCTGGCACACCTCTAATTGAAATTGTGTCTGAGCCAGATATGCGTAGTGCGGAGGAGGCAATCGCCTTTGCTAAAAAGCTCCACAGCATCGTGACCTCAATTAATATCTGCGATGGTGAAATGAGCCAAGGCAGTATGCGTTTTGATGTTAATGTTTCAGTCCGACCTGATGGCAGTTCTACCTTGGGTACACGGACAGAAACCAAAAATCTCAACTCGTTTAAATTTATGGAAGAAGCCATCGAACGCGAAGTCGAGCGCCAGATAGATCTGATTGAAGACGGTGGTACAGTGGCTCAAGAAACACGTCTTTACAATGGTGATACCAAGGTGGCTAAGTCAATGCGCAGCAAGGAAGAGGCTAACGATTATCGTTACTTCCCCTGTCCCGACCTGCTTCCGGTACTGGTCAGTGATGAGGCCATAGACGAACTACGGCGATCCTTACCTGAATTGCCTGATGCCCGCCAAAAACGCTTTGTTAGTGAATACGCACTATCAGACTATGACTCGGCTACTATTGCTAGTGACTCTAATATGTCGGCATTCTTTGAAGCCGTCGTCGGGGATTCGAACCATGCAAAGTTGGCGGCAAACTGGGTTATGGGTGAACTTAGCGGAAGTCTAAATAATGCGGGCCTCGGATTCACTGAAAGCCCAGTATCTGCTCAACAACTCGCAGGCATGGTTGCCCGTATTGCAGATAACAGTATTTCTGGAAAGATGGCCAAACAGGTTTTTGAAGCTATGTGGTTAGGTGAAGGCACCGCCGATGAAATTATTGACGCCAAAGGACTAAAACAGGTATCTGATAGCGGTGCTCTTGAGAAAATTGTCGTTGATGTTTTAGCCGCGAATGCAGTCATGGTTGAAGACTTTATTAATAGCGAAGAAAGTAAGCGCAAGAAAAAACTAGGCGGCTTTATGGGGCAGATCATGAAAGCCTCCAAGGGTCAGGCGAACCCTCAGCAAGTCAATCAAATATTACTTCAAAAGCTCAATGAACTTTTATAATGTGATAAGGAACTGTCCATGAATGTTACNCCATATTCAGCCGGTTGTGGCGCCTTAGTTAGTGGCATCCAACTAGCGACTCTGTCAGATAATGAGATGACTAGTTTGAGAGACGCGTTTGCCGAACACGGTTTATTATTTTTCCGAGATCAAGATTTGCCGCCCGTGGAACATCTGCGATTTGCCGAACGTTTCGGCAGTATTGTTATCAATAAATTTTTCAAAGCTACCAGCGATTCTTCTAAGATAGCTGAAGTACGTAAAGAGAAAACCCAACAGACCAATATCGGCGGTGGCTGGCATACCGACCACTCCTATGATGAGATTCCTGCTATGGGTTCTATCCTNGTAGCTCGCACTCTGCCCAAGACCGGTGGAGACACCGAATTCGCTAATCTTGCTGCCGCCTATGACGCACTTCCCNCAGCAATGAAAAAGCAGATTGCGAATCTACGTGCGGTGCATTCGAATGAGCATCTCTATGGTGAGAATGGGGTGTATCGGCATACAGATCTCGCTGAGCAACTCGGCGGTATGGATCGCGTTGGCGATGCCACACACCCTGTAGTGATTAAACATCCAGAAAGCGGCCGCAACGTACTCTATGTAAACCCTGGCCATACTATTCAATTTGAAGGTTGGGACTTTGCTGAAAGCCGTGTATTGCTTGACGAACTCTATGCTCACGTCAACCAGCCTCAATTTACCTGCAGCTTTAATTGGCTCCCCGGCTCAGTTACGTTTTGGGACAATCGATGCACATGGCATCAAGCAAAAAACGACTATCAAGGTGAGGCTAGGCTGATGCATCGCATTACTTTAGCAGGTACTGCCTTAGCTGCAGCCTAAGTCCAACGATGCCCTCCATGCGTAAAAAATCTGACTTGCCTACTAAAATTTGCTTGGCTTGTGAGCGTCCTTTTACCTGGCGCAAGAAATGGCAACGCTGTTGGGATGAGGTGCAGTATTGCTCTTTGCGCTGTAAATCTAAGACCCGTAAAAACTCACCATAAGAACCACTCTATGACTTTACCTACGCACAATACAGACGTTTTAATCATCGGGGCTGGTCTTGCCGGCTTAAGTGCCGCCAATGATCTTCAGCGCATAGGATATAAAGTTTTAGTCGTTGATAAAGGCCGCGGTTTAGGGGGGCGTTTAGCGGGTCGGCGCATAGACAATGCCAGTTTTGATCATGGTGCTCAGTTTATGACCACTCGCGACCCGAAGTTTGTAGAGCAAGTGCGTGAGTGGATAGAGGCCGGCGTCGCCGAAGAATGGTACAGCAGCTTTCCAGGTCAAGCTAACAGCCATGCCCGTTATCGAGGAGTGCCCACCATGACCGCTATTGCCAAACATTTGGCCGTAGATATCAGCGTCAAACTTGGCACTACAGTAACGTCAATTAACGTTAATCGCGATGGATGGCTTTGCCAATTAAACAATGATACTAGCATCCAGTCTCGATCATTAGTGATCACCTCACCAGTTCCTCAGACTTTAGCCTTGTTGAACAGCGGCAATATTCAACTCCCCAAGGACAAGATTGATCGTCTGAACCGAATTAGCTACGAGAGTTGCATTGCAGTCATGGCAGTTTTGGACCAGCCCAGTGCAATTGCGGCGCCAGGCGCAATGGCTATTGAGACAGGCCCTATCGCATGGATTAGCGACAACCAACAAAAGGGAGTTTCTGTTATTCCAGCGGTGACTATTCATGGCAGTGGTGATTTTAGTGCTAAACACTTTAATAGTGATCGTGATCAAGTGGCTCAACAATTAATAGAAGCGGCTAGCCCCTTTTTGGGTGCTGCAGTGATTGATTTCCAAGTCCATGGCTGGCGCTATAGCAAACCTGTCACTATAGATCCAGATCCTTGTATGGTCGCTAGTCAGGGAGCAGATCTGCCTCCTCTACTATTAGCAGGTGACGCTTTTAATGGGCCTCGCGTCGAGGGAGCCTGCTTATCCGGTTGGGCAGCAGCGGATGCACTTTTAGCTTTAATTTAGATAACATTTTATTATCNAATTCTGTATTTATAAACCGGACTAGTTAGGTATACTATTCAAGGTTANCATTANCAGGCGTTTACCATGGAAAAAACTGAAAGAGAACTCAGAATTCAACTGGCAGCATGTTATCGAATATTTGATTATATGGGCTGGAGCGAGATGATCTTTAACCATATTACCGTAAAAATTCCAGGAGATGAGCATCATTTTTTGATCAATCCTTATGGGCTTCATTACAGCGAGGTAACTGCATCTAACTTAGTTAAAGTTGATATCGACGGGAACATCGTTGAAGAAACGGATTATGCTGTTAACCCTGCCGGCATTGTAATTCATACTGCTATCCATGCTGCTCGGCCAGATATTCACTGTATTACCCATACACATACAAATGCAGGTATGGCTGTTGCTTGCTCCGCGGAGGGTCTTCGTAACGATAACTTTTACTCAGCGCTACTACATAACCGAGTTGCCTACCATGATTTTGAAGGTATTACGGTAATGGATGATGAAAAGCCTCGACTCATCGCTAATCTTGGTGACAAGGGATTGTTAATACTGCGTAACCATGGACTTCTAGCCTGTGGCCGCACTATCCCTGAAGCATTTATGAATCTTTGGAGCCTAGAGCGCTCGTGCGAAATTCAGGTGGCTTGTGATTCTACCGGGCGAAAAATTATCCCAGTGCGCGACGAGGTACTTGAACGTTCAGAACAACTTATGACCATGCAAACCATGGGCAATCCAGCTGGCGAGCTAGAATTTGATGCCTTTGTGAGGATAATTGACAAGATCGATACTTCATATAAAGAGTGATCTACTTCATCAGGTCACGTGAAATAATAAGCTTCATTATTTCATCACTTCCCCCATATATTCTTTGGACTCTAGAATCTGCAAAGGCTCGACAAACGGGGTATTCCCACATATAGCCCCACCCTCCGTGGAGCTGAAGGCATTCATCGGCTACCCTGCACTGNAACTCTGTGGTAAGGAGCTTCGCCTTTGAAGCTGTTACAGTATCTAATTTATCTTCTAACAAAAGCTCAGTACAACGGTCACAAAATACCTCAGCGCTTGTTATTTCTGTGGCAAGTTCAGCTAACTTAAATTGAGTATTTTGAAAAGATGCAACTGATGTTCCAAATGCCTTTCGCTCTTTGGTGTAGTCGACTGTAGCTGCAAGAAGTGCCTGCGCACTTGCAACAGCTCCTACCGCAATAGATAGCCTCTCCTGAGGCAAATCCTGCATAAGGTATATGAACCCTCTACCCTCTTCACCAAGTAAGTTCTCTTTAGCTACCTTTACATCTTGGAAGAACAATTCAGAGGTATCCTGAGCTTTCATTCCTAGCTTTTTAAGATTTTTTCCCTTACTGAATCCATCAAGATCAGCCTCAACTAAAAATAAACTAATACCCTTAGCTCCGGCTGCGGTGTCTGTTTTTGCGACGACAATAACTAAACCCGATTTTTGACCATTGGTTATAAATGTTTTAGATCCGTTGAGAATATAATGATCGCCATCCAAAACTGCTGTTGTTTTAGTTCCTTGTAAATCAGAACCAGCCCCAGGCTCAGTCATAGCTATCGCCGTGATTAATTCCCCGGATGCGCATCGCGGCAAATACTTTTGCTTTTGGTATTCACTTCCATAACGAACAATATACGGAACGGTAATATCATTATGTAATGTCCAGCCTAATCCAGAGCAACCAGACCGTGCAATTTCCTCATTTAGAATACAGTTGTATCGAAAATCTGCATCAACACCACCAAATTCTTCAGGAACAGCTAAACTTAAGAAACCCTGTTCTCCAGCTTTCAGCCAAACCTCATCGCTAACCATGCCATCATTTTCCCACTTCTCATGGTGGGGCATTGCTTCGGTCTCAAGGAACTTGCGCACAGAGTCACGAAACATTTCGTGATCGGAATCATACAGTTGGCGTGGAATCATGATTATTACTCTCGTTTACTTGTTGGCGAGTCTACCAAGAGCCTAAGAGCAAGGCAGTAAATTTAGTGACCAATGCGTTCTGTGCTTTAATCTATTGAATAATTAAAGAAAAGTTCCGCCGACCAAAAATACGCTGGTGCCAACACCAATAGTCCAATACACACTGTGGGTTTTGTATGAAGCCATGATGGCGGCGATACCGCCCCAGAGATAGATATTAGTTNGACTGATATCGAGTTGTTGTTCATGAACAAAGAGTATGGGNACAAAAATAGNGGTTAATACCGCGGGCGCGCTGAAGCTCAAAAGCTGTTTGATGTTAGGCCCAAGACGCAACGGCAACTTCCCTTCTAAAAACAAATAACGTGTCGTAAATGTGATTACTGCCAGTAAACTAATGGTGATTAGGGTCATTATGCTTGCCTCAGCTTTTGTAGACCAAAACCAGCTAACATACCGATCAAGGCTGCAAGGACCAACCCTAACTCCAAATTATAGATTGAGAAAATAATCGATAAAATTGACGAGACCAACACACAAACTAAAATGGGTAGACTTTTAATATCTGGAATTACCAGAGCAATAAAGGTTGCAGCAATAGCAAAATCAAGTCCTGAGTCAGTCAAGTCAGGCAACCATGCTCCCGCAATAATGCCCACTGCTGTCCATGCATTCCATGCAAGATAGAAACTACCACCGGCGCCTAAAGCGTAGTAGAGTCGATATCTGTTAGCGTATGCGCGTCGGTCACCAGACAATGCAAATAACTCATCTGTGAGCAAGAAACCCAAGCCAACTCGCCAACGCAGAGGCTTAGTGCGCAGCTTCTCACGCAGGGTTAAACCGTATAAGAAGTGTCGTGAACTAATTACCAATGCACTAAACAGAACCGTGAGCAGAGGCGTATCTTCAGCCATTAATTCGACAGTGACGATCTGCACCGCACCACCAAAAATAATCGCACTGAAAAGCTGCGCCTCTATCCAGCTAAACCCGCGCTGTATAGCAAGAGAACCGAACAGAATGCCCCAAGGTAAAACCGCCAAACTCAACGGCAACATGTTCAATGCACCCTTAGTGGCTACTGCCAATAGGGCTTTACGGCGATTAAACATCACGTGTCGGCTTTCGTAACNTGAGCNCTGTCATTAGCCCNTTTAAACAAACTTGCNGATCAGCCAGTTTGGTAATATGTAAAACAAAATAGCAATAATNACCCAGCGCCGCGTGATATATACATGGTTCTTCTTACCCATGATGGCCTTAACCATTTGGGTTACCGCTTTTTCTACTGAGACTGTACCCATGGGTTTACTCTCTAGCATAGGTGTATCAATAAAACCTGGCTCTACTGTTGTGATGGTGATTGGTAACTCTGAGCGAGAAGCGCGAGAACGCATGCCATTGAGATAGTTAGAGACAAATGCTTTAGTCGCATTATAGGTCAAGGATAAGCCGCCCGAAAAATGAGCTGCAATTGATGAAACACCCACCAAGTGCCCACCGCCGCGCTGCACAAAATAATTCATTGCGTCCATGGACATGGCAGTAAATCCACGCACATTAACATTGATCATTTCTGATTCTATTGTCCAGTCTAGAATTCTTTCAGAAGCTCCAACACCCGAGTTCACCACGATTAGCTCTACATCGCCCATTTTTTCTATCAAGGCAGCAAGTTGGGTTCGTGCCATATCGGCATCCATAAGATCAGTCACCTGAACAAAATGCTGCCCGGGCAATCGATCACTGAGTTCAATCAACAATTCTTGTCGCCGCGCCATGAGCCCAAGCTGATAGCCTTTCTTCGCCAACTGGATGGCTAATTCATAACCAATTCCCGAGCTGGCACCTATAATAATCGCGTTCTTCATAGTCAATTTCCGTTTA
>JGI24540J26637_10000246_pt1 | contig 22150 bp, 13 predicted proteins | sample NorSeaMetagenome_FD_26637 | JGI IMG/M metagenome (IMG submission 26637)
TCCCCCCGCAACCTCCGCTCCTCCTCCCCTCTCCTCGCCTTCCCTAACATCTCCCCCCAAAGATAACGACCCTCTCTTCGGCAAGCACTGGCCAGCCGCCTCTCCTCCCTCAGTTTCCCACGCCCTCCACAACACGGAGAGGCCTGAGTCGGAGGGTGTACCCGCGACCAAGGTTACGGTGTGGGACCTTCAGGTGGACGACAATTTTGAAGGTGAGGCGGAGGGAGGCTGCAAGAGCAGCGAGCTGCATTGTGTTGCCTGTGATAAGCGAAACATCCTTACTCGTCGCTTCGCTCCTCACCGCCTTTGCCGTTCCTTGCAGTTTCAGACGGGGTTTGCCCTGAGGGGGCGCCTTTATGCTGCCCCAAGAAGGACCCCCTTAGGGTGTGGGGGTCGAATCGCAACCCAACGGTCGCTATATGTTCTGGGGCAACGTCTAGGAAAGTAAAGAAGGAGGTGAGGCCAAGCGAGGAGCGAAGCGAGGAGCTAGCAAAGCTATCTCTAGCTAGGAATGCAATCGCAATAATCCTCACCCTTCATTCCAACCCTTCTTTTCGCGATTCGCTTCGCAGGACCTTCATCCTCGCCACCTTGCCCTGTTCCTAAAGCTAATGCCGTCCATAGTCTCTACAATTGACTGCGACATTGACTACATGGTTGTGGTGGGATTTGACAAGGGCGACGTGTTTTACGACACCCCTGAGGGCCAGGGTGAGGTGAGGCAGTGGTTCGAGGAGAACATGGCCTCCCCCCTCGCCAAGGCTGGGATCAGCGTGAGTTTCGTACTCGTAGAGGTAGAAAACACGAAGCAGAAACCGGGACCTGTATTCAATGCAATGCTAAGGGAAGCGTACCATGCGGGCGCCGACTACTTTTACAGGCTCAACGACGACAGCGAGTTGACTCACAGTAAGAAGGACCCTAACAAAAGATGGCCCAAGGTTTTCATCAACGCCTTGAACTCCTTCCAACCTCCCTACGGGGTGGTGGGACCCTGGGGGGGGCTCGACAGAATCCTCACCCACGACTTTGTGCACCGGACCCACTTGGATATTTTCAAAGGCGTTTATTATCCCGCTCAGCTGGTGGACTGGTACATGGATGACTGGGTAAGCCACGTGTACGGTAAGAGCAGGACGATCAAATCCAGTGAATTTGAGGTCGTGCACCACACGACCCACCACGGGCAGAGGTACCAGGTGAGATCGGACGCGGAGCAAAGTACAGAAGGCTGGAGTGAATCGACAGCGTGTGCTATATTCTTACATTTCTCTTCCTCGCTTCGCTCCTTGCAGGTCAACAGAGGGAACGAGAGGCTTCTACACCCCCTCATCAAGAAGGGAAGGGAACTTATCGCTAACTATGCTGAAGAAAGGAGCTGGGAGTCAAAATCCAATATTATAAATGATGCGGATACGCCGTTCCGTGATTTGCCCCCGCTATAATAAAGTTCGTGTATTTGTCGATTATAATATACCTCAACTTTACATATCAAACCACTTCCTTACATGGACTCGGCTTGGCTCCTTGCCCTTCGCCTCCTCTAGACTTACAAGGTCCCTTCCGGTGAGGCAGAAATTCTTGCTCAGTCCATTAGCCATGAGCCTTGCCGGTCCAACCTGAAGGTCGCCGCTTGCGCTAAGCTCCAACCTCTCTATAAGCTCCGCCCCCCAAATCTCCCACTCGCTCCTGTATACCTTTATCATCCCCTTCATTTTAGCCGCCTCTTCTTTCTGGATCTCCTTTTCCGACTTGCTGTAATCCCTGAAAGCAAAAAGATCCTTCTCGATAAATGGCTCGACAGGAACCCTCCTTATGTCCAGGTCCTCCAATGTCTCGGCCGACAGGAAGAGGCTGTAGTTCATGCTCCTCTCGGTGCTGTACGCTGCGACCCTGACGCTCCCTCTGCGGGACTTGAAGATTGAAATCACGCAAAAGTTTTTGCCCAGCTTCTTACCCTTTTTCACCATGGGCTGTTCATCATTGGAGAAGAGTCTCTGCCTGATGAACGCCAGGTATTCCTTCTTCTTGAGCCTCTTGATTGCTATCACGTTGTTGTCCGCGTCATATTCCCTCTCCCCCGGAAGCTTAAGGCCCTCCCTCTGAATTAGATGGATGAGCTCCTCTTTCGTCATGTCCTCGATCCCGCTTAAGTGGTGGTGAGTTCTCTCGAAGGCCGAAATATCGTCGAGGGTGGATTTGGATATTTGGGCTTGCCGAGAGCGTGGAGAAAGATGGGTGCGAGTCACCGGAGGGTTGACAGACTTCTTCAGCAGGACGGAAGTAGATTGGGAAGATTTTAGGCTCCTTGTTCCCGACACACCCGCTGTAGTGTTTCGGGAAGTGAGGTGACGGTTTACCTGGAGCCGGCTCTGGCTCAGCCTGTATGTGTCAGTGGTCTCGTTGCCGTGCTCGTAAAAGTCGTTTGCTGGTTTGAAATTGTTGGGGTTGTTGCCCCTTGTTTGGCCCCTTGCGTGAGCCATCTGCCAGACGAGAAAGTCCTTGTACGTGTTGGCATCCTCGAGATAGCTCTCCATGAAACCTTTGGATCTGAAAAAAGCACGTTTCTGCAGCGAGTGACAAGTGAGTGGGGGATGTGGGGGTCAATGGTGAGTGCGCTGTCTATTAAATCGCGCTTTCCCCTCTCTCCCTCCTCCTTTTCCTCACCTCCTTCTCCAGGACGGAGGAGTGATTTCTCTCAAATGTTGTCAGATCCCTAAGTCGAGCGGCGGGCTGGTTCAATTCCAAGCTATATAGCTTATCTTGGCGGGAAGGCTGGTCCGGAACATTGCCAAGAGTCGAAACTGTGCAGGGGGGGTTGTGAGGACGATGCAGTTGGGTCAGGGGCTGTGCTTTCTTCACCATCTCCGTCTCTCCCAAACCCCAGGCGCAGCGTTACTCACCCGAAATTGTTGTCGGGTCGAACCGAGGGGCACTCTTGGTGTCCCTTTTGTGCTGTGCAAGAGCAAGAGGGTTCGTCGACCTCTCAACTTCCGATTTCCCCTTGAGAAATTTTTCAGCTGTCAACGCTGCGTAGCGATTCGAGGGGGGGTTGACCCCCGTCGCCGCCGACTGCTGCCACCAATCCGGGCTATCAGCGGATATCAGTGCACCAGTCATGTTTTTATGACCGTCAAATAATCAGCAGTTCTGAGACCTCTTCCTCAATTACCTGATCCTTGGCAAGAATCTAAACGTTGAAAATTATTGTTTACGTTGCCACCTACCCACTCTATTGTACTAAGCTATCGGTGCTGTGGGTCTGTGCTTTCCTGAAACCTTCGCCAAGACTTTATTCCATACATTGTCACCTCTCCCGCCTCAGCAGTTTGAGGGAGCAAGATCATGTCCTCGTGGATGATGGACTCACTAATGAGTCGCAACATGCTGAAAAATTCCGGGGAAGAGGATGAAAAGGGAGAAATGTTCAAAAAGAGGCGTCCTTCGAAGAGGAGGAGCAGCAGCCACCCCGTCAAGAAGGGCCAGGGTGGCACCACCCCGAAATCCCCTCTATCGTCGAAGCAGTCCCTTTCTAAGTTCTGGGATGATGGGGGAGACGTGGTTGACAGGAGGGCCGCAGCGCTCGAGGCCCACAAGCAGCGTGCAAGGGGGAAGGCATCATCTCAGAAGACCCTCTCGGCATACAAGGTTAAATACACGGTCATGTCCAAGGATTCGAAGCACTTTCTCGAACTCGTCATCCAAAAGCTCTGTCACTGCTGGAGGAGAAAGCAGGCTCTCGACCTCCTCCGCTGCTTCAACCTCTGGGTTAGAACCACTCTCTCAATAGATTTACAGAGCGCAAGGGCGATCAAGGCCCTCAGAAAGGAAGTGAAGACTGCGAATGAGCGCGTTTCGGTATTTGTCGAGGCACTCATCGACGGTGATGAAGACGAGGAGCGCCTGGATAACATGACCCCACAGGAGGCCGAAGAGTTGCTGAGGGAGCGCTGGCAGAGGAGAGTTGAAATGGAACGCGCCACCAGGAAGCGGAACATGAAGAAAATGATATCCCTCTTTAAGCACAAGAGCCTCTACCGGTGCTACGTGAACTGGAAGAACTACACCCTGAGAGAAAAGGCAGAGCTTGCGCTGAAGCTCAAGTCCTCAGGTGAGCGTTTTCGGCACGGCAGCAGGTGGCGACGAAAAAATGTGGCCTTGGCGTGCTGCTGGTGTTTTCGACGGCTTTGCGCGTTTATGTCTGACCTATAACCAGATCATTCTTCCTTCCTCCCTCACCCCTCTCCTCCCTCGCCCATCTCCTCCCTCGCCCATCTCCTCCCTCGCCCATCTCCTCCAACGCCCATCTCCTCCCTTTGCTCGTTCTAGCCATATTTTTGCACCGCATGCAGAATAATGACGTGGCGGTCCGTTTCGGGAAGTGGAGGTCTTTCTGGTCGGAAAGGAAAAGACTGAGGAAGTTCATTAAGAGGTTCACGGGGGGGAGAGAACATAGAATGAAGGACATAGCATTCAGGCTTCTGAGGAAGAACTGGGTAGTAGAGAACTTGCAAGACAAACAGTTCGAGTCCGCAAATAGGGATGAACTACTGGAGGAAGTTCACTCCCTGAATGCTGAGCTCACTGTTCTCAAGTCTCAGATGGGAGGCATCTTGACCGAAAAGCGTGAACGCGCAATGAGGAACATGGAGCGATACATCTCCATGTGGAAAAACCAGTGCCTCGTTAGGTCCTTCGGGGCATGGCACAAGTCTGTGTTGGAGAGACTGCGGCAGAAACGCCTGCTCAAGAAGACCATTGCTCGCATGATGTCCGCCAAGATGGCCTCGGCGTTTGAGATTTGGAATGACCAAGTGGAAGCCGACCTTCGCGCGGAGTACCTTTCTAAGAAGGTTCTGACCCGCCTAACTAACATCAAGCAGGCTAGTGCCTTTAGCGTTTGGAAGTTGCAAGTTTCAAGGGCCAAAGAGTTGGAAGAGAAGGCGAGAAGTGCAACGATGCAGACATTCATGCAAATGGAAGAGATCATAGATGGACTGCAGAGAAAAGTCGACCAATACGAGGGTTCGATGGGGACAAACGAAGAATTGCAGAACAAGATTACTATGCTTGAGTCCCAGCTGACCCTTCTCCAAGGACAACTAGGGGGGGCCAAGGCCGCTGCCGCCGAGGCCACTCAGAAAAACGCCAAGAAACTCATCCAGAATATGATCAACAAGTCTCTCACAACTACGTTCATGGCATGGAAATCCTTTGCCTCCCAGGGACGAGAAAAGAAGCTCAAGGTGCAACGCTTCCTCGTCAGGGTCCAGAGGGCAGGCCTTTTCCGTTGCTGGGTTTCGTGGAAGGAGTTCCGCCTCGAAAAGAAGAAGTACCGATCAATCGTGACAAAATTTGTCGCCCGAATGAACAATGCCACAAGCGTCAAAATCTTGCAGACATGGGGTTCCTACTCCAAGGAACGAAAGAGGCACAAACTAATGCTGAAGCGTTTTGCCACGCGGCTTAGAAATTCGCGGGCGCTATCGGCTTTTGCGTCATGGACTGAGTTCCTTGAGCTCAGGCAACGCCTCAAGTACCTTGCCAACAAGATCATGAATCGATTAGAGAATGGCAAGATTTATGGTGCGTGGCTGACCTGGAACGGTCACCTTGACGCGCATCGAGAGCGAGAGGATAAGCTAGAAAGGGAGAGGCTAGAGTTGGAGCGTCTGGAGGAACAAAAGAAATTCTTGTCGGCCCAAGAGGTGAAGGAAATGGCTGCGAAAGAGGAGAGGGCACGTCGGTTTATCCAAAAGGTGTTGAACAAGGCTATGGCAACCACATTATTTGCCTGGAAAGATTTCGCTGCCGAACAGAAACGCAACAAGATCCTCGTTGCCCGCTTCCTCAAGAAACTTCTGAACAGGGCTCTCGCAGCGTCGTACTCTTCTTGGCTCGACTTCATTGCTTCGCGTAGATTCCTTAGAGGCTTCATGAAAAGAATGATTGGAGGCAAGAGGTTGAACACTCTCAGGTACAAAATGAAACAGTGGAGGGAATTCACTGTCGAAATGAGGAACCTTGAGTTGGAGCACGGAGCTAATTCGCTGCATGAGCTCGTTGACAGCCTGAGCAAGAAGGTGCAAGAACTTGAAGCGCAGAACAAACTCCTAACCAATTCTCTCAGTGAGACAAAGCTGGCAAAGATGGAGGCGGCGAAACGAAACATGAAGAAGAAGATCCAGGCCATGATAACAGGCTCCCTCCAACCATGTTTCAAAGGTTGGACGGACTACGTTGCGAAAAGTAAGGAAGAGCGTACCAAGATTAAAAGATTCTTGGCCAAGATCAACAATTCGTGTGTCGCAAGATGCTTTGAGGGCTGGGCGTCTGCAATCAAAGAGAAAAGACGAAACGCCTTCCTCATCGCGAAGGTCGCTGCGAGGATGCAAAATGGCGTCCTTGCCCGTGTTGTCAACGCCTGGAGAGGTTTCGCGGAGGGCAACAAGAGGGAGAGGGTGTTGCTCGCAAGGTTTGGCAAGAGGCTCAAGAATTCTGCCATGATATCATCGTTCTCCTCATGGCAGGAGTGGATCGGGATGAGGCGTCGCCTACGTTTTCTCACGCAAAAAATCGTAAACAGGATCACCAACAGTGAGGTATTTGGGGCCTTCAATGTCTGGGCCGGTTTCGTTGAGCAGCAGATTAAGGAGGAACGATTCCGTGAGGAGTTGCAATTCATGGGTATCAAGGAAAGGGAGGCAGCAGATCAGGTACTTAAGGACAAGGAAAGAAGAAAACAAAAGGCCGTGGAAGCAATTCAGAAGGCGATGTATGGCGCCCTCGCAAAAACTTTCATAGCCCTCAAAAACTTTGCCACCAAGAAAAAGGTCGAACGCGTCAAGATTGCCCGGTTTTTGAATAAAATAAAGAATAGAGCAGCGGTATGGGCGCTTTCCACTTGGGTGGAGTACTGCGGCAACCGAAGGTTCCTCAAAGGTATCATCAACCGTTTCGTGTTCGGGAAGGCCATCAGGCTGAAATCCGCTGCATGGCGTCACTGGAAGGATACCCATGCTGGACTCAAGCAATTGGAGCTTGAACACGGCACAGTTGAACTGGAGGATCTTGTCGCGAAGCTCAAGGCTGACTTTGAGAGAGTTGTGGCTCAGAATGAGATTCTCGTGAACAATTTAGGCGAGGCAAAGAAGGCCAAGATGGAGGCTGCTGAGAGAAACATGAAGAAGAGAATCCAAGCTTGGATAAATGCGTGCTTGGTCAAGACCTTCAAGGGATGGGTAACATTTGTCAAGAATGAAAGGGAGGAGAGGACAAAGTTGCAGAGATTCGTGGCCAGAATCGTGAATGGGACAATGGTAAAGATATTCGGCGCTTGGGCCATGTGGGTTGCTGAGAGCAAGAAGTACGCGACGGTGGTGAAGAGATTCAAGGCCAAGCTGCAAAACGGTATTGTTTTCCGAATTTTGATGAGCTGGAAGGCTGCCGTAGATGAAGATATAAAAAATAGAGTGCTCATACAACGATTCGGGAAGCGACTCATGAACAGCGCTTTGCTTGGGTCTTTCGAAAGCTGGAAAGAGTTCGTTTGGCTTCGCAAGCGACTGAAGTACTTGGCCTTGAAAACCTTTAACCGGCTTGCCAACGCCCAAGCCTTCGGGGCTTGGGAGATGTGGGTGGGGATCGTTGAAAGGGAGAAGACGGCAGAGAAGGAGCAGTACGAGATGCAGTTCTTGATGGGGAAGGAGCGAGAAGAAGCCGAGAGGAAACTTGCTGAAGCCGAGCGAAAGAGACAGAAGGGACTAGAAATGATCCAGAGGATGATGAACGGGACGCTCGCCAGTGCCCTCGTCGCCTGGAAGTCAGGGGCTGCGATAATGAAGCGCGAGCGCATAACGCTGGAACGATTCGCTAAGAAGATGAAAAATCGAATGGCCTTCGCCTCTCTTCTCGCTTGGAGGGATTTCGTAGGCCAAAGGAAATGGATCCGAGGGCTCATGGTCAGGATGCTAGGAGGAAAGGAGAAGAAGGCGTTGTTCGCTGCCCTTCGAAGGTGGGACAAGTTTGTCTTGCACATGAAAGAACTGGAAATCGAGCACGGCGTTATTGACCAGAGTGATTTGCTAGAGCAGCTGCACCACGAAGTACAACAGCTTAAGGCCCAGAACGCGATATTGGCCAATCAGCTCGGAGAGGAACAGGGAAGGAAGAACGACGCTGCCATGAGGAGTATGGAGAGATTCATTCGCAGCTGGCAACAAAAGGCAGTCCTGACAACAATGTTTGCCTGGAAGAGCTACACAGCCAAGTGCGTCAGCGATAAGAGAAAGATGGCCAAGTTCCTATCTAAGATCACAATGGGGGCTGTTGCAAGGGTTTTCGTGGCATGGGCGGCCTATTTCTTCGAAGAACGACGTAATAGGAACAAGATCAAGAAGCTCAGAGCTAGGATCCAGCATGGTTTTGCCGTGAGATGCCTAGAGGAATGGAAGGGGGTCGTTTATGAACAGATAAGGTACCGAGTCCTTGTCGAGAGGTTTGCCCTTCGACTAAAGAACAGGGCCGCTGTGAGAGCATTCATGAGCTGGCAAGAATTTGTCTTTATGCGAAAGCGTTTACGCCAGCTCGCGTTCAAGATGTTCAATCGACTGTTCAACTCCCAGGTTTATGGAGCATGGGTTGTCTGGTCTCAGGCGATGGAGGCGCAGCGCAAGATTGCCGGGGAGGAGGAGGAAATGAAATTTTTGGTTGGAAAAGAGAGGGAGGAGGCAGAGAGAAAGATGAGGGAGAAGGAAAGAAAAAAACAGAAGGGTTTAGAAATGATTCAGAGGATGGTGAATGGAGCACTCGCCAGTACTCTCATCACCTGGAAGGGATGGGTCAAGCAGCAGAAGGAGGACAGGGTGAAAATGGAGAGATTCGGGAGAAGGCTCATGATGCGTGCCGCTGTGAGCAGCTTGACCTCTTGGAAAGACTTCGTGAGACAAAGGAAATGGCTGAGGAGTTTCATGGTCAGACTCCTAGGAGGGAAGGAGAAAAAAGCCCTTTTCTCCGCGCTGCGAAGATGGGAGAAGGTCGTCGCCCATCTCAAGGTGTTGCAAATTGAGCATAGAACGACGGACCAAAACGACCTGCTTGAGGAGTTGTACCACAGGGTGGGGGAGCTTGAAGCTCAGAACTCCCTCTTGATCGGACAGCTTGGAGAGGCGAAATACGCTAAGCAGGAGAGCGCCAAGAGAAGCATGGAGAGGTTCATTCAGACGTGGAAGAATAAGGTACGATGTAGCGAAGTGCACAGCGAGCTGCAATGACTTGCTCTGCAGGATATGATGATGACAAACTAACCTCCTTTGCTCGTCGCTTCGCTACTCCACCAGGCGCTCGTAACTACTCTCATGGCTTGGAAGACTTTCACGCGTGACGGAAGGGAAGATAAGGTGAGAATGATAAAGTTCCTTGCGAGACTTCAGAAGGGATGTGTCCTCAGGGTTTTCGAGGCTTGGGCTAGTTTGCTCATGGAGAAGAAGCGAAACGATAACTTGATCAGAAGAGTTGGAGCAAGGCTCACAAAGGGGCTGTTGTTCCGGTGCTTTGGGGGGTGGAGCGCCTTGGCAAGTGGAGAGAAGAGAAACCGAATAACAGTGGAAAGATTTGCGAAGAGGATGAAGAATCAGAAACTTTTTGGAAGCTGGGGAAGTTGGGTCGAATTTGTTTGGCTAAGGAAGAGGGCAAGGAAGCTTGGATACAAGGTTTTCAACCGAATCTGCAATGCATCGTTGCTGGGTGCTTGGGATATCTGGTGTGGTGAAGTGGAGATGCAAAAGGCCGCCGAGGAGGAGGAGTACAACAGCAGGCACTCGACCGAGGAGGAAAGGGAAAAGTACCTGGCAAAGAGGGACGTGGCCGAGAAGAAGAGAGAGGCCGGCTTGAGGAGCATCCAGAGGCTGATGAATGCTGCCTTGGCGAACACACTCGCAGCTTGGGTGACGTTCACGAAGCAGAGCAAGCATGAGAGGGTGGTGGTTGAGAGGTTCGCGAAAAAGATGAAGTACAGGCAGGCTGCTGCTTGCTTAGCGACGTGGACCGAGTACTGCGACCAGAGAAACTTCTTGAGGAGGTTTATGAAGCGAATGCTTGGGGGAAGGTCTCTGAAGATGATTATGGGGGGCTTCGGAGTGTGGAGGAGGTACTGCTTGGACATGCGTCAGCTTGAGCTTGAGACTGGCAGTGCCAACTTGAGTGATCTGGTTGAAAGCTTGAGGACGAGCGTGGAGGAGCTCAAGGCTCAGAACTCTCTACTTGTAGGGCAATTGGGAAGTGCCAAGGCGGCCAAGGCGGACCTCGCTCAAAGGAGCATGCAGCGTTTCATCCAGCAGTGGATGAACAAGGCGCTGGTGAGCACTTTTGGTGCGTGGAGAGATTTCGCTACAAATTGCAAGATTGACAGAACAAAGATGCAGAGGTTCATCCTGAGGATGAACAAGGGCTGGATGATCAGGTGCTTCGAGGCCTGGAGGGACGACGTGAAGGAGGGCAAGAGGAACAACGTGATTATCAGGCGTGTCGCTGCAAGGATGCAGAACTCCCTGCTCGCTAGAGTGTACATGAACTGGGTCCAGTACGTCTCCGAGGAGAAGCGCAACAGGGTGATTGTCGCTAGGTTTGGAAAGCGAATGATGAACTCTGCCATGATTTCATCGTGGGGAAGCTGGATCGAATTCTTGGAGCTTAGGAAGCGCCTGAAGTACTTGGCGTTCAAGGTGTTCAACAGGATCGGGAACAAGCAGCTTTACGAGGGTTGGTTCATCTGGTCCTCTGCCCTTCACGAAATCAAGCAGATTGAACACGACGAGATGGAGGTCAGGTTCGCCTCTGAGGCCGACAGGCAGATTGCAGAGGCGAAGAAGGCTGAAAAGGAGAGGAAGAGGCTACATGGTCTGAGAACGATCCAAAAGTTGGTCCACGGGGCCCTCGCGATGACCTTAGGGGCCTGGATTGCCTACACGAAGCAGTGCAAACACGAGAGGATGGTCATTGCTAGGTTCGCAAAGAAGCTGAAGAATAGACAGGCGGCGAAGTGCTTCTCGAGTTGGCTGGAGTATTGTGGGACGAGGGACTTCTTGAGGAGAACCTTAAGGAGGCTCTTTGGGGGGAGGAGTGCAAAGCTCATGCATGGAGCTTTCAATATTTGGTATACGGGGATGAAGGAGCATGACAGGAACGCAAATATCGTGAGGAAGTTCGCTTTGAGAATGAAGAACCAACACCTTACTGCTATCTTCCTGCGCTGGTCCGCCTACGCCTACGAAGGGAAGAACAACCGTTTGATTGTCAAGAGATTTGTCACACGAATGCAGAACGCTGCGGCCTTCCGCTGCCTGCGCAAGTGGATGCACTTCAGCAACCAACGGATTAGGATGAGGATGCTCATCAAGAGGTGTTTGGGAGGCAAAAGGACGGTCATGTTAAGCGCTGCCATGAAAAAGTGGTACAAGGCGGTCGTAAGCGGGGAGATGGAGGAGATGCAAAGAAAGATCGACAGCTACAACGATGATGAGGTCAGGGCAGAGAACGAGGAGTTGAAGGCGAGGGTGATGGCGCTCGAGGAGAGCAACGAGGTGGTTCATAAGCTAACGAACTTGCTCATGAGTCCAGCGCTCTCCGCTGGAATCTTGCCCAGCACGCCGGGTCTGAGCACGAGCTTCAGTCCGGGCGTGAAATTCAGCTTGGGGGATAGTCCAGCTCTAAGCACGCCGGGTAAGGGACTGATGAAAGAATTGGGGATTTCCGGCATTCCGGCGACGCCAGGAAGTCACAGGAACTTGTCGCTTTGGGAAGAGACGACCTCAATGACGCCCAGTCCGTTCAAAACCAAGAGCCTGAGCCCGACTGGACCGAGCATAGCAGAACCCACACCATTTCGAGGGAATTTGAGGTCCTAGGGATTCCTATCCTAGTTAGATTAGATTGTAAGATTATGTATGACTAATAATAACAAGCGTGTAGAACTGTATTTCTATTGAAACATCACAATGCTATATATTGCCAGGGTACTCGTGGTCAAAACGGAACTCGTTTTCTGGGTCCACATTATAGTCGTGGTCGATAGTTTGGTAGTCGCGCACGTCGTCTTTGTAGAACCGCTTATTGAAGTCGCCCTCGTCGTCAAGGGTGCGGGTGCGACTAGGACAAAGATTCCGCGCTCCTCCATCTTCACGAACGACGTACTCGCGAGACGGGCGAACGAAGCCTTCGACTCGGCATTCTTCTTGACCAGTCCTTGTCGTCGCATTTCCGCCAACGCTGTAAAAGTTGAGAGTCACATTCGACGGTCGGCCGCTGCCCTCGGCACAGTAACTGAAATCGCCCCCGCATAGGAACTGCGTGGGCACATAAGAGGCCAGCGGGCAGTAGTAGCCAGCGCGGCACTTCCCGCTGCACTCTGCAGTTCCGCTTCCCCCTAATCCGAACGTCCCTAATGGACAGGCAACCTGCGCGTCGTACGTAGACCCTTCTGGACAATAAAACCCTTTCTTACAAGCAGCCTCACACTCAGGTGTGGTGACGCCCGTGACTCCCCCGTAACGGCCGGCTGGGCAAAGCCTCGCAACGCCGTCAATACAGTAGCTCCCACGCGGGCAGATGGCGATGGCCGAGCGCGTGTCGTGGGCGCCTGTGATTGAATAGTAACCCGGGGGAACAGCGATTGGCGCTGCTGATCCAGTAGGACAGTACATGTTGGGCGACCCGCACCTGTTCTCCTTCTCAGATATTGATCCAGCGGGGCACCAGTGGCCTGAAGAGCATTGGCCGTCACAGGTGCTCGCCGTATTTGACGTAGACGATCCATAAGTTCCGCCATCGCATTTCAGCCTCACCCCGGCGCTGCAATAACGCCCGGCCTCACACACCGCCTCGGCAAAGCGACGATTCTCGTCATATATCGATTGTTCGCGACCAAGGAGCGAAACATCACCAATAGTATAGTGACCGCTAGACACGGTTGTGGGGGTGGAAGCGCCTTCTGGGCAGAACTTGTCTGGTCCGCCGCACTCCAGACTGTCAGCCTTCGTCGATGCGGAAGGGCAGTAATGACCTCGGAAGCATACAGTCGGTGTGCAGCTGCCGTCTGGGTCGCATTCGCGGGAGCAGGATGATGACGTGAGTCCCTTGTGTGTGCCGTAGCGCCCGCTTGGGCACGCCTGTTCAGTAGCAGACGTACTACCTGCCACACAGTAATATCCAGCTTCACAAGGTCCTGAGCACTCGCTCGATTGCAGACCCTCAGCACTGCCATACCTCCCAGACGGACACTCAATGGGATTTGGGCTAATGGGGGCGCAGTAGTGCCCTATTGGGCACGGGGCAGTGCATGATCTTTCTGTGAGCAGCGTTGTGGTCCCAAACGCGCCTGCCTCGGAGCATGCTCTACGCAAGCCGTCCCCGATGCAGTAATATCCGGCTTCGCACGCGGTCTGCGCCTCCCTAACGAAGCTGGCCTCCATCTTCTTCCTTCCTTTGATAGACTTGGTGCTGTTTATGTTCCCAAACTCGGATGCCGAGTCGAGCGGGGTGCTGTACGAACCGGCGGAAATTAATTGCTTATCTGCCGATCCTGCTGGGCAATAGTATTGAGCGCCGCCACAAGGCTGCTCGCGAGAGGATGACGATCCGGCAGGACAGAAGTAACCAGCCTCGCAAATCCCGTTACACTGTCCATCCGTGAAGCCATCGCATTCGCCGTTCTTACAGCTTCCCCCTTCCAAGTTATACCGCCCGGCGGGGCAGGGAAGGCAAACTTCTTGGTTGCTGTATTTGGAATACCTCCCTGGTGCACACTTCGATGTTGGTGTCGTTGTTTTGTTTGTCCGGACTTCGGACGCAGTTGTGATCCCCGGTCCGAAGCACCCAATTGTATATGGAAAGTGGGGGGTTGTGTAGTACGCGTACGTTCCGCCGACGATTTTCCCGTTGCAATTATCCAAACCGGTATGCAAATTCCCGTCCGCATCGTAAGGAGAATAGATTAGGTATCCATCCAACGCAATGCCAACGACAAAGGGAGCCCCATCAATCTTGGTCGACCAAAACAAATTGTCTATCCTGTCTCCGTGCAAGAANTCCCCAAACGCCGTGGTGAAGTTGTAGGCGTCGTAAGGCCGGGCAGGTGACATGCGCTGCTGACCCTTACCGTCAGACAATGTGTATAGGCAGGTCGGGACAGTCTTGTAATTGTACTTTCCGTCGTCCAGATAACCCATGCAGTCGTCGTGAGGCTTGGCGTCTTGTTCGCTTCCAGGACGGCTCTGGACCACCTCGACATTATCAGAGGAGAGAGCCGATAAAAATGGGACCCCATTTATAGCAAAGCCTATCGGTACATTGACGCCCCCAAGTGTTGCAGTCGCGTATATGTCCTGCAATAGTATCTCCTCCGCGGCAGTAGGAAGCGGCTTTAGAATCGGTATCTTATGAGAGTGCTGGGTTGTTCCAGGCACGGTAAACGATGTTGGATGATCTGGAACTCCGGTAGAGGAGACGAGTAGTTGGTAGGGATTTGGTTCCTCAAAACTCACGTCGCTATTTGTTGTGCATTTCCAGAGAAAATCGTTTGAGTGCTTCAAATGGTGCCTAAACTCTGCAAAATGGGATGTGTTCCGGATGGAAGGGGGGCAGTTGGAGGTCTCCCAGACGTCATTTGAGTCGGTAGGATACGATGAAAGGGGGGTTATATACTGAGGAAGTGCCAAGAGCAGTGCAAACACGAACGCTATATGTGTGTTGGGCATGCTTCTCCGTTCCATGATCGTCGTTTATGTTAGGGTTTGGGAAGGAAATTCTGTTGTTAAAAGGGAGAATTAATTAAATTCACACGCTGCGCTTCAATGAAGGTGGTAGACAATAAATTGTGATGGAAAAGGAGGATTCGATCGGCAGAAAGTATTTGGGGTTTTATTAACCAGTTTAGGAAAGCCAATTAGAGAGGGTTTCCTGGGCCTTTGTCGCTATGATTAACCTTCCTAAAAACAATGAGCGGTTATGAAGATACAAATAAAGAGGTTGAAATCGATCCTGATTTGTACTGGCAAGTGATGCAGCGTGATTTTTTCTGCCCTATCATTTTCCAAACCCAAAAAATCTCTCTCCCTAACTCCATGTGCGATGATGGACAATCATCCTCAGACTCCAAATCCAACGTTTTGTGCGTCTGTGTGGGATCTGCAGAGGTCCATGCAGGTCCGAGGGAGATTCTTGCTCACATTTATGACGATATGGACAACGGTGAGAAGAAGCAGGATGATGGTTCGTTGATAGTCAATTTCATCATGGAGTCCTCAAAGCAGTTTGGCAAGTATAGGTTCGAACCGAACCCCCTTGCGGTCGGTAGTGAGGCTCGAAATACGAATTCTCAAATAGAAGAACCCAACGGTAGTGATAACAGCTTTTTGATTGGAATTACTCCAGGTAATGTTAGAGCGAGGAGAGAAAGTCCGTTCGCCTCGCTCGCTAGGCTCTTCACCACATGAACTAACCAATTTTTTTGTGGCCGCTTTCTCCTGCGCTATCTGATCTCCACAGTTGAGTGCCATCGGGAAGATTTTGACGCTCCTAAAGGATATCATAACCCCATAATCAGCGGATCCTTGACATTGTCCCCAGGTGCTAACGCGAGTAACATGACGACATTGGTCAAAATGACGTTGTATGTGAATAGAGTCGCTGGCAAGGTGAGGTGGAGGGAGCGAGTAACGAGGAACGTATTGAGGAGGGAAGCGATGAATAGGAATCAGCGTTACATGATAAGGATGGATCCATCGGCGAACCGTTTAATACATCGCTACGCTTCTGCTTGTATTTTTTTTTCTAACAGCCGCTCCTGCGCCTGCATCGCACGTTGTAGGTGCTTTCTGGCGCTTCGCAGAAAGCAATAGAAAGTGTCACAAAAAGGGTTCGAGGCTCACAACGAAATATAAATCTTGTTACGAGTGGGGATCTTAGCACGAGTTGGGGGGTACCATCGTCGAGTTCCGAAATTGGGAAGAAACTGTTTCAGGACGTCAAAAGTTCAAAGGGTAGTGGTGATATACAGAGAACAAGCCTGACACTCATGGGAGGGGTCTTGATGGTCTCAATGTTGTTCGACAGGTTCTTTAATATGGAAGAGATTGACAAAGTTTTGGTCGATGATTTTGTTGATGAGACATTGAGGAGTAATCGTAAGGTGACAATGTCATCGGAGGAAGAGGATGTTGTGAAGATGTGCAAAACTTTCCCCACCCGCAATAATGAACATTGGAAAAGAGCTCCTAAAAAGTTGCATGACGTCGTCTCTAGGTTTAGGTGAGTGCGCACGCACGATGATTGAGGCGAAAGCAGAGAGCAATCTCATAAGCTAACTACAAACCCCCTTACTCATTTTGCTTCAGTACCAGAGACGAACATGGGAAGCAATGGACCAAGACGGAGGTCCGAGTCGACGCCTCCGCCGCAACCTGCATTGCGTGGATGTTTCTTAACGCAAAACTGAGCGTGAGGCTAGTACAGGTGAGGGCGGGCGAGGAGGAGCGAAGTGGCGAGCGAAGCGACGAACGAAGGCAGGGAGCGTAGCGAGCTGCCTAATACTATTATTTACGATGAGCTAAACACCCCTACTTGACACTTTGCTCCTCGCCCCGCTCTTCGCTTCGTTCGTTGCAGCATGAGGGGTTCAATGGTTTCCTTCCTTGCGTCACAAACCTGAGCAAGTCCCAAGTCTCAGCAAAAACACACCACGGGTTACGCCTTCGCGCTCCTACAAAGCCAAGGGTCTTCAAGACAAAATCTGTGTGGTGGAAAGAAGACGATTGCTTCTATTTGGGTTTCCTCCCTTGCAAACCTGGTGTGGGCGGGGAGGGTGAGGTTGAGAAGGAGGGCGACAAGAAGGAAGTTGAAGCAAACTACTACAAGGCACCTTCCGGTAGCGTAGTGGCCGAAGATATGGGCTTGTGTGTCTTCAGGCCCATAGCCCCCAATGTGTGTTTCTTCACCATGGTAAGGTCGACAGATCTCCTGGCTCCTTCCAAAACTGTGACCAAGGGGTGGGAGGAGGCCCTTGACGTCACGACTGAACTGCATCATATGTACCATAGGCGATCAGACGTGGTAGACTCTGAAGTACAGAGAGTAATGGCGGATGCTATGGTGTCACAATCCCCAGATGGTGAGACGGAGCGCTCACGTTTGCCCAACGGGATTGCTAGAATTGCGCGCTCACTCTTCTTGCTCGTCGGTTCGCTCTTTGCTCCCTCGCTATAGAACCGATAACGAAGGAACGCGAAGATTTATTTGCAACACTGGAGAGTAAACTTCGGCAACAAACTGAGAAGCTCACTCCGCTCGCCTACAAATCTCCGTTTGTAGATATAAAGTTTGACCCTGTCGCTGACGAGGACGGGTATTACATCACTGCAGGTGAGAGAGACAAAGAGAGGAGCTAGAACGCCCCGATGCTTTAACTCACGAACATCTTCCGCTTGCTTTCCTCGTCGCAGAAACTATTCTTGACGCACCGCCTCATGATGCTCTCGCTTGGATGATGGATTACTGCTCGGAGGAGAGGGCAAAAGGTTTCAGAGTCGACTCGAAACAAAGAGAATGTTTTCAGTCGAACACCAATCTGATAAACGACCGAGATTACGCCTCGTTGAGAACCTTACATCCTTTGCTATCTTACAGAGAGTATTTGAGTCGTCTTGCCTGGAAGAAGGTGCGTTCCAGTAATGGCGAAGGATACGTTTTTGGCTGTATAAATTTACCGGGCGCCCCCAACTTTGCTACTGATACCTCCAGCGTTTGTTTCCGCGCGGTTCGAGGCTCGCTTTTCTTTCACATGAAACTTGAAGCCAGGGGCTCTTCTCAGACTTCCGTCATCGCCAGAGTTAAAGGTTCTGCAAAAGGAGTGCTGCCGAAGGCTGTCGAGAAACTAAGGCTTGTGTCGAGTGTCCGGGTGATTGACGAGCTGAGAATGAAGTTTGACAGAAGTGATGCCGCGGACAGAATAAATACCAGGGCCGGGAGCGTAATGATGTTTGAGGACGACCCAGGGAAGGATGTTCTCCCAGAGGAGGAGGCGCAGCAGTTTGACCGTTTGACAATTTTACACAAGAGTCTTGACTTACATGCCTTTACTGAGATCGGTGGTTTCTTCACGCACCCCTTGGGTTCACTTCAGTTCTTTCGGGACTCTTCGCGAGCGCTAGTAAGAGGGAAGGTTATAGTCGACGCGCCTCTAGAGCAATGTGCGTCTTATGTCTACCGAGACTTGGCCTACGCGTCGAGAAAAAGTACCCAGAACATCTTTGATGATGGTGGCCACATTCTTTCGAAGAGGGTTGTGAGCCCAAAGTGCAGTATTTCCAATCAACTCACCAAGGATTTTGGCAGCGACGGTTACGATGAGCTTCTCTTCAAGACTTGCTGGAGGAGGGAGGCTGCAAACGAAATAAGTGTCGCCACATGGACCTTCACGGATGACGAGCACTTTCCAAGGCAAGAAGTTGCAAATAGAAGACTTAACTATTGGGGGTATTCGAGGTTGTTTGAAAAATCCATGGACTCCTCAGGAGAAGAGACCGTGAATTTGACAAAGATTGAGATAATCTTGTGCGTGGAACTTCCGGGGAAGGCCAGTGAAACCTTGGGTCCGCTTGAGAGGGGGTTGCTTAAAAGGTTAGGTAAGACCGTAAAGGACATTCAAGTCATGTTCGACAACAGCAAGTCGACTGGTGACCTTAAGCGGGCGCGTTTCAAAGATGAAGTAGAAAAGGCGGGTTACTCTCATAGGGGGGTAGGACACCACAATGACAAGGAACGTGCTCACGTTTTGAAGAGCGTTGGGTTGTTCAACGCATTTACGCAGCTGGACCAAAAAACGAACGTAACCGGTAGAGCTTCACTCAGTAGGGATTTCTTAGGTGTGAATACCAACGACCATACGAGCAATGGTAAACTGTACTGCCGGACAAAGATTGTAGTTAACGCGGAACTCTTAGATTGCCTCGGCTTTGCATGGGACACAGAATCTCGATCGAACCATACAGGAGCGACTGTCATGCATAGTATTATTGAACAAGACAGCCTTCACAAGAAGTTGGTGCATTCTATCGTAGAGCTTCCATTCGGAAACCTAATCAATCGGAACTTCCTAGATCGCCTTGTTTGGATGAAGACAAAGGCTAATGAATACGTTCTAGCTTGCCAACCAGAGGAGAATAAAAAGGTCATAAGAAATGTTTCTAGGGCCGTGGACAATAGTGACGATGGAATGACGCAAAATAGAATATCACTAAAAACCAAGAGAAAGATGAGGTTCTCCGTGAAGGTCGGCGAAACGAGACAGAAATCGTTCTTTGATAAAAAAAACACAATCAGGGCCAAAGCTTATAGTTGTTGGCGCTTCACGAGGGTCTCTGATTCCAAGACCCTTGCCGAATATGTTGTGAAACTCGACCTCGGGGTTTCAAGGAGCTTCTGCAATAGCGCAGATTTCCAAAAAACTGTCAGTCGCCAGTACATCGGGAAAGGCCGCCAGATGCAGCAATACTTTGATGAAGGTAGGACCCTCTGTGATCTGAACTTTATCGACGGGAAGGCCCTCGGGTGTGCTTTCCTCAGTGAGAGTAGCATAGAGACGACACACAGGAGGCTCTACAAGGACAAGATGATTGGTGCATCTTGGGCACAGCTCAGAGTTGACGAAGTCATCAAAAAATACAAGAGCTTGACTCAACTTATTGATGTCGAGGGTCATGTTTGGTTCAGGCCCATGATGGTCGAAATTTTGAAGAACAAACTCAGCCAGACTGAAAGCGTGCAAGTGAAGCTAACGAATCTTTCGCAGGCGGAAGGCATCTTGCTAGGGAAATCCCTTTCGTTGAACCTTGCTACGAATCTAACTCCAAGTTCTGGGATAGATTCTTGGCTAATCAACTACCCCGCAATGGTTCAGTTTGACATTGAGTATGAGTGGTTCAGGCCGATGCTGGAGGAAATTTGCCAGCACCTACTAAACGAAGTTGCGTGGGGAACCCGACTAAGGCTGCAAATTGGAGGGATGATTTCGCTTGCGAGCATATTGTCGGACATTGCTGTCACCTTGAGATACTTTTCCGGATCACCCAGCTCTGAAGAGAGCAATGTGTACGGGTTTGTCATGGTGATAATCTTCTTCTTCAACATTTTTGTGGAAACGGGGCTCAACGCGATGCAAAATGGTATCACATCGAGGACGTTTTGGAGAGCGCAAATGTTTGTCCTCACTGGTACCAAGCCCGTTATGGACTCATGGATAGTGGCGACTGGCCAAAAGACCGACGCTATGAGGGGTGACAAGAAAGAACTTATAGACCCCATGCAAATGTTAACCATGTCTCGACTTTCTGAGGTTTTCACAGAAGCCATCCCTGGATGCGTGTTACAGTTGTTCGCTTTCTTGAAAAGTGGGGGCTCAAAGACGGCCGCTTTTTCGATATTTGTGTCCCTTGTTTCTGTGTCTTACACATCGGCTTGCATCTCATTCGATCTGGACACCTCTCCTACGAAGAGGGAACAGAATCCAGCCTTTTATGGGTACACACCGAACTCTGCGATTGGCAGAGGGATTTCGTTCACCTTCCTCCTGAGTTCTGCGTTCTTCTCTGCCTCACTAAGGATTGTCTTCGTGACTTTGGTACTCCTTATCAACCCAAATGCGTTGGCCTGGTATTTTTTCATAGATCTTACCATTTTCGTCCTCTACAAAGTGTCGACAAGGGACTTTGGAGTATTTCTTAACGTGAAGTCTAAGGTCGGGCACATTTTGGTTTCGTTTAATAATAGACTGTTGAGTAAGATCGCTTCGGACAATGCCGCCATCATCCACATGCGCAGCCCCACGGAGTTGGGGGGGTTGTACTGGTCAGTTTCGCAGGTACTTGGGGCAGCTGCTCCGTTAGTGGCATTTTATTTCTACAACAAGGATGAAGGGGCGAAAGAGAATGTGGACCTTCACCTCGAAGCGTGGATGATAGCATGTTTGGCGATCGCTTGGGTTCTTAGGTGAGGCGTAGTGTGGTGAAGCAAGGCGAAGCGATAGAAATGCACTGTCGTGCACTGTACTGCACTGTACTGTAGATAGCTATACTAACAGAAATGTCCGCTTTCACCCTTCACAGCATGGCAGGCCTCCTGTACTCAATTAAACGGGAGTACCTTCAGACGTTCTGGAGCACTAAGACAGCAAAGATGGCCACCCAGGAGCAGTGGCTAGTCCGTGCAAGGGATGATGTCAAGCTCGCGATATTAAAGAAACACCCATCGTACTGGGAGCCTTTAAGAGACGAACTGACGCGCTGGGTGCATGAGAATATTTCCTGCTGGCAGACTGAAGAATGGTTCACACACGTTGTGCTTACCACTATACCAGAAGAAATGCTCCCCATTGGCGGAAAGGTCAGAGCTTTCAGGCGGGCCAGTACATCCTCCTTCAGATCAAAAAAATTATCAGGCATTGTAAATAGAAGAGGGAGAAGAAAAGCTGACAGCAGCAAGATAAGGAAGGGCTCCACTTACGAAATTGTTGATGACGACGGTTATGGCGACGACGACAATGGTGGAACGTCAAATCAATGGAGCGTACGTGGACGCTCTACCTCTAAAGTAAAACCAATCAGTTAAAGACATAATATATACCAGAGAACACCGTTTTCGCGCAATGTAGTGGATATGAAAGGCAGACGATTATTAAAGAGAGTCTTGAGCGTAATTTTCGTAGTGTAGGGGGAAGTTATGGGGGAAGTGCAGGTGAAGGTCCCTTTTTATACAAAAAAGCAATTTTGAAAGTCCTATTAATGGTCATATTTGTTTTATTTTGGGTATAATTTACTATAATTATATGCATTAAATATAATTAAATGAATATTGTGTATGTTGTGTATTTTTAATATTATTTTTAAGTAATGTAGATTTATGACAATTTATTAATTTGTTATATTGTATTCAAAATTTATTTATATATCACTCATTGTTTGTAATTTATTACTATAATTCAATTTGTATGTAAATTTGATGGAGCGAATTTGAGGATTATTCATAATACTTATTGATACCATTCTAAGTTCAAAAGTTTGTTATATGTGATACATATAGTTAAATATAGATATAAATATTAATT
>JGI24540J26637_10000247_pt1 | contig 22131 bp, 22 predicted proteins | sample NorSeaMetagenome_FD_26637 | JGI IMG/M metagenome (IMG submission 26637)
CCACCCCTGCCCCCAGATGAACATTCTGACCACCCTCCAACCCCAACATCGAACACACTTCATCACCATCACCATCACAATCGTACGCATCTTTACCCAGTTACCACACTAACTCCGAAGCAGCAGCACAACTTCGAGGCCATGGTTCCAGTGTTTCGCAAGCACCAAGTAGCACTTGACAAACTATTTAACGATTACGCTTCATTCGACAAAATATTGGAGCCTCTTGGCCTTTACGGAAAGCTTGAGGAGAAGGCTTTCATCAAGTTTATGAAGGACTTTAAAGTGATCCCTGAGCTTGCTTCCAGGGTCGAGGTGGTTGAGATTTTTAGGTGAGATCGGGCAAGGAGCGAAGGACGGAAGGCTGGGCAGAGGACTGGAGCAAAGTGACTGCAGTATATATCGTCCATCTCTCTTCAAGAAAAACCCTTCAGCTCGTCGCTTTGCTCCTCGACGTCGGCCTTTCCAGTTCCATAATTAATAACCTTCACTCGTCGCTACGCTCATCGCAGGGCGGGAAGGAAGGGTACTAAGATGCTGGACGGGGAAATAGTTGCTACCACCATGCGCATAGGAGAGCACATGTCGCATGGTACCCACGAGAAGTACTGTGGTTACGGCGACTTCCTTGTCATGCTCTCTGCAGCCTCGATGAAAATTTTTACTGGGGGCAAGTGGGAGAACAGATTCCCAAGAGTCCTAGATAAGGGCAGGTGAGACCGGACGAGGAGCAATGCGACGAGCTGGTAACGCAATTGCAAGCAGCGAAAACCACACACGCTTGTACCTTCGTGCAAGACGCACCCCCTCCCCAACCGACGCAGTAATTCTCATCCCTAAACCTAACCCTTTTCGTAATTCGCTTCGTTCCTCGCAGGCTGCTTTTATTCTGGATGGACCAAGAGTCTCGAATTTTCAAGGGGAATGGGGAGTCTTTGATGGGGAAAGTTGTTGAGAACCAGATACTGGATGCAGAGGCCGTTACCCAGATGACCTTCGACACAGAGGGCGTCGATGAGCTAACAGATTTCTTCCCCGCCTGGTGGACTGGGGTGGAGACAGAGCTGAGGTGAGAAGAGGTTAAGTGCGAGCGGCGCCTCTGTGACCGTGATTAACCCTCTCCTCTTTTCCCTCAGAATGATCTTCACCCACTACTGCCAAATCGCTGACCGACTCAATGTTGGACCGTCTGCGTGTCTGAACCGCTTCCAATTTATTCATATGATGACCGACGCCGGAATCCTTTGCGACGAGTTCAAAATACCCAAGATAAATTTAGTCTTCCAAAGTGAGCTTGTGAATAAGGAGAAGAGGCTAAGATACGAGCGCTTCTACGATGCTATTGCCACCTTAGGTGCCAAGCGCTTCCCGGATGTGCATACAATTAAGAACTGCAAGTCCCACTACCACGAGAAGGGTTGTGCTCTCTTCTACATGGTGCACCAATTCATGCTGCCTCTAGCTGCAAATGTTGCTGCTGTGAGCTATGCGCAAAAGAACCGCAACCACTCGGAGAGACGCAAGACTGACGTAAGATCTTCTGAATGGATGGAAAGGTGGAGGAACATTGAAGTCATGAGAGATATCATGAAGAACGACGCCAAAGGTAAGACTGGAGCCGCCCAGTATTGAATGTATGTCTGTTTGGAAATTCTAACCCCACACATAGTACGCACTCATTTCGGGGTTCCTGGGGATCTGGAGGAAATCGACTCCTCAGATTTGTCCTCGTCATCGTCATCATCATCAGACTCTTCTTCAGACTCCTCGTTCGATTCATCAATTGGGTCGCCACCCGCTTCGCCGGGAATAGACCTGGAGCCGAGCAATGATGTATCTCTTCTTGATCCCCCAACGTCATTGATAACTATGGACCAGTCGCAACTAGACGTGATGAAGTCGACAATGAATGACCTTGCCCAGCAAGCCAAGACCTTGAGTGACAAACTCGAAAATCACTTAAAGAGAGCCGCTCCCGATTCTTCCGTTGAGGTGTCGGTTCTGTCCGTTGACGGGATAAAGGTGGCATCTGCAGCAGAGCAGGTCCTTCAACAGCTCAACGTGATTGAGTCCACCCTCCAACCTACACCAGCCCGGTATTCCAGTCCCTCGAAAGTCGAAATTGAGGACGTGGACGAGGAGGAAGCGGAAGCGAAAGTAAAGGCAAATGGGCAACGAAAGAATTTGGGAGGAAATGTCATGGTTCAGTTAGCTTCCCCGACCATCCCAAGGGGAAGCATTATGGATTTTGATGGGGGGCTAGCAAATGCCATTCAGAAGATGAGGTTCAATGCTGCGGGGGCTGGAGGGGAGGAAGAGGAGGAAGATGTGAAGGAAGAGCCCCCCCAGCAACAAACTTATGACCCCTCTACATCGTTCGTTGATCGCGAAGTTTCCCGAATAGAAAAAGAGCTTGCCATGATCCCGGATAAACTGCCTGCGAAACCAACTGCGGAGGGGATAGAGAGGAAGGAGCCAGAACTTGGAGTTATTATCACAGAGCCCACCTTTTCTTTGTCTGACTCTCCTAAGGGTGGCCTTACGGGCGTCCTAGAGTCCATGGCTGGCCAGATTTCTACAGCTTCCCGTCGCCTTAGCAGCGTAACCTTTGCCTCGGATGCTGCTTCGGATGATGATAACGAGCAGGGGCAAGGGCAGGAAGAAGAGGTTAACCCAAGGTTCATGAGAGCGATCTCATCGGTGACTGCCTACGAAACCGAGCTCAATTCTCCCCCATCCCCCCCTGAGCCTTCATTACCAACCCACACTACCCTTCTTAACCTACCTCCTCCTTCGTCGAGCATATCAGAAGCACTATCGAGCATGGAGCTCGGTATTAACGCCTTGCACCAAAAGCAGGAGCGCAAGGGCAGTTTGTGTGCTCCTGACTCTCCTATGAAGAAGGCAAGCAACTTCCATGGGGTTCCGCCTCCTCACCCTCCTCCACCTGCCACGACCTCCTATGCACCGTCTTCGTCTTCGCAATCATCAAAGAATTCGCAGGCTGCCGTGGTGGAGGCGTACAAGGCTGCTGTGACGACAGCTTTAACGTCGTTCTCTTCTCGTTTTGAGGCTTTGGAGGATCAGATGACTTTGATCACAACGAACCTTGCCACAATTGGACAACAGCAACAAGAAGGAGGGCAGAGGAGGCCCATAACTTTTAAACTTCCTTCGCCATCCCCTCCTCAACCACCTCCTCCTGTTTCCAAGGGCTCGACTATTCCCGGCACCTCTGAGCCCACCTCTCCACCAAGTTCCCCTCCATCTGCTTCTCCCATGCGTTCCGAGAACCTTATTTCTCTCGCAAAACAATACTCTCCTCCAATATCTAACGTTTATGCAGCAACCCCCTCCAACCGTCTTTTTGCTTCCAATGATGGGACTCAGTACGGAACACCAAGGGAAGGAACGAGCAACACTCCAATGGGCATGGCATCAATGTCCTCTCCTGCTCCTGCTTTGAAGATCACTCCTAGGTACTCGCGCAATAGTATAGGTAACCTTTCCATGGTAAGCGGTATAAGCGCGACGTCTGAGAGTAGCGATGTCAGCATTTATGGTTCTAGGAGGAAACACATGGCAAGTAGTAGCTTGAGGGCGCCTGACAAGATAAGCAGTTACGGAAAACCAGCAAGAAGCCCATACAGGACGAGGAACAGAAGTGACGAATACTTCAGAAGCCTTCAACACGAAAGCAGCAGAAGAATCAGCTTCTCGAAGGATATAAACAAGGTCAGGAGGACACCCACGCGTGCCAGCGCGCCTGTGAGTGAGAAGAAGGTGCATCAAGAGTATTCGCGTGGGAGCCCAGGAAGGACCCCCGGGGCAAAGGCGGGGAACTCAATGTACCATTTGAGTGAAGGGGCTCGTGTGATTTTGGAGAAAAGGAGAAGCGATCGCGGAATTTCTCCCATCGCTAGCCCTGCCGTGTCGCCAAAGTCGTCCCTAACTCGCAAAGCGGATAAGGGTGGAGCTCTTTCGTCGCCTCCAACCACATATACGAACCTCCACCAGCGGAGGGGAGGGAAGGGGCTTTCACTCGGTAAGCAGGATACTGCTGCGACTCCCAAGCTCCTCAAAAGCAGAATTAGTGATTAAAGGCGTACGATTTGCTTATGGAAGAAACGAAATTATTGCGTTACTTGTAGCCTCTCCTCACTCCTCTTCATGCCCTTAATCTAATTCATCAAAATCACTGAGATTCTTGCTTGTGGTTGGCCACTTCCCTCCGATGCATGATGCAGGGGGGACGGGGGGTGTAGCCTCTAGCTTCGTTCTCTCTTCAGCATCCTTCATTGCCTTCATCCTCAGCATTTCAGTCTTCTGCTCAAGTCCCGCTAGCTCTGCAGCCATTCCTGAGTCCATTGCGTTCGCTGCGTTGCATTCGACCCTCGCCCCCTGGCCCTTCTCAAAGTTGGCGTCCTCTCCGGCCATGTTGGTGTAGTATTCCTCAATCTCCTTCTCCTTCCTTGCTTCTTCGGTGAGCTCGTCCTCTACCCAGATCTCCTCGTCGTTGCTTGAAGGAGGAGGCGGCGGAAGCTCCGAAACGGGAACGCTCTTGCTAAGCGCCCTTTCGTTATCATTCCACCTCTGGTTCCTTGCATCCGTCACAACCTTGCTTTCCTTGGCCTCGACAATCTTCTCTCCACTGAAGAGGTTGACATTAGACTTCTCCTTCTCCCTACCGACCTTAACGATGTGTGATCCAACTCCAACGTCTGTGGAAACTTTCTTTTCGTCGATCTTTGCCCCGTCCAAGCCGAAGGTTTTGTGATCAGTCGAAACAATGTCCTTGTCTGGAAGCTTCCCTCCGTTCTTCTTCCTTTCCTTCTCCTCCCTCTCCTTTTTGATCTTCTGACCTTCCTTGACCATCTCCTCAAATTGTAAAAACGCCCTCTCCTCGCGCTCCTTCTTCTCCTTCCTAATATTTTTGATCTCATCTCTCTCGGCCTCGTTGGCCTTGTCGACGTCGCCACCGGTCTCCCTCATGACCTTTCCCCATGCATCGCAGCGGCGCCTCTCGTCGTCGAACACTGGCCTGTCGTCGAGGTACCTCAGGTTCTTGCAGCGGGAGATGATGGTCTTCCTGTAGTGACTGATCTTCTTCACCACGTCGTTACCCTTCAAATAGATAACACGAAGTTCTGAGCAAGATGCAAGGATAGAGAGGATTGCCTCAGGATCATCATCTATTTTGTTGGACTGGATGTCCAAAGCGTGGAGGTTGGGAAGTTCTGCAACATGAGCAATGCTGGAGGCATCCGCGAGGTTGTTGTTCGAAATAATCAAAGTGGAAAGGTGCTTCATGTGGCTTAGATTTTCAATCTTCGCGATGAAGTTCTTAGATACGTTGAGAGTGTCAAGCTCGGTCATTGCCTCAAGGTTCTCAAGCTTGCCGATGATGTTCTCCTGGAGGTAAAGGGTCTTCATCTTGTTCTGTGCGGTTAGGCCCTCAATCTTGTCAAGACCCTGTGCAAAATTTACGCCGAGGAAAGTGAAAGTTAGACGGCAGACATAACGAGAGGGGGGAATAAGTGGGATTGAGCACTCACGTTTCCTTCCAACCACAGCACCTTCAGACCAGTATAAGCCTCGAGATTCTCTATCTTTCTAAAGCCCTTGTAGTGAAGGTATAGCTTGTCGTTCAGCTCCGCTGTCTGATACTGTTTATCCTTCTTGATAATTTCTTTAAGGGACTCTGCGTTCATCGTGGCCATGTTGAAATTTGAGTTTCTAGGAAGTTACCTGCATTTTTATAGTAGTGAGGGGGGGATTATTAGGATTGCATATGCCGGAAAGCGAAGGATATTTGAGTTTAGGACTATCTGGCTAATGAAAACTTACTTTTTCAAATTGTAAAAGCAAAAAATGAAAAAGTCGAAATAGCTGTTGAAAAAGGGATCCAGGATCTTAAAATTACGGGCTTGGAAAAGGTTACGGGCGAAAATTGGCTTCCCAAGAATAGGTAAGGAGGGGAGAAATGAACCGTCTGTACAGTTCAGACTTCAATATGGGCTACAGCTCTTCTTCAGACTCGGAGGATGGCAACATATTTGATGACCCTGAGATTGCTGCAAAGTATAAGAAGCAGAGGAGGGAGAGGAGGAAGATAAAAAGGGGCGCGGTTGCAGATTTGATGCGGCTGCAGAAGATAGTGAACGGCATGGAACATGGAGGAGGGGAGGGAGAGAGGAGAGGAAATCAGGGAACAAGTGGAGTCGATAGGAAGGTCGACCGTTACGGTTGTAGACGTAGGCGCAAAAGCATCTCGAGAGGGGGGACAAGGGGCTATGCCGATAACATAAATAGCAAAGAAGCGGAAAGGAAGTGGAGGATAATAGAGGAGTCAAAGCGACAGATGGACGAGGAGAGCAAGAAGGAAGCAGAGAGGAGGTTGAAGGAGAGGGAAAAGAGAGAAAAGAGAGAGAAGGAAAGCAAATTGGAAAAGGCTCGCGAGGGGTCAAGACCAAGACCAAAGACGACCAATTCTACTCGAGGCAGCAGCCCTGCCCAGAAAAACAGGGTTCACCTCGTTAACAATCCAGTCAAGAGAACAGTGAGGAGGCACTCGTCGATTCCTTCGAGGTTCGTCGGAAGGACTCCGGATTCTCCTTCTAACAAGGGCGCCGAATCCTCTCGCAGCCCACTCCGTCCTGATTGGTGCAACTCCAAGGGCCCCGTAAGGCACAAAAAGCACAACACCAAACACCCAAATGTGGCCGATATCGACGATATTTTCGGAGATATGTTCACTGACAACATGTTTGGGGATTTTAAGGAAGTGCAGAAGAAGAAGAAGGTGACGGGGCATGTGAATCCGAAACACTACGATGCCGGTGGTAGGAAAGGAAGCGTTAATAACGAAGACGACGACAGCGACGATGATTCGGACGCAGACGTCCCCCCTGCAACTTCGTCTCCCGAGAAGAGGAACACACGGAGCCGGGTGTTTGAGAGCAGGGCGGAAAGGGAAGCAAGAGAAAGAAGGAACAGACTTGAGGCCAACAGAAAGGCCCTCGGTCTCGATAGCAATATTGGAGGTGGTGAGAAGCAAACATACCAGCAACCGGGGCAGAAAAGGGGGCACACGAAGCAGCCCAGCCAGCAAAAGCAACAGCAACAGCAACAGCAACAGCAACAGCAACAGCAACAGGACTACAGCGAGTTTGTAGAGGATGAGATGAAGAAATTTCGAGCGAGGGCCGAGGCAGAGTTAAAGATGGTTCGAATGGATGAAATGCTGCTTAGGAACTACAGCATGTCTTGGGAGGGCTTTTTGAGGAATGGGGGGGACGGGAACATCACAGAGGGGGACATCCCTTGGCTACCTAGACTGAGCCTAAAGGGGCCCGGAGGGAAAGAAAGTTGGAGATTGGTGGGTGTCAGTGAACATGCAGATTTCGAGTCGAAGAAGGCGGCGCTGCGAGTTCACACGATGCGCTGGCATCCCGACAAATTCAGCCAGAGGTGGGGAAGCAGGATCAAGGAAGAGGACAGAGGAGGAGTCATGGAGAAAGTAAGAGAGTGCTGCCAGAGGTTGAACGAAATTAGGGGTAGACTTGAATGTGAAAAGGAGTAATACTGCACTACTGTTTCATTCCTAAATCTCACAACTAACTACTGTTAACCCTAACCCAAAACCTGAGATGAGCGAGCGGCGGCAAGGAGCGAAGCGACGAGCAGTGGGTTGTTAGTTATGCAGGACGGCGGTATATTTATTTCGTTGTGGCTTCGCTCCTCGTCCCACCGATCTCACCTACTTACTAAACTAACGCTTGCCTAAGCAATTACGGACACAATCTCGGTAACAACGACGGTCGCAACCACGACGACCAAAGCGAGGCTGGCGCTCAACCTGTCGGCTGCGCCAGTGTCGACATCAGTATTTGATGTTGTGAACTCGAAGCACTTGCCGGCGAGAGAAGGCAAGTAATCCCCATAATCGCACTGCTTCAGAGGTTCAATTATTCCAACTGCATCGGTGAAAATGTTCCTGTTGAAAACGGTTTTGTGTTTCGTACCCTGCGCGTCGAGGAAAGAGAACTTATCCCCGTAGAGAATCGTCCCGAGGTCCTCGTACATGAGTGCTGGTTGAGGTGGACTTTTTTCAAACCAGGAGTTCTGTCGCGGAAGCGTTGATTTCACGAGTTAGATTTATACTTAGGGTTGACTTATACAGTCTCTCGTCGCGATTCTTCAACTCACCTCGCCGCCCTTCGAAGAGTCGAAGACCATCTTGTTGTTCCAGGATGTGAAGTTTTTAATGAAAGGAAATTCCTGTTCAATCAGCGTGGGATCTTTGAGAGTGCCTACAATGTTAAGCTGTGAAGTTAGCCAGATGTTAACATTCTTACCAAATTGCGCGAACTCCGTGTCATTGAGACTGACAATCCCGTCCATAACTCCAACCACCTTAATGCCAAGTTCTTCCAAAGCACCGCAATAAAACGAATCGTCGACCTCGCATGCAGCACTAACAACCCATGAGTTCCATCCACGATAAGCGAACATGACTGTGACGGGGTCGGGTTCAAACTCTTCAACAAAGGTTTTAGAGTTCTTCCTGATGCAGCTGGGAGGGAGGAGCGAAGCGACAAAAAAGGTCGGTTCAGTCGGTTTTGACCTTGTCCGTTCCTTCTCGTTTCTTCTCCGTTCATCACTCACTTCACAATCTCCTTGTCTGCATCATAGATTTCGTTCGCCTTCTTTTCCGTGTTGTAGGGCATCGACATAAGCTTGATCCACTCGAATTGGCCGAGGAAGCTTTCCTCCTTGTACTCAACGACCGTGATGGGGTTCGTCAAAGCCCCTTTCTCGTGATATCCCTCATGGAACGTAAAGTCAACAGTGTACGGGGTCGTGTCGATCCCATAAGAGTACGGGCCATTTGGCCAGGTTGAATAATTTGCCTGCTGGGTTACGACAGTCGTGAGGTTGTTGGCAATATTCTCAAGGAAACAGGGGTTGGTAGACGTAGTGGCATTGTCTGCGATGAGCGAGCGGGGCGAGGAGCGAAGCAACGAGCAGTAGGTTGTTAGTTATGGAGGACGACGATATAGTTTTATGTATTCGCTCTAACCTTCGCTCCTCCCGTCCTTCGCTCCTCCTCTCACCAACATAACCGAATGTCCCACCAAAGCCAATTTCCAAGACGACCTTCGACAGGGCACCGATCCTGTTGAGCATACCAATTTGGCTCGTAGATTGAATTGCGGTTCTCCCGGCTGGCACAATCAAAGTCGTGTTAACGACCCCCAAAGACAGTAGGACATCATCAGGGACAGTGCAACCGCACTGGACGTAGAGGACCCTCTCGAATACTCGAGGGTCCGAGGTAGTACCTAAGTGGGTCGGAATTTTGGGGTTAGCGTTTTCGTACTGTTGATATTAGCTTCAAATTCGATATTTTTCCACAAAGCAAGCTGACGCGAGCTCTCATTTTGCACCATTTTCTCAACTCACCAGTTCCACAATCGACAGTTGATACCTTGTAGAACTTGTAATAACTCGAATTAAGACACGTAGAGTCCTCGAAGTTGACCTAATTTAAAGGAAGGAAACACATTAGTAAGTGAAATATCGAGGGATGCGATGGGAGATGTAATTACCTTGTGAGGAAAGTAATCGACGCTCCCGTCTGTAACGCAGTTGACTATTGGGCAATCTGTTTTGTTCGTCATGTTGGCGTTAACGCCCAAAACTAAAAGAAATAACGAGAATAAGAGCATAGTAAATTTTGCTCAGAATCCCTCATGTTCCAGATTTGGGAGAGGAATTTCTGAAATCACAAATTGGGAGTAAATTTAAGTGCGAGAGTAAAAATATTTGTTAGGAATCGGTTTATGTAATAGTAATCTAATACTGGCTGAATTTCTTGGTGCTGACGACACGTTTAAAAAAGTTGAAAATGAGAAGTGCCTTGCGTGAAAATAACGAAATTTTGTGCTACGACAACGCTTGCTCTTTGCACTCCTTCGCCTAAATTCCAAAATCTTCTTTCTTTCTCGGTTCTAACTACATAGTCCGCAAAAATTACCTAAACAACTCCAATTCCCACACTTTTAAGCCAGTACGGATGTGATTCCCGTAACTACGGCAGCGGCCACGACGACAATCGCTAGTTTGATGCCGACTTTGTCCGCTGATCCTGACAAGTCTAGGTCGAAAGCCGTGAACTCGTAGCACGAATCGGCCAGCGAGGGCATAACATCGCCAGGACAGGTGCCGAAGCTTCCGACATCCTCGTTGAAGATGTTCCTGAGGAACACGGTTTCGTGCTGAGTGCCAGTGCCGTCGAGGAACCTGAACGAATCCCCGTGGGTGATGGCAGCGAAGTCTTCCTGAAGGGTGGACGCCTGAGTACCGATGGAGGAATACCAATCATCCTGACTCCTCTTAGCGATATCATAGACGCGCTTGTTCGTCCAGGATGGGAAGTCTGCGATGAAAGGATGGTCTGCGACGAGCTGAGTTGCATCAATCTCGCTAGTGGAAATCCAGACGTCAACGTCCTCGGCAAACGCCTGGAGGGTGGCATCGTCTACATTGGCGGGATACTGGCTGTCCCCGTTTCCAACCATCTCAACGCCAAGGCCTTCCATTACCTCGCAGTACCTGGACTTGTAAACATCGCAGGGGGGGGCGATAGCCCACCCGGCAGTTCCCCACGTGGAATAGGAGGCGAACATTACCTTGAATGAGGGGGGGTTGCTATAACCAACAAAGGTGGCAGTGTTGGCGTCAACGCAGCTAACAGTGCTCTTAATATCGGTGTAAAGGTTATTTGCGTTCTCCTCCTGATTGAAAGGCAGAGAAGTGAACTTGATCCACTCTGCGATGAGCAAGGGGGTGTGAGCGAAGCGAGAGGAAATTATATATATATGTTAGAACAAAGCAATATCTGTCACTTCGCTCAAGTCCTCCGCCCAGCACTCCGCCGAGCCGTCGCTTCGCTCCTCGCTCCGCCTCACCTGACTGAGCGAGAAAGGTCTTTTCCTGGTACTCTGCAAAGACGATGGGGCTCGTAAAGTTGACACTATCGTGCCCAGGATTGTGAAAAACAAAGTCGACAGCGTGGGTGGAGGTGTCGTAGCCTCCTGAAGAGACTTGCTGCGTGGTGGTGCCGTCAGCGAGGTTGTCGAGGAAGCACTCGTTAGAAGTGTCTCCCCAGCCGGAGTTAATCTCCAGTGTGACCCAGTCGAGCAATCCGAGCGAGTGCACGAAAGCGGTCATCGTGGTGGACTGGATCCCGTGAAACTTTGCAGGCACAGACACTGTAGTCTGAGCCCCAATGGAAGTCTTGACATCGTCAGGAACGGTGCAGCCGCACTGAACGTAGAGCACCTTCTGGGTAACTGGGATGGGGGGTTCTGTGAGATTAAGATCGTGCTGCAACATTCGTGAACCATCATCATCCACCCATTGCCCATTGCCCATTGCCCATCATCATCGCCTCGCAGCCCCATTATTCCCCATTTTGCCACCCTCTTACCTCCTCCGCAGTCATACGTAGAAATTTTATAGTAGTCATGATACGTAATACTTAGACAGGTCGAGTCATCGAATGTGACCTTTGGGGGGAAGGGGGTAAAGTGTGAGATGAAAGACCTTGATGCGCCTCCTTTGACTACAGCACCAAAAATTTACCTTGTTGGGGAAATAATCGACGCTACCGTCGGTTTCGCAGGCTGTGGGGCAAAGCGATTTGTCCACTGTGTTGGATCTGGCGCCAACGAGTAGAAGAAATAGCGAGAGGAGCTTCATTGATTTATTTGAGGAGCAGGACCGATTTCAGGAGCACATTCCTCAGTGGGATTGGGTTGATGAAGTTGGTTATTGTTGGTACATTTACGGGCTTTCTGTTTTGAATAAATTTTACTCTGCGTGATTAGTGGATAAAGGGAGCATTCTCCGGTAACGACGATCTACACGGACAACGTTGAAATATTGGACGGTAAATGGCTTTTTACGTTGTCAACTTGCAATCCACTGAGCTTAAATGTGCTACCGTTATACAACGCGTAATTTTTAATTCGTTAATTTGTTCACTAATAGAGGTTAATGGCTCCCAACATATTTGACTGAAAAACACTTACCCTGCAAAAGGGGTTAATTAACTGTTGTTGCTCAAATTTGAGACACTTGCCTCTTGTATAACGTTTTCGATATAGAGAGACATGGCTGACGTCGATAAGGATTCGGGTCTTGGCGAGATCGAGGCTGAATTCAGCACTTCGGCTTTCGAGGTGAGCATCTTGGCCCCAGCTTAACTCCTCGGGCCCCTCCTTGGGGGTTTGGGGGAATTTCCGGGAGACCTTGGAGTTACTTGCACTCCTATTTGTCGTTTCTTTGTTGTTTTGTACTATTGTGTCCCCTTGGTTCCCCGATTATCGTGAAAGTCTACGAATAGACAGATGAGTGGGGGTTGGGGCCCATCGTTGGGGTTAGCACAACCTGTGTTATCTTCCACTCCCTGTCTTCCATATCTACGTCACTTTCCTCCTGGCCCATTATTTTACCTTATATCCTAACCCACGCCCCCGTTTTTCCCTCTTCTACCCCCTCAGGCTCTTGAGAGGGACTTCCAGGAGGTGCTCTCTGAGCTTGTCGGAGATGAGTCCCTCTCCAAGTTTCGCGAGGAGTACGAGAAGCTCCACAGAGCGCTGAAGAAGTCCCACGACCAGGAGAAGAGGTTGGTGAAAAAGTGCCGCGAGCTTAACACTGAAATTGTCAACAATGCTGCCAAGGTTCAGTACGCCCTGCAGCTGGCCCAGAAGGATGACACTACCATCGCTTCCCTACGAAAGGAGATCGAGAAGGCTTGGGCGATGGTCGACGTCTCTCACGAGAAGGAGCTGCGCGCCAAGGAGACCATCACCCAGCTCAAGGATGAGATTAACAACCTGTCCAAGCTCGTAGAGAAGGGAGCTGGTCTATCGGTCGGACAGGAAAACATGGTGAAAGAGCTCCTTAGGGTCAGGGATGAGCTCCAGCGCCAGACAGAGGAGCAGGGTGCTGCTGTCAAGGTTCTCGAAACTCAGCTCCGCGAGCTGCACAAACAGAAGGAGGACCTCGAGGCCAAGGACGCCGAACAGACGGCCAAGGTCGAGGCTCAGACTGATACCATCAACGCCCGCAACGCCGAGATCTCCCGCGAGCAGCGCCGCCGCGAGCGCATGGATAAGGAGCTCAGGGACCTTCGCACCAAGCTGGACAAGAAGGCAGCAGAGGGTGAGGCCGTTTCCCAGGAGGTCCTCGTTGCCAAGACGCAGGTGGGCCAGCTCGAGAAGCAGCTCACTGAGGCCCGCGCCACCATGGAGAAGTACCTCCGCGACTACGACACCTTGTACCAGCGCACCCAGAAGCTCACAGAGGATCTCGAGGAACAAATGGAAAAGACAGGCTCTGTTCATGCCGACTTCGTCTCCTCTCAGAAGGAGCTAAAGCTGCAGCGTGACGAGTGCACCCGCATGCAGACTGCCGTCGGCCAGATGGAGAGGAAGGTGGACAGGGAGCACAAGGCTGCATTGCGTTTCCGCCAGATGGTGGACGCCGCCAAGACTCCCCTTCTCATGTCTCAGCAGGAAGTTCAGTCTCTCAAGGCCGAGCTTGAGGTCTACAAGCGCAGGGAGAACTCCAAGAACAAGGAGGTCGACCTCCTCGAACGCGAGAAGAACCTGCAGCTGACAACAATCCAGAAGACCGAGGACAAGATGAAGAAGACTGAGGACGAGGTAAAGAACCAGGAACGCATCGCCTACTCCCTCGAGAACGAGCTTGCGCAGTTCAAGGCCGAGACAGTCAAGCAGCGGACCATCATCTATCAGCTTGAGAAGGAGAGAGAGAAATATGGCGTTGAGGCCAGTGAGCAGCGCACCATGTACCTGCAGGCGATGGAGGAGGTGAAACTACGGGATATGAAGTACAACGAGGCGCAGAAGAAAATCAGTGAATGGGAGGCCAAATTGAAGCAGCAGCAGCAGCTGTACGAGTCTGTGCGCTCCGACCGGAACCTGTACTCGAAGAATCTCATCGAGTCTCAGGACGAAATCGCCGAAATGAAGCGCAAGTTCAAGATCATGAACCACCAAATTGAGCAGCTCAAGGAGGAGATTTCTGCCAAGGACAGCGCCCTCGTGAAGGAACACTTCGATCACCAGAAGGTCCAAAAGCAGAGGGAGCAGCAACGTAACGAGATAAGTAGAATGAAGCGCCTCCTCGGTCAGAATGACGACATCATTCACAAGCAGGATGCTGAAATCCGGCGTCTTGCGTCCATGATTCGACGCATGGACGAGGAGGCGCTGACGCAGCGCAAGGAGTACGACCAGGTCATCAACGAGCGTGACATCCTTGGAACTCAGCTCATCAGAAGGAATGATGAGCTGGCCCTCCTTTACGAGAAACTCAAGATTCAGCAATCCACCCTCAGGAAGGGTGAGGCGCAATATGCGATGCGTATCGAGGATCTTCGTCTTCTTAAGATGAAGGTGCGCGACCTCCAGCGCGAACATGTCATCGCCAAGTCAAGCGTCGTCAATGTTGACGGTCTCAAGAGGGACCTCATGCACAAGAACAAGGAGCTCCTCCAGGAGAAGACCAAGGTCAAGGCGCTTTCGGAAGAATTGGAGAACCCAATGAATGTCCACCGTTGGCGAAAACTCGAGGGCTCTGACCCCGCCACTTACGAGATGATACAGAAGATCCAGACACTCCAGCAGCGTCTCATAAAGAAGACAGAGGAGGTCGTCGAGAAGGACATGCTCATCCAGGAGAAGGAGCGGTTGTACTTGGAGCTCAAAAAAATTTTGGCGCGCCAGCCAGGACCCGAGGTTGCGGAGCAACTCTCCGTGTACCAGAGCTCCCTCAAGGAAAAGGGAAGGCAGATGAAGGCCATGGCGTCTGAGCTCAACATGTACCAGGCACAGGTGAACGAGTACAAATACGAAATCGAAAGGCTTACGAGGGAGTTGCAGGATGTCAAGCGGAAGTACTACGAGCAGAAGAGACGGGAGACATTAGCGCGGGAAATGGAGGAGGAGGAGAACATCTTGGGCAAGAGCCAGGCTCGATCACAGGCCCAGGCGGCGCAAAATGCCACTACTCGTTTCACCGGCGGTGGATTTGCCATAAAATAAAGAAGAAAGAGAATACATGTATAGTACGATATAACCCAAAGATTCCCAAAAAACATCTTGTCTATATATATGAATAGATACAAAATAATATCCCTAACACAACTCAGCATACAATACATCCTCATCCTCCACGAGCTCACCATGTAGGGTCAGCGTCTCCCCCCTTTCCTTCTTCTGGCCGCTGCCCACTCCGAGCATAGACTCGAGCACCTCCTTACCCTTTTCTACACTCTTGATAGCAGTCCAGGCCTCCATCCTCCGGTCTTTCACGGAAATCACCTTCCCTATGACTGTGGCGGCCTCCAAAATACGCCTCCTCCCGTCTCCACTCTTGTTCCCGATATATTTGACCAATCCTTTGACTATTTCGCTCCAGTCTCCCCTCCCGCCAGGGATGCCGCTCAAAGCAACGATCGCCTTGGCAAGTCTGTCGATGGTGTCCTCCAGGCCCTCTTCACATTTTCTTGCCCCAGTCACAATGCCTCTCCCGACCTCCTTCGCTAGAGCCTTGACGCCTGCCACCTCTTTCCCTGCTTTCAACCCACCACTGAGGAGAATTTCACAGCAAATCAGCAAGCTCCTGTGCCATCCCCCTTCCATTATCGCCTTGACTGCTATCTGCAGCAAGTTGCTGTCGCCCCCACCCCTGACGCAAAGTTCAACCAACAGTACGAGGAACCTTTCCATTCCTTTCCCAATATTCTCTCTGTTGTCCCTCCAAAGGCTCCTTGCTAGTCCACTCCACTCCACTTCGCTCAATTCAACTATTGATCCGCATGGCATGGGAAGCCCGAGCTCTTCCAACTCTTTCGCAACAAAGCAGGCAAAGACCAAGTTTTTCAAGTCATGGTCTCCCAATCCCATCCTCTTGTCTTTTACCTGGGCCAAAACCTCCTCGGGTACCAAACTGAGGGCGGCCCGCATTGCCTTATATTTTGCGGTGTAACTCGGCGTCGTGAATACTGGGGCTTTACCAACCTCTGACGCCGTCTCATTGTCTTTATGTCTGTTGGAACTGTCGTTAACTCCCAACACTTTTCTGAAGTCCTTCTTACGAGTTTCTTTTCCAGCATTCTTCATGTGGATAGCAAAGACGGCTGACAGTAGGTTGAAGGTGTGTGCAGCTCCTAAGTCCACCTTTTTCCCCCTCAGCGCACTGGCACCGCCACTTCCCACTCCCTTCCTCTCGGTCGAGTTCGAAAGGTTAGTTTGGCCTTCGTTGTCTTCCTGACCATCCTCCCCGAAGTAGCCCTTTGAATAGCTTAGCAAAAAGGCAATCTCGACTCCAGCTTTAGTAGCCTCTTCCTCAGATATTTCCCTGACACTCTTTGCAAGAACCTCCATGTCTGAACCCTGCTCATCTTCACTTCCCTCGTCCTCGTCCTCTTCTTCGACTATCGTTATTCCTCCGCCGAGACTAGCCAATTTCTGCAATTTTAGGTCCATAACTATCTCCCCCTCCCCTTCACTACCGCTCCCGTTGCTGCTCGCCTGAGAGGAATAAATGTCGTCGTCGTTGCAATACACATTGTTCGATCCCTTTGCGACTGTTCTACCATCCAAAATGCTGCCAACAATTTCTCTAATGAGTTTCCCCACGGCCAAGCCACTGCCCTCGCTAACCACGGCACAGGCTGAATGAATTTTCCAGGCTGCTTTTCTGTAATCTTCAGAACCGGCCCCTACTCTGCCATTGACTGCCGCTCCTACCCTTCTAGCTCCCTCGTTCAACAGCTTGTTGACAAAATCGTCAGCCCTCAAGAAGTCTCCGCCCTCGACAACACAGTCGACAAGTCCTCCCAATAGCCCACCCTTGTCCGTTCCGAAAAGATCTCTAACTTTCATTTCAACGACGAGGCCGTCCATGCTCCTCTTGATCCTCGCCACAACCTCCTCGTTTGAACAACCCTCGACTCCCAACTCGTAGCTGCGATGAGCGAAGCGAATCGCGAAAAGGGTTGGGATTATGGGTGAGAATTAGTGCAGTGGTTACGTAAGAGGCGCGTCTTGAACAGAAGTGTACGAGCGCGTGCGGTTTTTGTTGCTAGTATTTGCGTTTCCAGCTCGTCGCTTCGCTCCTTGTCCAACCTCACCTAAATCTCAGGCACTCCAACCTGTCTTTCACCCACTTCCCAACTCTTCCGGCCAGCCCGTACTGAGCTGCGCACCATTCCCCGAAGACTGCAGCATCCATCTTCGGTAGTTTTTGCATAACCGGTTTCACGCTGCTCTCAAATAGAGGTATTTGTCCGTCTGACTTGCCGCCGTGCTTCAGGAACATCTCTTGGACAAATCTCGCCTGAATGTAACCACCAGGAACCTTTAAGCAGTGACTAAGGGGGGCCAAAATTGTCGCTGATTGGCTGTCGTCCTCGTTCTTGAGGAACTCTCTTAGGCTGTTGAGCGGATCAAAGAAACCTGCCTCCCTTTTCAAGTTAAGAAGCACCCCCGCCATTTTGAGCTTTCTCTGGCTGCTTCCAAAAGGCGTAGGAAGCTTCTGGAAGAGCCTGTTGTAAGCGGGGAGTCTTCCATTTTCCCTTCCCTTCGCCTTCTCATAAGTCATCAAGATTTCCAAGCAGTCCCGTCGCAGCCTAACCCTTTCGATTTCCTCCCTAATCATTTGCTTCTTTTCGTTCACGAGTTCCTTGGCGCTAGGTTCTTCTCTATCCCCCTTCAAATTGTCATCCTCCGGACCTGCCAACGACCTCGTTCTATGATGAGCGAAGCGAATCGCGAAAAGGGTTAGGATTAGGGATGAGGATTATTGTGTCGGTTGGGGAGGGGGTGCGTCTTGTACGGAAGTACGAGTGCGCGTGTTTTTCGTCAATTGCGATGGCGTTTTCAGATCATCGCTTCGCTCTTTGTCAATTCTCACCTTCGCCCATGCTTCGGTTCGATTATCACGTCTTCGTCGCAGCACTCCCTAAGAAGCTCTCCCAGGTGGTCGTAGTAGAACTCCAATGCGACGCTATGTAGATTGTAGCACGTAGCGTATCGGCTGGTTCCCTCGAGGTATATAATACATTTTCGTAACGTGCTCAACCTGGCAGCCGTGCTGGGAAGCATTTCAAGGGCGGCCCTCAGACCTTCTTCGTCGACTCCCTCTTTTGAAAAGCTGTGCAAAATGTATTCGATCTGTTTCTGGGGAGCAACGTGCTCATCGATCCCAAAGCACTTGCAATATTCCATAGCCAGATCGATAACTTCGCCACTTGTCGTCGCCTCGCCAGTCATTTCGATTAGAGAAGAAACTAGACCCTGGGCGTATTCGACAATATCTTTGTCTTCCCCTTCAAAATTTTTCGGCTCGAAGGCGACGCCATATTTTTTCATGACTGCAATGAGCGAAGCGACGAGTGCCATGTTGTTAGCGATAGTGGTGGATTGTATGCTTCTGTCGCTTCGCTCTGGCAGTTTTTTGTTCCTCGCTCTCACTTACCTCCCCACCACTTTGCATTCTTCTTCAGCCTGATGCACTGGTTCAGGAAATCGACCTGGTTTCCCCACTCCTCTGCCGCCCTGATCCCAATCTCCGATAATACGAAGACTCTATCGTATGCGAATGACGACATGGCAGGGGGGAGAGCGTTCCTGTAAATCTTGAAGGCTGCGATGAGCGAAGCGAATCGCGAAAAGGGTTGGGATTAGGGATGAGAATTATTGCGTTGGTTACGGAGGAGGTGCGTCTTGTACGGACGTACGAGCGAGTGTGGTTTTCGCCGCTTGCGGTGGCGTTATCAGCTCGCTGCTTCGCTCCTCATCCAATCTCACCTGACTTCTGGCTCAGAAGCAAGAGGTAAGCTGTGCTTAGCTCGACGTCAATCACTGTGTGATTTAGGCATCGAGACGCAAGCTTCTGTAAAGTCTGGTCCTTGAAACTGGAATCGATGTCGTCAACCTTTCCGCTTGACAAAATTCTCAGAGACAAGGCAAGATTGGAGTAATCTGCAAGGAAGTTTGCCATCTTGTTTCTCCAGTCTCCTGCTCTCAGCACCTCCTCGATGGACTCGGTAGTCTCTTTCGCTGGCAGAGTAAGCCCATCAGTTGTGTAATGAGTCTCGTTAAGTTTCTGAGCAATCGCCTGCGTAGAATTTCCGAGGCCCTGTGGCATGAGAAGGGACTCAATTTCCTCGCCCAACCCATCGCCCATTCTAATCATTATCTCCTCTAGCAGTTCAACTTTTTCCATCATGTCCAGAGCAATGATAAGGTCGTCTCCATTTGCTGTGACAATCACGTGGTTTTTCAGAATGTCGAAGCACTTCTTGAGCAAATTTGCTTTGAAATCAACGCTAGTTGATTTCAGTGAAGCCAATTTCATAAGCGCTTTCGTAATGATTAGGAGTCCGGGGATCGTGGCAGTATTCTTCTCTTTCGCCTCGTCCAAGATATTACTATAAGTGATAAAGTCCCAGAAACGATGGAGTGCTGGGTTTGCTTCATGAACAGGAGGTGGGGGTGGAAGAGTCTTTGTTGTATCGGTGGGTAATTTGAAGGATACCTCGTCGTCTGAATCTGAATCGACTGTGGTTAAATCGTTTGTGATCTCCTCATCTTCTAGTGAAACCCAATCCCTGTACAGATCTGCCACAACATCGTAGTACATCTGGACATCCTTGCACTGCGATGAGCAAAGCGAAGAGCGGGGCGAAGAGCGAAGCGACGAGTGAAAGGTTGTTAGTTATATAGGAAGGCGGTGTGATACTTTTGCTGTCACTTCGCTCCGGCCGTCGCTCGTCTCTTCGCTCCTCATCCGCTCTTACCTCTCTTCCGAATACTCTCGTCAGCCTCTTCCTAACTAAATCCATCTTTCGTTCTCCTCCGATCCCCCCCGCCTCTTCAACTAAGCGGCGAACAAGGGATATTACGTCCTCCCCTCCCTCCTTCGCCTCCATGAATGCCCTTTTACAGAGTAAATCTTCCTTGACCTTTAGCCACTCCGCCCTCCTTGTCTTGGAGTCACACCTCGCAGACAAGCTCGCAATAACCTGTAATGCTGCAGCGACGTTCTCGAAGATTTCTTTCCCGACATTATCCTTGTCGTAAAAGTAAAGGGCCCAGTCAATGAAGGAGTTCACCACCCTTGATGCAATTTCCTTCTCGCGAGTCCAAATCATCTCAGCCAGCTTCTGAATCTTTTCGAGCCTTGATCCGGCTTTTGCCAAATGGCACAGCCTCTCAAAGTAGCTCCGCTCAAGCTTGCAATTCTTGAACGCCCTGCAAATCACCAGGACGTCCTTCTCTACGGAATCTTCGTCGACAAAGCAGCAAACGTGGGATAATAGCTTGGAGGAGCACCTATCATCTGAAAACCTGAACCCCTCCGTTGCCTCCTTCCCGCAGTACTTGATAAGAATATCAGTGATCTTGCGCAGCCTCTCAGTCTCGATTATACTAGGCTTTGCTGTCGTGTCCCATAACTGCGATTGAGCTGCGATCTCGTCAACCATCTCGTCTGATACTGTTATTGTGCGGCTGAGCTTTCCTTGAAGGATTTTAAGGCAGCAGTTGGCACGGAGTTCAAGGTTTGAGATTGAAAAGAGATAGTCAAAGAGAGTTCTCGAGATGTTTCCGCTGGTCATGCATGCTTCATCAACTATGGAAGAGATGATTTCGTCGCCCTTGTCCCCCCAGATACTTCAAGGAGCAAAGCGAAGAGTGGGGCGAGGATCGAGCGGCGGTGAGGAGCGAAGCGATGAGTAGAAGGTTGTTAGTTATTTATGAAGGCGGTGTGTTGCTTTTGCTGTCGCTTCGCTCCAGCCTTCGCTCCTAGCTCTGCCTCACCTTCTAGCTTCCTCCCACTTTCCTTCCCTCGCCTTGTTAAGCGCAACCCTCTGCGCTCCCAGATCCCAAACCTCCGCCGGTCTTACACTCGCAACACTCGCAACCCTTAGGGTGGAGATAACGGCGGGTAAATCATACTCGGAAGTGGCTTCCCTTAGCGCGGTTGATGATATACTTCTATTCTTGGGCAAGATTGGGTTGAGTGGAGCACAGTCTAAAAGCTTCTGGACGGGTGGTATGAAAGGTGTAGCGTTGTCGATTTCCTGAACTATCTGGGCTAGAAGAGTGTCGTAGACGTTGGGGTTTATTGAGGCCGGGGGTAGGGTCGTAAGCCAGTAAGTGAACTGGAGGAGGTGGGGGGTTTGAACGAACTGCGATGAGCGAAAAGGGTTAGGACGAATGTTATAACGGCACTGTACCCTTTCGCTCCTGGTCAATTCTCACCTGACACCAACGGTACCCGACCTCGGAAGGGGGGTGGGAACGAACTATTGGGTCGGCGGATTCGAACCATCCCCGTCGTACGTAGAGCGTAATAAATTCCTCGATGTTGGTGACGGGTGGCACCCTGTCCTTGACTGCTCCCAACATCGTCAGGTATTGATCGAGAATGTGGATGTAGTTTTGCATGGCCGGTTTGTACTGCGATGAGCGAAGCGAATCGCGAAAAGGGTTAGGATGGGGAATGATGATAGTTGTGGTTACGGAGGAGGCGCGTCTTGTACGGAAATATGTGCGCATGGGGTTTTCGCTTGCGATTGCGTTGTTAGCTCGTCGCTTCGCTACTCGTCCGATCTCACCTTCTTATCCACGACACCCTCGCCTTTGGCCATGGCGGCACGGATCATGGTGGCCTTGGCGGCGGCGTCGTCCTTGTCGCAGCCGTGCATTGACACGACGCCCGATGCTATTGTGCCAAGGCAAGGTACGGCGATAGAGGGGGTTGAGATGATGGAAGAGAAGAGGAGTCTAAGCTCGGAGGTTATTGTTGCTTCCGCATCGTCCGTGTCTAAAGACTCTAGGATCCTGTTGGCTGCGAACGTAGAAGGGTGAAGGTAGGGCGGTAGGGACTGAAGGGGGATCTTGGAGGGTAGGAGGGATGTTATCGCGTCGTACTTGTTGGCGTTGAGGAGGGTTCCGATCTCGTACAGGAGGGAGGCGTTGTCTGTGAAATCAAGCGTCTGGGGGGAGGGGTGGGACGGGATGA
>JGI24540J26637_10000249_pt1 | contig 21939 bp, 19 predicted proteins | sample NorSeaMetagenome_FD_26637 | JGI IMG/M metagenome (IMG submission 26637)
CTAAGATATCTGGTTCTGTAATACACACATTAGTGGTATCGCTACATCCTGCTGGATCTTCCATAACAATTTGGTAGCACTGTGCAGTTAGAGAAGAAAAAGTTACATCAGCATATGTAAAATTATACCAAGAGGTGACTGACCAATTTGCTGCCAATAATTAAATGTTGAATTATAAATTTGTAATGAATAATGAAATGTTCCTTGACCACCACTTCCAGATATTTGAATATAACCATCATTATATCCAAAACAACTAACATTACCAGAATCCAACACATTTATTGAGCATTGTCCAATGGATTCAAATGGCGCAATCAAATGAAATAACAAGAAAATTACGAATAATTTTTTCAAATAATTAATTTAAGAATATCAAAGGTAATACCATATGAATGTAATTTTTTAATGATTAAATATAAAATACTAACACAAAATAGTTAATGATTTACACAGAAATCTAAATTTGATTATCTATTAATTCATAATTAATTTTTAAAATAACATATATTTGCTTTCATGAACAAAAAGAGTCTAAATACTATAGAGCAAGCTTGGGAAAAAAGAGAATTACTTTCTTTAGAAAAAACACAAGAAACTATTAAAGATATAATTGAAAAATTAGATAAAGGTTTAATTCGAGTTGCTGAACAAGACAATGGTAAATGGATTGTAAATGATTGGATAAAAAAGGCAATTATCATGTATTTTCCAATTCAAAAAATGGAAACTATTGAACTTGGCCCGCTAGAGTTCCATGATAAAATGAAATTAAAATCAAATTACGCAAAATTAGAAGTTAGAGTAGTACCTCATGCGATAGCAAGATATGGTGCATTTTTACAAAAAGGTGTAATAATGATGCCATCATATGTGAACATTGGAGCATATGTTGACTCTGGCACTATGGTTGATACATGGGCTACTGTAGGGTCTTGTGCCCAAATAGGTAAAAATGTGCATCTTTCTGGTGGAGTTGGTATTGGTGGTGTTTTAGAACCCATCCAAGCATCTCCAGTAATAATAGAAGATGATGTTTTTGTTGGGTCNAGGTCTATTGTTGTCGAGGGTGTTAGAATAGAAAAAGAAGCCGTAATTGGTGCAAATGTTGTACTTACAGCATCTACAAAAATTATTGATGTAAGTAATAAAGAGCCTATAGAACTTAAAGGATATGTACCAAGTAGATCAGTTGTAATACCTGGGACAATTCAAAAGAATTTTCCTGCTGGCGAATACGGCGTTCCATGCGCATTAATAATTGGAAAAAGAAAAGAGAGTACTGATAAAAAAACATCTTTAAATGATGCTTTAAGAACCTATAATGTAGCTGTTTAATGCGTATTGGATTTGACGCTAAACGTGCCTTTTCTAATTACACAGGATTAGGAAACTATTCAAGAGATACTATTAGAATTTTAAGTAAAAACTTTAGTACTAATCAATATTTTCTTTATACACCAAAAGAGAAATATAATAGTAGACTTAATTTTATTAAAGAGTCTAAAAATATTTTTATTAGAACTCCTAAGAGAATTTTTGGCAAAATATTTCATAGCCTGTGGAGAAGTAAAACAATAGTAAGAGATTTATTTCAAAATAAAATAGATATATNTCATGGCTTAAGTCATGAAATTCCTTTATCAATAGAAAAAACGAATATAAAATCTATAGTTACAATTCATGATCTCATTTACATTAGATATCCAAATCTATTTTCTAAAATTGATAGAAAAATATATGATATAAAATTTAGATCTGCATGCCATAGGTCTAATAGAATTATAGCGGTAAGCGAACAAACAAAAAAAGATATCATACAATACTTTAAAATAGATAGTAATAAAATATCGGTAGTATATCAAGGATGCAGCCTTGTTTTTCAAAAAGAAAAAAGTATTAAAGAAATTAATGATTGTATAAACAAATATCATCTTCCAGATAATTATCTATTATATGTTGGAAGTATAGAAGAGAGAAAAAATCTTTTAACACTTCTAAAAGTTATGACTGACATGCCAAATGAATTTCTAGTGGTAATTGGCGATGGAAAAATTTATAAAAAAAAATGTCTAGAATTTATCAAAAAAAATAATCTTGAAAAAAGAATTATTATTCTTTCCAATTTAGATTTAGATACTATGGCTTGTATTTATAAAAAGGCAAATATTATGATATACCCATCAATCTTTGAAGGCTTTGGAATACCGATAATAGAAGCATTATTTAGTAAAACTCCAGTTATTACTTCGAAAGGTGGCTGTTTTGGTGAGGCTGGAGGAGAGCATTCAATTTATATTGATCCATTATCAAGCGAGCAAATTAAAGAGGCCATAATTGAAATAAAAGGCAATAAAAAACTAAGAGAAAATATGATAGAGAAAGGTTTTGATTATGCTCAAAAGTTTACAGATGAAAAAGTTGCTGAAAATATTATGAACGCATATAATTTAGTTTAAGAAGAAGATGGTTGAAGAAATAAGTAAAGCAGTTAAAATATTAAAACAAGGGGGCATAATTCTATACCCTACTGATACAATATGGGGAATTGGCTGCGACGCTAATAACAGAGAAGCCGTACTAAAAATATATAATTTAAAAAAACGAGCTAAAAGTAAAGCTTTAATAATTTTGATTGCTGAATATGCTAATCTATATAGATTAATGCATCAAGTTCCCCCAAGTGCATATAATGAAATGCATGATAAAAAACCAACTACAATAATATTTGATGATGTAAAAAATATAGCTGATGAAATTTCTGCTGAAGATAAAAGTACAGCTATAAGACTTGTAAAAGATCAATTTTGTAAGCAATTAATTTCCAAATTAGGAAATCCTTTGGTTTCAACATCAGCAAATATTAGTGGAGAAAATAACCCAAAAATATTCTCAGAGATTGCTGAAGAAATAATAAAAAATGTAGATTATGTAGTAAATTTACGACAAGAAGAGATTATGGAAAATCCCTCTAGAATAATAAAAATAAATACAGATGGAGTTAAAACAAAAATAAGAGAATAGTGAATTTTCAAAAAAAACTTAATAATCCTATTTTTAAAATTGTTGGGCAGGTTTCAGACAAAATGAATATATCTTCATTTGTTGTTGGCGGATGGGTACGTGACATGATTTTAGACAGAAAAAGAAAAGTTACTGATATTGATTTCGTATGTATTGGAAGTGGTATTGAATTAGCTAAAAATGTTGCTAAAGAATTAAAAGGAGCCGAATTTAAGTTCTTTAAAAACTTTGGTACTGCTATGGTAAATCTAAATGGAGAGAACTATGAATTTGTTGGAGCAAGAAAAGAGTCGTACAGAGATAATTCAAGAAAACCATTAGTTGAAGATGGAAGTTTGGAAGACGATCAGAATAGAAGAGATTTCACCATAAATGCCATGTCAATTCAGCTAAATAAAAATAAATACGGCAAGTTTATAGACCCATTTAATGGAATTCAAGACTTAGAAGAAAAAATCATAAGAACACCATTAGATCCTGATATTACCTTTTCAGATGACCCTTTAAGAATGATGAGAGCAGTAAGGTTTGCTAGTGAATTAAATTTTACAATTTCAAACAAAACTCTTGAAGCTATTTCAAGAAATACAAAAAGACTTTCTATAATTTCACAAGAAAGAATAACAGATGAATTAAATAAGATTATATTATCTGATGTACCATCTAAAGGATTCAAGATATTATTTAACACAAAATTACTTCATGAATTTTTTATAGAATTTACATATTTACACGGGGTAGAAATAATAAATAATCATGCTCATAAGGATAACTTTTATCACACATTAGAGGTATTAGATAATATATCATTAAAAACCTCAGACTTATGGTTGAGATGGGCGGCAATTTTACATGATATAGCAAAACCTCAAACAAAAAAATATGAAAAAATAGGTGGATGGACTTTTCATGGTCATGAATTTATAGGAAGTAAAATGACTCCAAAGATTTTTAAAAAATTAAAACTTCCTTTAAACCAAAAAATGCAATATGTAAAAAAATTAGTAGCCCTACATTTAAGACCTATTGTGCTTGCTCAAGAAATTGTTACTGATTCAGCAATTAGACGTTTATTATTTGATGCCGGCAATGACATAGAAGACTTAATGATACTATGTGATGCAGATATAACATCCAAAAACCCAAATAAAGTAAAAAAATATCTCTCTAATTTCCAGCTTGTCAGAAAAAAACTTTTAGAAGTAGAAGAAAAAGATAGAGTAAGAAACTTTCAGCCTCCAATAGATGGAAATGAAATAATGGAAATGTTTACAGTTTCTTCAGGTAAACAAATAGGCTTACTAAAGCATGCGATAAAAGAAGCAATTCTAGATGGAATTGTTAAAAATGAAAAATCTGATGCTATAGAGTTTTTAAAAATAAAAGCAAAAGAACTAAATATTGAAATTTCAAAATGAAATACACAATAAGAATTTATCTAGAATCAAAAAATGATGTTACTAGAGAAATAGAAATCTCTGCAGAAAACAATCTTTTAGATCTTCACAAAATAATCACACAATCTTGTAACCTTAATGACAAAGAGCTTGCTTCTTTTCATTTAACAAATGATGAATTTGAATTATTAAAGGAGATTCCGCTAATACCAATAGAGGAAAACACAAAAGAATCTATGGAGCAAATACTAATAAAAGAATTATTGATAAATAAGGATGATAGATTAATTTACATTTATGATTACATGAAAATGTGGAGATTCCTAGTTGAATTAAAGCAAGTGTCAACACTAAAAATAACAATACCTCAATGCATTTTTAAGTCTGGAGAAATGCCAAAACAAGCTCCCGATATAACATTTGACATTGAAAATCAAGATGAAGATGAGTTTTCTGAAGATGATTCATTTAATGAATATAATGAATACTAAAAAGCTGATTATCNTTCTTGGTCCAACTGCAAGTGGAAAAACAGAACTAGCAATTAAAATTGCAAAAAACAAAAAAACAGAAATTATATCTTGTGACTCTAGACAGTTTTTTAAAGAAATGTCTATTGGAACAGCAATACCAAACCAGATTCAACTAAAAGAAGTTAAACATCACTTCATTCATCACATTAGTATAGATGAAGAATATAATGCCGGTCTATTTGAGTATGATGCATTATTAACACTAAAAGAAATTTTCAAAAAAAATGATTTTGCTGTTATGGTAGGAGGTTCAGGACTTTATATAAATGCAATATGCAACGGAATTGATAATATCCCACAAGTGCCAAAAGTAATTAGGCAAAATTTAATAGATAAATACAATATTAATGGACTTGAATGGCTACAAAATCAAGTTATAAAAGTTAATAAAAATATACTTGAAAAAATTGATAAAAACAATTCACAGAGATTAATAAGATATTTAGAAGTTTATGAATTTACTGGACAGGAAATTCAATCATTTTATAAAAAAAATAATATNAAAAGAGATTTTGAAATAATTAAAATCGGCATCTCATATGATAGAGAAAATCTATATGAAAGAATAAATAATAGAGTTGATTTAATGTTAAAACAAGGATTATTAGAAGAAGTGAAAAACCTTAAACATTTAAAACATAAAAACTCTTTACAAACTGTTGGTTATAGAGAAATATTTGATTTTTTAGATAATAAAAAATCAATAGAAAAAGCAATTGAAGAAATTAAACAAAACACAAGAAGACTTGCAAAAAGACAAATAACTTGGTTTAGAAAAGACAAAGAGATAATATGGCTTGAAAACAACTCACAAAAAATTAATAAAATTATCTCAGAATTGTAACTGTTCCTTTAATTGGATTAAATCCATGGCCAAGTTCAATATGGTAGAAGTAAGCTCCGTCAGAAAGTGCTTTACCATTTTTGTTATTTCCGTCCCATGGAACTTCATAACCAACAGAACTAAAGATCTTTTTACCAAATCTACTATAAATATTAATTTCAGAATCTGCATAAATAAATGCTTGTTCTAAATCCCAAAAATCATTAATCAGATCATTATTAGGAGTAAATACATTAGGAACACATTCAGCAGTCATAGCAGTAATTGTAAATAATGTATCTAGTGTGCAAGCGTTATTATCCATTACCTGAACGCTAAGTGGGCCAGGCGCTAGCGAAAGGTTTGTTATACTGTCTGTACCTCCGTTTGACCAAATAAACGTATAAGGATCTGTTCCTCCGCTGGGTGATATAGTCAACTCCACATCTAAATTTTCTAAATCACATTCAATTATTGTAGAAGGATCTAGTAAAACCGAAATGATATCAATAGAAAAATCTTCTCTAATCATACATCCATCATTATCAGTAACTTCAATCCAGTGCTCACCAGGACAAATATTTGATTGTTGTGTGATATCACCATTATCCCAGAGATAAGTATATGGTGGAAAACCCCAAAGAGAAGAATCTGCATATACAGTAGTAGTTTGAATATCAAAAATTCCTTCAGAAATATTAAAATCAATAAATAAAGTATCAAACTCTTCACAACCATTTATTACATCTGTAGTTTTTATTATATATGTTCCTGGACAAAGATTTACTACAACTGAATCATTTGAAACAACATTTCCAAGATTATCAATCCATTCAAATATAAAATCACTTGCTGTAGATAAGGATGAGACACTTAAACTTGAGATATGACTAGAATCTACATAATCAACATTTGTAATTAATACATAAGGAATAAGATTAAAACCAACGGAGTCTTGATTCCCACAAGAATCTGTTGCAATTACCCAGCATACATCCGATGTTATACCTGAAATGCTTGAGGTTGTCTCTCCAGTACTCCAAAGGTAATCAATAGGACTAGTTCCTCCTATTGTAGAAACACTTGCACTTCCCCCTATTTCACATTTTGGGTTAATAAAGCTAGAATCAGAAATGAAAAAAAGATTTGGCTGAGTTATTAGTATTTCATCACTTGTAATACAACCATTATTATCAATAATATCACATGACCAAAGTCCTGCACCTAAAATATTTTGTAGTGTATTAACGTTATTACTCCATGAAATAATAAATGGTCCAGTTCCTCCAGAAACTACAGCATCAATAGATGTTAATTGACCATAGCAAGCTAAAGGATTTGAATAACTTGAAAAACTCATTACAAGTTCTTCGGGTTGATCAATAGAAATTGTATCATTAATAAGACAGCCATAATTGTCTGTTATCTGTAGATAATAATCACCATCAGACAAGCCATATAGTGAATCTACACTTCCAGTACCGTTCTGCCATTGAATTGTATATGGAGCTGTTCCTGAAAAAGGCTCAATCGCAATACTTCCATTATTTAAACCAAAACAGCTAGGGTTATAAATATCAACGTTTACACTTAATTCAGAGTTTTGACCAACTTGAAAATATTCAAATTGCTGACAGCCAATTGAATCCGTAATTTCAACAATATAGGTACCCGCAAAAAGATTATTATTATCAACGCCTCCCCATTCAATTGTATAAGGTGCATTGCCACCATATACAGAATCTATGTTAATAGAAGCTGATGAATCTCCAAAGCATAGAGCATTTTGAATTGTAACGCTAACATTCATCTCAAAAATAGGATCAAAAATTGCTGATAAAGTATCAAAACATTCAAAAATTGTATCATGAATAACTATATCATATTCTCCTGCCCTAACATAAATAGAGTCTAAATTGTCTTGAGAATCTAACCAATAAAAGTTTTGATTATTGTTACCCCCATTAACACTATCAATTTTAATCCAGACACTATCCGACAAACAAAGTAATGGGGTAATTGTAGAAGAGAATGCAATATATGGATTAGGCTCATCGATAATTAGATCTAATTGAATAGAACAACCAAAAGAATCTATAACACTTAAATTATATTGACCTGGAAAGAGATCAAAAATTTCAACTGAAACTGATGATAATGACTGCATAGTATTTCCACTTTGCTGAATTATTAAATTTGAAGAAGAACCGCTATAATCTTTAAAAGCAACTGTATCCGTATTATTAGTTAAATAATAGATATACTTCAGACTATCAGTAATTTTCTTACCTCCAAAAGATGAAAAATAAATTGAACCGTCACTATCTCCAACGCATGAAACATTTGAGCTATTAATGGAATCAAAAGTTAATTGAATTGGATTGTTAATTGAAAAATATTCAAGTGTATCTGTACATCCAAGAGCATCTGTAACAACAGATTTGTAAAAACCTGCTGAAACTCCAGAAAGAAAAGATAAAGTATCATTAAGTAAAATTTCATTATAACCATTTATACTATCAGCGGTAAACCATTGATAGTTATAGTATTCATCCCCATTTAAAGAATCTAATAAATTAAAACTGGAATCAGGATCAAACATTACCCCACCATAAGTAGGTGCATATAAAATTCCAGAAGAATCACCAAAACATTGAATATTATCTTGTCCCAGACCAATAGATACGGGGCATGGAATGATAAAAATTTGCTGCTGGAAATAAAAAGGACTGGAATTAAAAATAGAGACTCTATACCTTCCGCAAATAGTTGTGATCAGGGTGTCAGAAGTTAAATTAATTAAATATTGATTAGTATCAATTGGATACCAAAGAGAGTCAGTAAAATTTTGCAATTCCCATTCATAAGCAATAGATGGAGATTGTAATTCTAATGCAATAAAGCCAGTGTCATTAAAACAATTAATTCCTAAAATATCATAATCACTAACTTGAGCATCAATGGTATTAATGCTTAAAAAACAAAAGGCAAGTAGTTGAAAAAATTTTTTCATAATTCTTAATTGATAACAAATATACCTAAATATTATTTTATTTATAAAGAGTATTAAAATCGAATGTCATCCCAGAATATGAAAGCATTGAATTTTGAAATACTTCCTTAGTTTCTTCAAGCAAAATACTAAGATCAGTGTACCTTTGAGAATAGTGTCCCGTTATAAGTAATTTTACTTTTGCTCTTTTTGCAATTTGACCAGCTTGATGTGTTGTAGAATGACCTGTCTCTCGTGCTCTTTCTAAAACATCCTTAGCAAAAGTTGTCTCATGGTATAAAACGTCAATATTTTTTACTCTAGAAATTATTTCTTTGGAAAAACTAGTATCAGAACAAAAAGCATAAGAATGAAAAAATTCTGGATCTCTTGTTAATTCAGAATTTTTTATCATAACATCATCTTTAATATAATCCCTTCCCTTCATTAAAGATGTAAAGAAATTATAATGAATATTGAAATGCTCTATTTTCTTTCGATCTAAACGTCTTTTGTATTTCTTTTCTTTAAAAATAAATCCAGAACAATTTAAAGTATGATCTAACAAAAAATTAGAAATTGTAATAAGGTCATCTTCAAAAAGAATAGCTTCAGAATTAGTAGATAGATTATGAAAAAAAAGTGGGAAGCTCAGGTCAGTATTTGAAGCTGAAAGTTGAATATTAATAATCTCTTTTAGCTGCTCATGAGCATAAATATGTAGCTCTTTTTTTCTACCAAGCAAGTGCATACTAGTTATTAAACCTATTAAACCAAAATAATGATCACCATGTAGATGACTAATAAATATATGATGAATTCTCTGAAAACTTAACCCATATTTTCTTAACTGAACTTGAGTATTTTCACCGCAATCAATTAAGAAAAAAACGCTCATTTACATTTAAAAGTTGAGATGTTGGATTTCTGTCTATTAGAGGGACAGCTGAATTACTTCCTAAAATTGTTAATTTAAAAGACATTAATTAACAACAAGCATTCTTGTTGATATTGTCTTAGAATCAGATTTTAAAACAATAGTATAAATACCATTTAAATAATTATCTACATTAATAACTGAAGAATTAACTCCTCTAAGAGCATTTATTTTTGAACTATAAACTATTTCACCAAAAGTATTGTATACTAGAAAATCAAGAATATCACTCTCACCAGAAATAAAATAAAATTCACTTTCAGATTTTACAGGATTTGGATAAATGTTTTTAAATTCAAAAGTTTCATCATTAAATGAACCAAAACTTGTTGAAGTTGGAGCAATAATTTCAATATAAAAATAGTCTACAGTATCTAACTGAGTATATGTTCCCAATAATGGTACATTTATAGCTAATGTTGAAGTCGTTAAAATTAATGGATACACTCCTAAATCACCCACTGATGGATCAATAGTTGAAAATATTTCAGCACAGAATATGCTCCTCCAGGAAATGAACAATTTGGAGGTTGACAATCATATGTAAAATTATTTGGAAGTCCTATTACATTAGTCAAGTCAATATTTGCAATTGTAACATTAAGTGATAAACCGCTTATATCAACAACAGTATCTAATGGTGTCAGAGCAGTTATAATAGCTGAATAAGGCTGCCCTATAATGCAGAAGGAAGTCCTGTGTTTTGGTCAGGATAAATCCCAGGAGAAGTATAATTTTGATCAGGAATACACTGAGAATATGAATATAATGAGCTAAGTAATAAGATTGTGATTAATATTTTATTTTTCATTTTTTTTTAGTTTAGTTGTCTTTCAATTTCTTCCATATCAATAAAATCATAAGCCTCTTGTAAAGTTGGAACAATATTTAAATTTTCATCAAAATTTATATCACTAACAATGATAAAGGAACCGTTACCTTTTTTGACAAGTGCACCAAACTTAACAAAATTATTCTTAACTAAATCAATAGTAGCTAATTCAACTCCAGAAAGATCAGCAATATAATTTTTAATATCACCAGAGGATGTAATATTTGAAAAATTATTTTCATCTGAAAGCTTAAAAACTAATGTATTTGACATTTTAATTTTTCTTAATTGATAATAAATATAAAACAGCCATTCTTATAGCAACTCCATTTTCTACCTGATTTAAAATAATAGAATGTTCAGAATCAGCAACATCAGAGGTTAACTCAACACCTCTATTTATAGGCCCTGGATGCATAATTGTAATTTTTTTATCTAAGTTATCTAAGACTTTTTTATTAATTCCANAGACATTAGAGTATTCTCTTAGTGAAGGNAATAATTGCACATCCTGTCTCTCAAGCTGAATTCTTAAAACATTAGCCACATCACACCATTTAAGTGCATTATTTAATGATGAGAAATGATTTACTCCTAAAGAATCTAGGTACTTAGGCATAAGAGTAGATGGGCCACAAACTCCAACTTCAGCTCCTAATTTTTTAAGACAATATATATTTGAAAGAGCAACTCTTGAGTGAAGTATATCTCCAATTATAACTATTTTTTTACCGGCAACCTGACCATATTTTTCTCTTATAGAAAAACTATCTAATAAGGCTTGTGTTGGATGCTCATGAGTACCATCACCTGCATTAACAATTTTTGCACTAATATTTCTTGACAAAAAGACAGAAGCTCCTGGGTTGGGATGCCTCATTACAATAATATCAACCTTCATTGCTAAAATATTATTAACAGTATCAAGTAAGGTTTCACCCTTTTTAACGGATGAAGATGCTGAAGAAAAATTTATAACATCTGCAGATAATCTTTTCTCAGCTAATTCAAAAGATAATTTAGTTCGAGTAGAGTTTTCAAAAAATAAATTAGCTATAGTAACATCTCTTAAAGAAGGAACTTTCTTAATTGGTTGATTAATTATTTTTTTGAAATTATCCGCAGTCTGAAAAATGAGATCAATATCTTTTTTAGTAAGATATTTTATGCCGAGCATATGATCAACTGAAAGGCTATTCATTTTTTTCTTTTAAAATTAATACACTATTTTTCTTCCAATCAACAATAACTCTTTCTGAATCGATAGCATCAACAATTTTACCAACATAATTTGGCTGTATAGGAATGTGACGACTCAATCTTCTATCAATTAACACAAGTAATTCTATAGATTGTGGCCTACCAAAAGGCATAATTGCATCCATTGCAGCTCTAACTGAACGAGCAGTAAAAAGAACGTCGTCAACTAAAATAACTCTCTTATTTTCAGTTGAAATATCCATATTAATTTCCTCAGGTATTATAGGTAATTTTTTGGTTAACAAATCATCTCTATAAAATGAGATATCTAAATCTCCAGAGGCAATAGATGTAAGATTAAAATTTTCAGAAAGGCAAGAAATTAATCTATTAGCTAAATACTTACCTCTTGGCTGAAGAGATACAATTACTGAGCTAGAAAAATCTTGATGAGACTCAATAAGTTCCTGAGATAATCTTTTAATAATTATATCTAGTTGAGTACTGTTTAATATTTCTCTTTGCTCATTCATTAATAATACAAATATATTCAAAAAAAAACCCCGATAAACGGGGTTTTTAAATTAATTATTCTCCTTTCTCTAAATCATCCTTTAAAGCGGATAAGCTATCTAAATCACCCAAAGTGGATTGATGTTGACTATCCTGAATTTTCTTCATTGCTTTCTTGGTGTTTGATGCTGACTTTTTCTTTTCGTTGATCATATTATCCTTGAAAGTTGCAGTATGAGATACTAAGATTTTTTTATTCTCTTTAGAGAACTCTAGAACTTTAAAACTAACAGTGTCGTTTAAATTAACTGATGACCCATCCTCTTTTTCTAAATGTCTTTTAGGAGCGAAGGCTTCAACTTCTTCATTCAAATCAATTAAAGCACCTTTATCATAAATCTCTTTCAAAACACCTTGAAATTCTTCACCAACTAAATACTTTTCTGAGTGAAGATCCCATGGATTAGATTCCAGTTGCTTATGTCCTAAACTAATCTTTCTATTTTTTTGATCAATATCTAAAACAACAACATCAAGCATGGAATCAACAGATGTAAATTCTGCAGGATGTTTAATTTTTTTCGTCCAAGATAAATCAGAAATATGCACAAGTCCATCAACACCTTCTTCTAACTCAACAAATATTCCAAAATTTGTAAAGTTTCTTACTTTAACTTTAAGTTCAGATGAAATTGGGAATTTTTCTTCAATTTTTTCCCATGGATCTGGAAGCATTTGCTTTTTACCTAATGACATCTTTCTTTGTTCTCTATCTAAAGTTAAAACTTTAGCTTCAACACTATCTCCTTTACTGAAGAAATCATTTGCGCTTCTTAAGTGAGTAGACCATGACATTTCAGAAACGTGAAGTAATGCTTCAACTCCAGCCTGAAGCTCAACAAAAACACCATAATCAGCCACTACTACAACTTTCCCTTTAACAACATCACCTACGGAAAGATTTTCATCTAAATCATGCCATGGATGAGAACCAAGTTGTTTTAATCCAAGCTGGATTCTACTTTTTCCTTCATCAAAATCTAAAATAACAACGTTTATTGTTTCATCAAGTTTTACAATTTCTTCTGGATGAGAAACTCGTCCCCAAGATAAATCTGTAATATGAATTAAACCATCAATTCCTCCTAAATCAACAAACACACCNTATGAAGTAATATTTTTAACTGTTCCTTCAATCACTTGTCCTTTTTCNAGCTTAGACATTATTTCTTTAGTTTGAATAGCTAGATCAGCTTCAATTAATGCCTTGTGAGACACAACAACATTTCTAAAAGACTCATTTACTTTTACAACTTTAAACTCCATTTTTTTACCAACATAATCATCATAATCTCTTATTGGCTTAACATCAATTTGAGAACCTGGCAAGAAACATTCTATTCCAAATACATCAACAATCATTCCTCCTTTAGTTCTACTTCTTATTTGACCATTAACAACTTCACCAGTTTCTAAAGCAACATTTACCTTTTCCCATGCTCTTAAAACTCTTGCTCTTCTATGTGAAAGCACAAGTTGTCCTTTTTTATCTTCTTGCTGCTCTACTAAAACCTCTACAGAATCACCTACTGCAAGATCTTCATTATATTTAAACTCTGAGCTAGAAATAACACCATCAGATTTAAAGTTAATATCAACAATAACTTCTCTTTCTGAAATAGAAACAACTTTTCCATCTATAACTTGTTTATCCTCAACTTCAGGAAGAGTTGCTGAATAAGTATTTTTTAAATCTGTTCTTTCTTGATCGCTATAGTTATCACTGTTAGCTAACTTATCCCAATCAAAAACTTCTTCAATAACAGGAGCTTTGACTAAATCCTTGGCTGGCTCTGCATCTAAATTAACTTCATCAATTTCAACTGAAGCATTTTCAATAACTACTGGATTATCATCAGATAAAACAGATTTTTTTTCTGATTCTTTAACTTTTCGTTTTCTTGGTTTTTTTACTGGAGTCTCAGATTTAACAATTTTTTCTTTGTTTTCAGCATCTGATTTTTTGTCAGTAGATTCTTTCTTTGACATTAGGGTTTTTCTTTTGTATCTTTAAATTACAGGCTCTCATGTTTGTTAAAGAGATTATTATTTTGAATTAATTCCATTTTTTTAGCCTGTTAAACATTATATAAATGGGGCGCAAATATACATTATTTTTTAAAAATATTTTTATTTATTTCTAAGCTAGTAATTTTCTATTTGTAAAGCAACTTTTTCCATCAACCATCTAGTTGATGTAGCTCCACAAACACCAACTGAACTAACATTATTAAACCAATCCTTTTTTATCTCATCAGTATCAGAAATAAAATATGTGTTTGGATTCTCTTTTTTGCAAGTAGAATAAAGCATTTTTCCATTTGAACTTTTTGTCCCACTAACAAAAATAACTACATCATTTTCTTTAGAAAAAGTTTTGAGATGTGGTTCTTTCCTTGAAACCTGACTACACAAGGTATCATGTACAATAAACTTAATTTCTTCTTTACCACCAGCATCAACAATTCTTAATTTTATTTTTGCGACAATATCTGCAAACGCTTGAGGACTTTTTGTTGTCTGGGAATACAAATAAATTGGTCTTTTAAAATTAATTTTATTTAAATCTTCATCAGAATAAACAATAATAGCCTCTCCTCTTGTTTGTCCAACAAGACCTGTTACCTCCGCATGCCCATCTTTTCCGTAGATTACAATTTGTCCATCAATATTTTGAATATCTTCATGACCCTCTTTAATTTGATGCTGTAATTTCAAAACTACTGGACAAGATGCATCCAATAATTGAATGTTATTTTTTAGTGCTAATTGATATGTTGCAGGTGGTTCGCCATGAGCTCTAATTAAAACTTTACAATCTTTTAATGTTTTAAACTTTTTGTGATCAATGATCTGCAAACCCATTTCATTAAGCCTATCTACTTCCTTATCATTGTGAACAATATCTCCCAAACAATAAAGTGAATCTTCGACTGCAAGAATATCTTCAGCCATTTGAATAGCATAAACTACACCAAAACAAAAACCTGACTTTTTATCAATCACTACTTGCATAAAATATTTTTTTTTGTTTTAATTAAGTNAGTAATATAATTATACTGTTCTTCTTCAGAGATAGAAGTATTATCAAACAGAATACTGTCACTAGCTCTTATTAAAGGATTTAATTTACGGTTTTCATCATCAAAATCTCTTTCTACTAAATTATCAAAAATCTTTTCATAAGTTAGGTCATGATCATTCTCATTCACTTCATCAAATCTTCTTTTAGCTCTTACTTTTAAATCAGCTGTAACAAATAATTTAATCTCAGCATTAGGCATTACTTTTGTGCCAATGTCTCGACCATCCATAACAACATTTTTTTTCTTTATAATATCTTTTTGAATATCAATAAGTTTTTCTCTAACCTGCTTAATTTGACTCACCTTGCTTACATTTTTTGAGACTTCAAAACTTCTTATAAATGACTCTATATTTTTTCCATTTAAAAATGTTTCAATTTTTTTAGTAATCTTATTATAATTAAAAATAATATCTATCATGTCTATATGCTCATTTAATAAAGATAAATTTATTTTATTATTGATGATAATCTTATTTGTAATACAGTAATAAGTTAAAGCGCGATACATCGCCCCAGAGTCTACATAAATCATCTCAAATCTTCTTGAAATAAATTTAGCAATAGAACTTTTCCCACATGAAGAATGTCCATCAATAGCTATATTTATTTTCTTATCCATTTTACAGACCAAAAGTACTAAGATTTGTAATAATATTAAAACTATTAAAATTTCCTGATACATGAAAAGAAGATCTACTAAAATTAAATGAAAACTTTGATAAATTTAAACCAACACCAAATGAGAAACCATTACTAGTAGAAAAGGATGGTAATGACAAATTAAATCTTTTCTGAAAATTAAGACCACCCCTTAAAACAAATACTTGTTTAAACAAACTTAATTCTCCCCCTAAAATAAAATGTCTTAAAATTTTCTTAGCAAAAGCTTCTTCTTTTTGAAGTAATAAACCAGTCTCAGGATCTGTTTGTGTTAATAAAGAATAATCATTTGAGATATCATACTTCTGTAAATTATTAAAGACTAAAGAATATCTAAATGGCAAATGTTTAAGTAATTTAGAAATACCAAATTGAAGTTCAAAAGGAATCTCTTCATCCACCCTTGTATAAGAACTTATCTTAGAACCAATATTCTTTGCTAAAAAAGTTGCGGTAAAATTTCCTTGACTATTAAAAAATGTTGTGGAAATATTAGAAGTAAATGCAGAAGATTGGTAATTTTCATATCTAGAATTAAGCAAATTAAGACTTAAACCAAAAGTAATTTTCTCATTTATATTTTTTCCAAGTCCAACAGTAAATACTTGATCTTTTGCAGAGAATTCTGATTCTTCAATTCCAATAGAACTAGTTTGTTTAAATACTCCATAATCTACAGAACTCATTGATATTAAAACCGCAGCAAACTTTTTAATTTTTTTTGAATATTGGAAAGAAAATAAGTTGATATCTGACAAATAATTAACATAATTTAACGCAAGGTCGTTATCATTATTTTCATTAATTAGAGAAGGAACAAATAAGCCTAAGCTTATATCATTATCAAAAACTGAGATAAGACTCCCCCCCATTGCTAAAGATCTAGGAGATGATTCTAAATTCAAAAATTGGTATGCACTTCCTGTCTGAGAAAAGATGTTAAATGGAAAAAAAAATATTATTAATAATATATTAATTCTCATTACTAATCTCTAGTTAATTATTGCAATATCTGTTACATCAATCATATTTTCAACGTAATGGAAGGTTAATCCTTTTAAATAATCGTCGTCAATCATCATGATATCTTTTTTATTCTGAGATGAAAGTATTATCTCCTTTATTCCAGAGCGCTTTGCAGCTAAAATCTTTTCCTTTACACCTCCGACTGGTAAAACTTTACCCCTTAAAGTGATTTCACCAGTCATTGCAACTTTAGATTTAACTTTTTTACTTGAAAAAGTAGAAACTAGTGAGGTAAACATAGTTATACCAGCTGAGGGACCGTCCTTTGGCGTCGCCCCTTCAGGAACATGAATATGAACATTCATTTCCTCAAAAATCTTAGGATCAACATTATAATCATCTGCATGAGATTTTAAATATTCTAAAGCAATAATTGCAGATTCTTTCATTATTTTTCCAATATTTCCAGTAATTGTTAGAGCACCTTTTCCTTTGCTTAAACTACTTTCTATAAATAAGATATCACCACCAACACTTGTCCAAGCAAGACCTGTAACAACTCCAGTTATAGAATTATCTAAAAAACTATCTCTATCAAACTTTGGTGGCCCTAGTACCTTTTCAACAATATCATTTGTTACAGTCACTTCATAATCTTGATCCATAGCAATAGATTTTGCAGCATACCTTATCATTTTACTAATCATTTTTTCTAATCCCCTAACGCCAGACTCTCTTGTATATTGATCAACAATTTTTTCTAATACTTTATCAGACATTACAAGATGTTTATCTTTAAGACCATGACTTAATAATTGCTTTGGTAATAAATGTTTATAAGCAATCTTCACTTTTTCTTCAACAGTATATCCCGTAATTTCTATTATTTCCATTCTATCTCTTAAAGCAGGTTGAATGCTTGAAAGAGAGTTTGCTGTAGCAACAAATAAAACTTTAGATAAGTCGTAATCAAGCTCCAAATAGTTATCATGGAATTGTTCATTTTGTTCAGGGTCTAATACTTCTAATAATGCAGANGAAGGGTCACCATGACTGTCTCTGGTGACTTTATCAATTTCATCAAGAACAAAAACAGGGTTTGATGATTCTGCTTTTTTTATGGCCTTAATGATTCTTCCAGGCATAGCTCCAATATATGTTCTCCTGTGNCCTCTAATCTCAGANTCATCTCTTAAGCCGCCAAGAGATACTCTTTCATATTTCCTTCCTAAAGATTCTGCAATAGATTTTCCAAGTGAAGTTTTACCAACTCCTGGAGGGCCATACAAACATAAGATTGGAGATTTCATATCTCCTTTTAATTTTAATACAGCTAAATGTTCTATTATTCTTTTTTTAACTTCCTCTAAACCAAAGTGGTCTCTATTTAGAACTTCATTTGCTTTTTTAAGATCAAAATTATCTTTGGTAAATTCATCCCATGGAAGCTCTAATATTAGCTCTATAAAATTCCTTTGTACACCATAATCTGACATGGATGGGTTCATTCTCTCTAACTTCTTTAATTCCTTACCAAATGCTTCTTTTATTTTTAAAGACCATTTCTTTTTTGAAGCTTGATTTCTCATTTCTTCAATTTCTTTTGCTGAACCAGAACCTCCTAATTCTTCTTGAATAGCTTTCATCTGTTGATTAAGAAAATACTCTCTTTGCTGTTGATCTAAATCAGTTCTTACTTTTGATTGAATCTCATTTTTCATCTCGAGCATTTGTAATTCTTTAGTCAAAAGCTCAAGAACTCGAGTGGCTCTTTTATCAATATCTAGTTCTTCTAAAAGTGATTGTTTTTCTTTTAAACTAATATTCATGTTTGAAGAAACAAAGTTTATAACAAAAGACGAACTTTTAATATTTTTAATTGCAATGGAAGCCTCAGATGGAATTGTAGGAGACTCATCAATGATTCTAAGAGCTAAATCTTTTATGGATAGAACAACAGCATTAAAATCTTTATTAGATGATTTTTTTTCTAAATAATCATTTACTTTAGCTTTAAAATAGGGAGATTCTTGAGTAACTTCATGAAGCTCAAAACGTTTTCTCCCTTGAATGACTGCTGTTATATTACCATCAGGCATTTTAAGCATCTTTAATATTTGAGCAACTGTTCCAATAGAGTTTAAATCATTTTTTGTTGGACTTTCAACACCTGAGTCCTTTTGAGATAATACCCCAATTAATTTATTTGCTTTTTCAGCATCTTTAATAAGCTGAATAGATTTTTCTCTAGCTATAGTTATAGGAATTATTACTCCTGGAAATAAAACAGTATTCTTTAGAGGAAGAATAGGTAATATTTCAGGGTTCTTTTCTTTATCAATTTTCTTCTCATCCTCATCACTCATTAATGGAAAAAACTCAGTATCCTCATTTATAATATCAGATAGCATTATATTATTGAAAGCAAATTTTTTATTCATATTTTTTATTTCTATAAGGATTTACTACAACTTCTATGCCAAAACTATAAGAAAGACTTAATGGCAGTTATTTTTCGTTGCGATAACGTTTTGTCATACTGTAAACGTTATCTAATAGATTTTGTTCTATATTGTCCAACGTTAGTGATCTTCTATTAAAAACCTTCTTAGCTGTTTCAAAAAATTTATTTTTATTATGAATAGAAAACCCACCAGCTCCTCCCCAGCTAAATGAAGGAATAAAATTTCTAGGAAATCCTGAGCCAAATATATTAACACCTACTCCAACAATTGTTCCGGTATTAAACATAGTATTAATACCACATTTTGAGTGATCTCCCATTATTAAACCACAAAATTGAAGCTTCGTTGATTCAAAACTTTCTTCTTCATATGACCATAATTTTACATCTTCGTAGTTATTTTTAAGATTAGAGTTATTTGAATCTGCACCTAAGTTACACCATTCACCTATTATTGAATTACCTAAAAAACCATCATGTGCTTTTGATGAAAAACCAAAAAATACTGAATTGTTAATCTCCCCACCAACTTTACAATTAGGCCCAATAGAAGTAGGTCCATAAATTTTTGCACCCATTTTAACAACAGAGTTTTCACTCAAACTAAATGGACCTCTTATGATTGAACCCTCCATGATTTCTGCGTTTTTACCTATATAAATTGGACCTGTTTCTGAATTAAGAATAGAAGATGAGATTTTTGCTCCCTTTTCAATAAAAATATTATCCCCTATCAAAGTATTAGAATTATCAAGTTTTTCAGATTCTTTTCCTTTTGTAAGTAACTCAAAATCATTTTTCAATTGACTATTCATCTTATAAAAAAGATCAACCATTTTTTCTAAAATAGAAATATTAGCATTAGATTTAATAAAATTAATTTTTTCTAAATTAAAATTACAATATCTAAATCCAATTACTACATCATTAGAGATCAAGCCCTCTCCTTCTCTTAAATTATTTAGCTCAATAATTAAATCATCTGTTGGTATAACTTGTGAATCAATCCATAAATTATCACTGGATATGTTAAGATGGAATTTATCATTTAAGTAACTTTCAGCTTTAACTGAAACATCTTTAAAATAGTATTCCCATTTTTCTTTTATCGTAAGTATCCCAAATCTAAAATCTGAAACTGGCCTTGTTAGACTAAGTGGGAAATATTTCTTTTGGTTAGAATCAAATAAAACTATATTCATAAAATTATTTTAAACAAATTTAAATAAAAAAACCTCATACAGAAGTATGAGGTTTGTATTACTTAAAACAAAATAAATTTTACTTTTTTAATTTGTTGTATTTATTTTTAAATTTATCAATACGTCCTGCAGTATCAATCATTTTAGATTTACCTGTGTAAAAAGGATGAGAATCAGAGGAAATTTCCATTTTAATTAATGGGTACTCATTGCCATCTTCCCATTTAACAGTTTCTCTTGATTCAGCGCAAGACTTAGTTAAAATTGCAAAGTCGGTAGATAAGTCTTTAAAAACGCAAAGTCTATAATTTTCTGGGTGGATTCCTTTTCTCATGATATTAAAATTTGGATTGCAAAATTAACAAGTTTTATCAAACTAACAAATTAGCCATCTATTTTTTATGAATTTAAATCTACAAGTAAATTATTAGTTTTTGTTACTGCTTCAGCTGATGATTTTAAATCAGACAATTCTCTTTCAGAAAGATCTAATTCAACAATTTTTTCTATTCCATTTTTTCCCAGAATTACAGGAACACCTATACATATGTCATTTAAATCATATTCTCCATTTAGCATAGTTGAGCAAGGGAACATTTTTTTCTGATCACAAGCTATTGCCTGAACAAGAGAAGATACAGCTGCTCCTGGAGCATACCATGCCGAAGTCCCTAACATTCCAGTAAGNGTAGCCCCTCCTACTTTAGTATCATTAAGNACTTTATCAAGTCTTTCTTCTGAAATTAATTCTGTTACTCTAATACTATTTCGTGTAGCTATTCTTGTTAATGGAATCATACCTTTATCAGAGTGNCCNCCTATTACCATNCCATCAATATCTGAACTTGGACATTCTAAAGCTTCGCTCAANCTATACTTAAATCTTGCACTATCAAGAGCACCTCCCATACCAATAATTCTATTTTTCGGAAGCCCNGTAATCTTATGAGTNAGGTATGTCATTGTATCCATCGGGTTACTAACAATTATTAAAATAACNTTAGGAGATTCCTTTATTAATTGTTGAGAGACTGATTTAACAATACCAGCATTAATCCCTATAAGTTCTTCTCTAGTCATTCCAGGTTTTCTAGGGATCCCACTAGTGATAACTGCAATATCACTATTAGCAGTTTTAGAATAATCATTTGTACTTCCTATTATTCTTGTATCAAAACCATTTAATGATGCAGTTTGCATCAAATCCATTGCTTTTCCTTCGGCAAAATTTTCTTTGATATCAACAAG
>JGI24540J26637_10000251_pt1 | contig 21864 bp, 29 predicted proteins | sample NorSeaMetagenome_FD_26637 | JGI IMG/M metagenome (IMG submission 26637)
CAATGATAAATTAAGATAACCCTAAAAAATATATAGATTAAGATCTCTAATTAAATATAAAAGAGCAAAAATACCTATGGACACTTTCCCTCCAAGATATAATGCCGATATAATTTCATTACTACGTGACTTTAAATCTAACTGATTTGTCCTTTTTAAATAATCTTCGTGATGTTGGGATCGCTTATATAAGAAAAAAAACAAAATTTGAAAAATAATAAAATCTACGAAGGGAATATTAACTATTGGCTCCATGACTTTCTCCTTACTAAACAACAATAACTCCTGATGATGAAAGCACCAATAGGAGTTTTTATTAGACCCCAGATATTTATATTTGAAAAGGTATGTTTGATATTAATATGGTTTTTATTTATCTATTAGTAACATTAAAAGAAACTGAACCGGCCCTAGATTCTATCGATAAAGAAATCAGTTAGATCACGCTTATTGTAGAGTAATATTTTAATACCAAATTAAATCATAAATATACTGAAAATGATTGATATTAACAAAAAAAACTATATTTTTTTGTTAACTTTGGAGATATAAAATGACTAATAAACCTTATCATAGAAAACAATTAGTTAATTGCGAATCTTGTGAAAAAGAAATATCAGCATTTTCTTTAAAGTGCACAAACTGTAACAAAACAAGAAGCCCTCTTGACTGGTTCGACACAAACCAGCTTAAGGCTTTAGGGTTAATAATTATTTCTCTGATATTGGGTAGTTTCTTAACGATTCTATTTTTTACAACACTTCCATATGGCGTTTATTGGTTGTGGAGAGCAACCTCACCTGATAATAATGGGGAGGTTATTTCTCCAAATCATCTTAATAAAGATATAAAAGAATCTTTAGATAAATTCATAAAAAATAATAAAAGCCTCCAAGGCAACCCTAAAAAGAAGAAAATTATTTATGCAGTGGCTGCTTTTTCACTTATTCTTATTGCTGTTGGCATTATCTGGGATAACTCAGGGGTAAGAGTTAAAGATATAAACTCTATTCATTCAATTCCGTCTTCTATTCCAGCAAAAATTAGCGCAAGCATAAATTGTGATAATATAAGAAATGTATTATATAATCTTGATTCAGGACTTGTCTTTAGTCGAATTACACGAGATTCTAATGGTGCATTTAAGAATTCTATTGATTATAATGCTAGATGTCACAGTGAGACCTCCGGTGGCGCTAATGAAGGTTTTTGTGATAACTTAAAAGATAATATTTCAACAGTGAAAATAACGTCGGAGCGTATCATTAAAACCACCACGTCTTATGACGATAATGATGAATTCACATCCTGTAAAACGATTAGAAATGCTCCATTAGAGTTTTCTAAAATTGTAACTGGAGATTATTATACAGAAGGGGATTGTGGAAAATACCCCTCAAAAAGAACTAAGAGCAAATTTCTTGTGTGCGATAGACCAGCTGCTGAAATTATTAGGACCGATGACCCTTTATATGTTGATCCAACGCCAGCAAAAAAACCAGTAGCAAATACAACCTATAAAGCTATTTTAACATGTGGTTTCAATGGTATGCATACCAATATACTGGCATGTTTTGACGGAACTGATTTAAAATTAACTAATAACGGGCAAACTGGTATTTATAAAATATATAATATTAGCCAATTGGGTGATGAGCGTAGAGATGGTTTTCATATAACATTGTCAAATTCTTTCAACTTAACTGCACAAAACAGCCATGATACTTTGACATTGGGAATAAAAGTTTATGATAATAATAATTCAGAAGTATACCAAGATATGGTCGGAATGTGGGGCGTAATTAAAATAAGCAATTAAAAAGGGTTACGGTAGAACGATAATTTTTAATCCTACTAAGGTGTGATATCTTTTATCTTAGTTATAATATAATTTTAAAGGAGAGCAGTATGGCAGCACGTTTAGGTAATTTTATAATTTTCATTTTTTTTACAATCATTACACTAGGACTTTATCCATTATTCTTTTTTGTTTCAAGGCAACAGGAGACAGTTGAGTTACTTAAGGCAATTAAAGAAGAATTACGAAAATAATATATACTTTCTTAATCTTAGGCAGCTTATTAAGATTAATAAGTATTTTAATATAATTTAATAAAATTGATAAATAACCAAAACTTTTTTATCAAGAAGATATTTTAAGTTACTGTATTAATTTGGATAATTGTTCGAATATATAATCCAAGACTATTCTAAGGGAAGTAAGAAATAATATCTCTAACTAAAAATCTTACAATCCAGTAACCCAAAAAAGTTAAACTAAACAAATATATAACCGATACAAAGCGACTAATTTTATAATTAAACCATTTTTCTTCATTCTTTTTTATATAATCAGTAATTCTATCAGATTGTTTAAATAAATAATAAGTCAGGAGTGAAGTAATGATAAAACCTAAAAAAGGGATATTTATAATTTGTTCCACTCACTTCTCCTATTGTTTAGACATTACCATTTGTTAATTACAAAAGCACCAATAAATCATCTTCTTAAGTTGCATTATGATACAACAAAAGTTAGTCATATAGAATTATTTGGAAAAATCATATGAAACTCATTGTACTAAATCTACCTCGCGATTTTGAAGAACAGTCATTAGCATTATTATTTAAAAAAATTGGTGATATCAAATCCTGTGATCTTGTTATTGATAAAATCACAGGAATATCAAAAGGTTTTGGATTCGTTGAAATGGCTTTAGCTCATGATGGAGAAAATGCAATAAATAAACTTCATGGAACTAAGATAGGCGAAAATAAAATTAGAGTTAAAGCATCTACTCAAATATAATAATTTTTAAAGATTTTTGTTTTATTTTTGAATTTTATAAAAGGATCTTCAAATGAAAAAGTTTATAGGGTTTTTCTTGATAATTGCTTTATTGGGTAGCTCAGGAAATAGTCTTGATGCTAATGCATCTCTTCCATTTGGCTTAATAAACAACAGTTTAAATATTGTATATTCGGCAACTGATATAAGAAAAACAGAAATATTTTATGGCGAAACCCTTGGTCTTGAAAGAATAGAAGACGTAAGACTTCCTGGTAATCGAACAATGCTTCGTTACCTTGTGGGCAAAACAGAACTTAAATTTATAGTAGGAAAGGAAGATCACATAAAGAACAGTGATGGTCTTTTTGATTCTCGTGGTATTAGACAATTGACCATTTTGCTTCCAATGGAGAAAAAAGAAGTAATTTTTGAAAGAATGAATGCTATTGGATTAAGTACGCCAAGACTAACTATGGAAAAAATGAATAAAATTTCTNTTAGTAGGGGTCTTTTTAAGGATTATGANGGTAATCATATAGAGATATTATTTGTAAATAATGATTCTTTAGATTTTGTGATTGGCAAAACACACATTGGCCTAGGTGTATCAGATATGAATGCTATGGGTGAGTTTCTTAATAAAATTCTTGGTTTTGAGTCAGTTGAAGAAAATGGTAGTTTACATCGCTATAATATGGGCCTCACCCAAGTTAAATTCTGGGAGGTTCCTATTTCTAAACCATCAATCACAGGCATGCCGGATGAAATACTTGGAATGTCGATGATACAGTTTGTGATTTCAGATGTTATAGGTGCTAGAGACCTAATAGCCTCAAGAGGTGGTAAAATTCATACTGAACCTTATTTTGTCGGGGATCTTGCCATTATAATGATTGTTGAAGGTCCCGATGGCATATTAGTTGAATTTGGAGCAGCTTTATAAGGCATATTAAAAAATACCTTAATTCTCTTTATGCTAAGACTTTAAATAAATCATTTAAACATTTATCGTTGATTTATTTGATTGAGAAAATTAAGATTATAAAATTACTGACCGGAGTTAATATGTCTAAAGATAATAATTTAAAAAATTATTTTCCAACTGCCGGAGCAAGATCAACCATAAACCTCTCTAAAGAATTAAAAAGTGACTATCAGATCTTTAAATCATTGCTTTTATTAAGTTATATGTCTCTAAATGTTGATAAAAAATCAGGTTATTTAAAGAAATTAAATATTTTAGAAAAAAGGTTATCGGAGTTAGAAATAGCCAGGGCAAAAAAAGAAATAAATGAGTCTTTTAAAAAATATAGATAATATTTAGAAATAGAAAAAAGAGAGAAATGAATAAAGATTTAGATAAAACATTTCAAGCAGCCTGCAAAAAGCATGGTGAATTTATTTTTCAGCCTAGGGATAATACTGATGAGGATAAAAAAAATAATTCCGTTATTTGTCCTAAGTGTATAGAAGATAAAAAGAATAAATTTAAGAATTATTCACCCCTAAAGTGGGTTTAAAGCATAATTAAGGAGAAAATTTTGGAAACCCCGTTAATCGATAATATTTTTGCATGGTGTTTGATTGTTGTTTTGCTTTTATTAAGCTGGCTAATCATTCGTTTGTCATTACTACTTGATAGCCATCAGGATAACCTAANAGATACTTTAAATAGGATAGAGAAAAAANTTAAATGAAAAAAATCTTTTCCATTTTAATNATTTCTTTATTTTCTTATAACAATGCTTTTGCAAATAATTATGTNATTATTGATGTTAGAAATCCTATTGAGATCAAAAGTGGTTATATGGAAACTTCTATTAATATACCCTTAGGTGATTTAAGTATAAGTATTNACGATATTGTTAAATCTAAGGATAAAGAAATTTATATATATTGCCGAAGCGGAAGACGATCGGGAATAGCTAAAGAAATTTTGAAAAAATTAGGCTATACAAATATCATAAACGCTGGAGGCCTCGTAGAGGCAAGTAATTTATTGCAATTAGATATAATAAACGAATAGATTGAGAGACTAATGTTACCCTTCCACTTAAAAGAAAAGCCAAAGAGTTCTTATGAAATTTTTCGTAATGCTGTATTTATGTCAGTAACTACTGAAAATAATGATCTCACTAATGAATATCTTGAGGTAGCAAAAATTTTAGCGCCTGAATTATCTGAGCTTGAGATGAAAAGAGCTGAGAAGGAAGTTAAGTCACTTATAGACAGGCTCGAGGATGAGGTTATATGCACTATTTGTGATTATAAAAGCTTTATCAAAGATCTCACCAAGGATAAGTGCTTTAATTGTAATACAGTTTTAGACATTGTTGAGTAAATTAAGGAGATAATATGGAAGAGCTAACTAATTTAATTGTTNAATGGCATCATGATAGAAATCTTATAGATGGAAGTTCAGACAAAGATCAGGTTTTAAAGCTAATNCAAGAGCTTGGAGAGCTAAGTGATAGTGTTTGCAAGGGAAAGGATGTGAAGGATGACCTAGGGGATATGATGGTTGTAATGCTTAATATCATGGAAAGGCAGGGCGTCAGTATGGAGGAGTGTCTCTCTACAGCATATAACGATATTAAGGACAGGAAGGGGCGAATGGTTGATGGAATTTTTATAAAAGAGGGTGACAGTTAGTTTAAATGAGTAAAAAAAACTATAATTTTTATAAATCAGCTTTATTGACTGGTGAAAATGGTTCTTTTTATATAAATAAATTAACAAAACAAGAAATCGATAAAGCCAAGCAAGAAGTTGAAGTTGAATTGAGAAATAAAAATTTTAAGAATAAGAGTTTTTAAATGACTATTGATACCACGAAAGAGCCTGAAAATTTTTATGAAGCCTTTAAAAATGCTCTTGTTCTTCATATAACAGCTCCAACCAAAGAGGAATCAAATGAGGCTCTATATCTAGCAGAAAGTTTTTCTGAAAATCTTACCGAGGAAGAAATAAGCAAAGGCAAGGCTGAAGTTGATCTTTATTTGGATGAGTTAGATAAAAGTGATCCTGAGATAAAGAAGGCTATAAAGATTGATAATTACCTTACTCCTGGATGGAATGAGGAACTTGATAATTTAGAGATATTCGATCTTGACGATGATTAGTATTTTTTAAAAACCATAAAAAAATAATAGGATTTTATTTATCATCACAAGAAAACCTAATAAAAAAATTATAAATAATAATATTACAGTTAATAGTATAAGAATTTTTTTCATTTTTTTTAATTTAACTAAATTAATATAAGTAAATTAGTAATTGAAATATATAATTAATCTTTATTTTCATCGACGATTAATTTAATCTCATCGATAAAGCATGAGTATTCTTTGAGCTTTAAAACATCATTTGAACAAATTTTATAACCCATTTTCTGAGGTTCAATAATCAAAGGACTTTGAAATGTTAAATGTCGATTACCCTTGCAAGTTACTGAATAGTTCAAATTTTTTCTATTTTTGAATAATAAATAATCTTTTTTGAATTTAATATTCTCAATATCCTTAGTATCAAAACACNCTCTCTCACTGGAAAGTGCGAGATTAAANGGGGAAATAAAAGTAAATATCAAAATAAGTACGTAAGCTTTTTTCATTTTTTCATCTTAATTTAGTTAAANTTATAAAATAATGTTATGTCTTTATCATACAATTTATAATTTAATATGATAGATAAAAAAGAAAAAGAAAAAACTGAATCCAGACATTATATATTTTTAGTATTTTTAATATTACTAAATGTAATGAATTTCGTTGATAGACANNTATTAGCAAGCTTTGCAAACTTTATAATCCCTGACCTTTCTCTTTCAAATACNCAATTTGGNATTCTAACAGGATTTGGGTTTCTATTTTTTTATTCAATTATGGGTCTTTTTATGGGTATTTTAGCTGATAAAGTCCATCGACCAAGATTAATTGCTATTGGTGTAGCTCTGTGGAGCTTTTTAACCGCATTATCAGGAGCAGCAAAGGGATTTACCGGTCTTTTACTTCCTAGAATGTTCATTGGTGTTGGTGAGTCAATTTTAACTCCCACATCAATATCAATACTTGGAGATAGATTTCCTCAGAGTAAAATGGGCTTTGTTACTGGCGCTTATTACATGGGTATACCTATTGGTGCTGGTCTTAGTTTGATAATAGCCGGTTCCTTAGGTCCAATTATTGGTTGGAGAATGTGCTTTTATATACTTGGAGGCCTAGGAGTAATTTTATCATTAATAATGTTTTTTATTAAGGAAACCCCTAGATCCATTAAAATAAATAATAGTGAAAAGAAAAAAATTGATCTTCGATTAATTAAAAATGATTTAATTAAAGCCCTTAAAGATTCCAAACCTTTAACATTATGCATATATGGCGGTGTTATTTATCACTTTGTATTGGGTGCAGCCGTTTATGATCAAGTTTGGTATGTTAAAGAGCGTGGTTTTGATAAAGCCGAAATTGCTCAATACACAGGTTATATTGTTGTAGTATTTGGTATTTTGGGTAACTTATTTGGTGGATTAGGATCGGATTGGTTTTCAAAGAAATTTAATCTTGGGAGGCCAATGTTTTTATTTTGGGTGATGCTTTTATTACTCCCATTAAATATTTTGGGTCGAATTGTTTCGCCTGATACCTATATATTTTGGATTGCAATGATGGCTGGATCTTTCCAATTAGGAGCAGTTTATGGACCTATTTTTGCAACCGTTCAAGAGTTAGCACCCTCACATATGAAGGCTACAGTAATCGCTTTCTTTATTTTAAATTTAAATATGATTGGAATGTTTATAGGAACAACTGGAACTGGAATTATTTTAGATACATTAATCATGTATAATGAGAATGCTTTGGTTCCTATTTCAGAGCCTTATACAAAAACACTATTATTTTTTACCTTAATATCATCTTTATCTATTCCAATGTTCTGGTTTGCTGGAAAAAAATAAAATAAATGCTATATTAAAGTTGCATTACAGGTGGTTTTTTAATATCTGACCAATTTAAGTCTATGGGTCCTCCGTTGGAAATTAATATAAATGTTACTCCATCTTTTCCTGGCTTTTCTGGACCATAAGAATAGCCACCCTTAACAACTCTAATATCTCCCTTTTTATATAACGGCTCATCTTTGCTGAAAGACATTTCTCCATCCATTATAAAATACATTGTATCATACTTATGCCAGTGATCTGATGCTGAATATCCGGGTTCAAAGGTTGTCCTTACAATATAAGGGGACTCATCACATATTATCTGTACTGGTTGAGTAGGCCGACCATTTTCATCCTCAAAGGGAATAAATGGAAGCTTATTAATATTGGCATTTCCAACTGGGCTGCCTCTTTCTGTTAATTGATTTTTCAGATCATCGGGAACTTCGTATAGATCGTCCCACATTAAAGGTATATTTCCGCCCAATGCTATTAAGTAGAATCTAGATCCTTCACTTCCAGCACTTTCAATTGTCGACTTTCCAGCCTTTACCCATCTAACATCCCCAGGAAAAAACGATCCTTCTTCTTCAGATATAAATTCTCCCTCAAGAAATATCTGTACGATATCATATGGGTGCCAGTGTGATTCTGCTAAATAGTTAGGTTTTAGAGAGGCTTCCCAAATAAATTGGTTTCCTTCGAAAAAGGTTTTTACCATCGATGTTTCTCGACCGTTTTTATCTCCAAAGAGACTCCAGTCATAGTCTTTTGGCGATATATGCTTCCAGGTATTCATAATTATTCTCCCTCAAGATTATTTAATTTAAAATATTAAGGTTGTAGAACAACCCTACCTGTAATTGCACCTTCCCTTAAATCATCAAGAGTTTGTGATGCTTGATTCATTTCACGATTTGCTACGGGTATAGGGTCAACCTTACCTGATTTTACTAACTCCAACATTTCTTTTGTTTCATCGAGATTGCCAACAAAACTTCCACCAATACTTTTAGCTGAAAGAGGAAACATCGGTATAGGCATCTGAAATGCTCCGCCAAAAAGACCAACAACAATAATCTGACCACCTTTTTTTGTTGAATCCATTGAATATTTAAGTGTTTTTTCTGCACCAACAAAATCTACAGCTGCCTTAACACCGCCCTTGGTATCCTCTATTAGTTTTAATAATGATAACTCATCAGATGTGTCGTAGACTTCATCCGCACCAGCTCCTTGTGCTGCCTGAAGTTTATTGGGGTCAATATCTGCTGCTAAAATTTTGCAATTAAACAGTGATCTTGCAAATTGAAGACCCATCATGCCAACTCCACCCAATCCCATTATAAGAATATGATCGTCAGCATTTACATTTACTAATTTTTTTAAAGCACCAAATGCTGTTAAGCCAGAGCACATATAAGTTGCCGCTAAGCCTGGTCTTATACCTGTATAATCTAGAAGATACTTTGAATCAGGAATTAAACAAAAGTCGGAAAAACCTCCAGGTAGTTGAATACCTAATTGCTGAGGTGCATTACAATAATGTTCATCACCTGTTTCGCAGGTAGAACATTCCCCGCAACCTATCCAGGGATAAGCAACAACACTTGATCCAATCTTTACATCAGACACATCAGGCCCAACACTTACAACCTCTCCTTCAATCTCATGTCCAAGTGTATGTGGTAAATTCATTGCCGCACCAACAGGTAATTGATTTCCACCACCAAGATCAAAATAACCATCATGAAGATGGACATCTGAATGACAGACACCGCTATATGTGATTTTTAATAAAACCTCTTTGCCCTTAGGCTTAGGTGTTTCGCTTTCGATAGTTTTAAGAGGTTTTCCAAACTCAACAATTGCTTCACTTTTCATTTACTTCTCCTTTATTTAAATAAATTAATTATTATTTTTATTATTATCTAAAGCACCCTCTGAATGCGCCACTATAGTTGAGACGGTACTATCCCCAGTAACATTTACAACAGTTCTAATCATATCAAGGAGTCTATCAACACCCAATATTAAAGCAATACCCTCTGTTGGAAGTCCAACCTGTGATAAAACCATCGCTAGCATTATTAAACCAACACCTGGCACTCCAGCGGTTCCAATAGATGCCATTGTGGCTGTTAGTATGACCATTAAATAATCAATAGTTGATAAATCAATATTATAAGCATTAGCAATAAAAATAGTTGCAACACCTTGCATTATAGCTGTTCCATCCATATTGACTGTTGCCCCTAAAGGTATCGTAAAAGAAGCAATTTTTGGATTTACACCTAAATCTTGCGTAACTGTTTTTAAGGTAACGGGCATTGTTGCATTTGAAGATGATGTTGAAAAAGCAAACAGCATAACTGGACGTAATTTTTTATAAAACCCAAAAGGTTTTATTTTTGTAAAAGAATATAACAATGCAGGATAAACAACAAAACCATGAATAATTAAAACAAAAACAACAAGTAAAAAATATTGAAATAAATTTCCCACAATACCTATTCCTTGAGTAGCAAATAAATTTGCCATTAAACAATAAACGCCAAAAGGAGCTAAGTTTATTAAAATAAATACCATCTTCATTACTACATTGGTTGTGCTCTCCATTATTTTAACGAGTTCTGAGTTTTTATCCTTAATTGACCTTAGTGCGACACCAAAAAATATAGAAAATATAATTATTTGAAGCATTTTACCTTCAGCCATCGCGGAAATAGGATTTGTTGGAAATATATCAATAATAACTGATTTAATTCCTGGAGGAGAAGGTGCGATATACTCAGCAGATGATGTTAAATTTAAGCCTTCACCAGGTGAGAATAAAATTGCAATAAATAAGCCCAGGGATATAGCTATAGCTGTTGTCAGCAAATAAAGAGAAATCGTTTTTAAAGCTATTACTGATAATTTTTTATCTTTGTCAAAAGACGCAACCCCTGTTGATAGTGAAAAAAAGACAAGAGGAACAACCATTAGCTTTAAAGATGAAATAAAAATTGAACCAATAGTATCAAACAAACCATTAACTAAATATATATTGATCATTTCATTACTATTTAACGAAAGAACATTTATCAGTAATCCAGTTAAAAAACCTAAAATCATACCTGTGATAATTTTTACTGTTAAAGACATACTCTAAAGTATAACAAAATTTTCTAATTACAAATAAGATCTTAAATATTGCCGTTTTAATAGAATCATAGAGTTAATAAATTATATTTATAAAGGTGCGAAATGGATGAATTAAACGGATCAGCTTTTTATGCTGGTATATTAGTTATTATGGCTGTTGCTTTGGCCTTGAATACGGCTTTTCGAAGAATGGAAACAAAAACAGCCTTAGGTGGAGATGACTCTGTTCTTCTTAAAAGATCAAGAGCATTTGGAAATCTTATAGAACATGCACCATTAATGATAATTCTTTTAATGTTAATGGAATACAGAGGTAGTGAATTTTTTGTTCATATCTTTGGAATAGGTTTTATTTTGAGTCGTATAGCACATGCATATGGAATAATTGCAGAAGAAGGATTGGGGCCAGATAATTTACCAAGAATGGTTGGTGCGCTAGGTAGTTGGAGCATTATGATATTAGCGTCTTTAATGTGTATATTTTAACAATTATTTGACCGACTCATTAATAAAGGGTTAATTATTAAGTATTATTTCTTTAGGAGGTCATCGATGTCTTTATTTCGTAATTTATTAGCTTCTCTTATGCTAGTTTTTTTGGTTTCTTGTGCCCAACTTGAATCTATTACAAATCCTGGTGGGTCAACTGTAAGCAATGATGATATATCAATTGATGCAGAGCCAACTCAGGAAGATGTTTTAAATCAATTTAGTGACGTGGCTTTTCCTCCTGAAACTTATCTAGACTTAACTAAATCTGTTGTTGTTGGAAGTGATGAAAATTGGTTTGGTCAAATTTACTTTAACTCCGGATTAGATGCCAATTCGGTTTTCAGTTATTTTAAAGAGCATATGCCTGATACAGGTTGGTTTTTAATTATGGAGCAACAGGGCAATCAAATATTCTTAGTTTATGAAAAAGACTTAAGAACTGCTATTATAAGCATTTCTAGAAAAAGGTCTGGAGCTGAGACTATTCTAGCTGTGGCGCCAAGAGCTCAATAATTTAAATTAAAGTTTAGATTTTATGATTAAATTCTGACTTATCTTTTAAGTGGAATAGGGGAGGGAACTGAAGAAATTAATTTCTTTGTGTATTCATTCTCTGGATTCCTAAATAAATCATTAACTTCTCTATTCTCTACAATTTTTCCAGACCTCAATACTATAACATTATCACAAATTGATTTTATTACTGAAAGGTCATGACTTACAAATACTAATGTAAGGCTATATTTATTCTTTAAGTTTTTAAGAAGATCTAATATTTGTGCTTGAATTGACAAATCCAATGCAGAGACTGGTTCATCACAGATTAATACCGAAGGTTTATTGATTATTGCTCTTGCAATACCAACTCTTTGGCATTGACCACCGGATAATTCATGAGGGTATCGATTAAATAATTCATTTGAAAGACCAACATCATTCATTAGTTCAGTTATTATTTTTTCTTTTTCTTTTTTAAGGAATTTCTTATTAAATATATCCAATGGTTCTTTTATAATGCTTCCAATAGTCATTCTTGGATCTAAGCTACCGTAAGGGTCTTGAAAAATTATTTGAACTTTTCTTCTAAATTCTTTCATTTGTTTTTTGTTAAATGTATCTAAATCCTTATCAAACCAAGTTATTTTTCCTGAACTTTTTGAAATAAGGTTAAGGACTAATCGACATATACTTGATTTTCCAGATCCTGATTCACCAACAATACCAAGTGTCTCGCCCTCTAAAAGATTAAAAGAAATATCATCAACAGCCTTAACTATTTCTTTTTTAGAAAAAAAACCTTTAGCAGAAGAATAGTGCAGCTTTAAATTATCTACAGTAAGAATGTTTGTTGCTTCATTTTTCATATACTTAAACGTCCAGCCAAGGAGGTATACATGAAAGAAGGAGTTTTGTGTATTTATCCTGAGGATTAGTCAAAACATTATAAGTCGATCCATTTTCAACAATACTACCATCTTTCATTACAATTATATTATCCGAAGTTTCTGCAATAACTCCAATATTATGAGAAATTAAAATAATACTAATACCTAATTGGTTCTTTAAATCATTGAAAATGTTAAGTATTTCTGATTGAGTGGTAACATCAAGCGCAGTTGTTGGTTCATCGGCTATTATTAGCTCAGGACTACACATTAATGATATCGCAATCATTATTCTCTGTTTCATTCCACCTGATAGCTCATGAGGATAAGAGGTGATTAGATTCCTTGATTTTGGTAATTTTACTATATCCAAAACCTCTAGAGTTCTTTTCAATGATTCTTTTTTTGTTAAATTATCATGAAAAATTGAAATCTCAGATAATTGATCACCGATTTTCATATGAGGAGTCAAGCTAGTCATTGGATCCTGAAAAATAAAACCAATTGATTTACCAAGGTACTTCATTCTTTCTTTTTTTGATGAAGATATTAGATCAAAACCCTTAAATATCGCAGAACCTTTGCAATAACCATTGTTTGAAAGAAGACCTGTTATGGAAAAAAATGTTTGAGTTTTTCCAGATCCAGATTCACCCACCACCCCTAGACATTCTCCTTTATTAATCGAAAGGTTAACATTATTTACAGCCTTGATTAAGCCATCTGTTGTATTAAAAAAAACATTTAAATTATTAACTTCAAGTAATAAATCATTGTTTTTAATATTCTTTTGGGTCGATTGCATCTCTAAGTCCATCCCCTATAAAATTCAAAGAAGCCAAAGTAATAACCATAAAAGATCCTGGAAAGATCAATAACCACCATGCAGTTTCCATTTCTCTAGATCCTTCTGATATAAGCACACCCCATGATGTTAGAGGTTCTTGAACACCAAGACCTAAGAATGATAAAAAACTCTCTAAAATAATAACCGATGGAACCATTAAAGTAATATAAACAATGATGGGACCAGCTAAATTAGGAATAATATGTTTTATTATTATTAAGGTATTTGATTGCCCAAGCGCTCTACTTGTTTCAATAAATTCTTTTTCTTTTAGTGATATAGTCTGACCTCTTACTATTCTGGCCATTGTTAACCATTCTACTGCGCCTATTGCAATAAAGAGAAAATAAATATTTCTTCCAAATACAACCATTAGAATAATAACAAAGATCAAATATGGCATTGCATAAAGAATCTCAACAACTCTCATCATAAAGGTATCTAGTTTACCGCCAAAGAACCCTGCTATAGTACCATAAATAACGCCAATAAATACACTTACAAATGTTGCTATTACACCTATTGAAAGGCTTAACCTGCCGCCATGTAAAATTCTAACAAGTAAATCTCTCCCATTACCGTCTGTGCCAAGGTAGTGGCCATTTTCTAAGCTGGGAGGTTGATAAATAGAATTCCAATCGGTATCGCTAAAGCCATATTGGATAAAAAATGGACCAAAAACTGAAATAATTGAAATAAAAATTAATATAAACAATGATATAACGGCAGCTTTATTTTGAAATAACCTTCTTCTTGCATCAACCCAAAGAGATCTTCCCTTTAAGCCATAAGACACTTCTAGGTTATCAGTTTTTTTTAATAATCTCATAATAAACCTAAATTTTAACCCTTGGATCTAAATAAGCCCTTAAAATGTCTGTAATAAGTATTAAAATAATCAATAATGAAGCATAAAGTATCATTACCCCGCTAACTAAAGTGTAATCACGTTGAAGGGCTCCCACAACAAAATATCGTCCAATTCCAGGTAATCCAAAAATTTGTTCAACTATTATAGATCCTGTCATTAAACCTGCTGAAGCAGGAGCCAAATATTCAATAATTGGAAGTATTGATGCTCTAATCACATGTTTTCTTATTATATAGGATGATTTTAAACCTTTTGATCTTGCTGTTCTTATAAAGTTAGAATTTAACACCTCTATAGTGCTTGCTCTCATCATTCTTGATATTACTGCTATTTGCGGAAGTGATAAGGCTGTTATAGGTAAGATTAAGTTTAATATANTTCCTCCATTCCATCCTGATGTAGGTAAAATACCAAGATAGAGGCCAAAAAATAATGAAAGGATAGGGGCCATAACAAAACTCGGAACACATATTCCCACTAATGAGACACTCATAACAGAATAATCGAAATAAGTATTTCTTTTAACGGCAGCAATAATACCAAGAAATGAACCTAANAATAAGGAAATTATTATTGATGATAAGCCTAAAGTAGCACTTACAGGAAGCCCGCTAATTATTAATTCATTTACGGTAAAATCTTTATATTTAAAAGAGGGGCCAAAATCCCCAACACTTAAATTTTTAATATAAATAAAAAATTGTTCATACAATGGTTTATTAAGATTGTAAGCCTCTTGGATATTTCTTTCTATCTCTGGAGGCAAAGCTCTTTCATTAGTAAAGGGTCCGCCAGGAGCAACTCTCATCATTATAAAGCCAAATGCAATTATTATTAAAAGAGTGGGGATTGCTATAAGAAGTCTTTTAGTGATAAATTTAATCATATTTATGCGCATAATATATATTATGTATAACTAATATACAAACCTTTACAATAATCTCAAAACTAAGGTTATCATAAGCAGGCTTTACATTATTTGGTAAAGAATTCTTTAATTTATTGTAGTCGAGATCTATATGAAGATTTGTTAAAATACCTTTGGAAGTATTAAGATCCTTTATCCAGCCAAGTGTTTTATTAAGGTGTGCGTGAGTTGGATGAGGATCATGCCTAAGAGCATCAACAATCCAATAATCAAGATTATCTAACATATCAAAAGATTTATCATAAAAATCTACCACATCACTGGAATAAGCGACATTATTGAATTTGAAACCAATTGAATCAATTTTACCGTGCTTTTGTAAGAACGGCATAAAATAAATATTACCGCCTGGGCCTTCGATATGGAAACCTTCGTATGGGTTGATTGTATTTTTTTCTAATATTGCTGGATAAACCTTATCGTCGAATGTATTGAAGCAATAACTAAATCTAGGAATTAACCTAGATGCTGTTTTTTCATCTAGGTAAACTTGAACTTTTTTTCGTCTTCTAAGTGCAAAAACCCTTAAATCATCTATACCACCAGATTGATCAGCATGATCATGTGTATATAGAACTGCATCAATATTCTTTACATTTGCCTTTAATAGTTGATTTCTAATATCTGGCGATGTGTCAATAAGAACTGATGTTACGTCATTTTTGGCATTAAATTTTTGAACCAGCAAAGAGCAACGTGAACGAAAGTTTTTTATTTCATTCGGGTCACAATCACCCCAGTCACCATCAATTCTAGGAACCCCACCTGAAGAACCACAACCTAAAATAGTAACTAAAACTCTTTCACTCATTGTGCTATACTGGCCTATTGGCTTTTTTAAAGATTTTAAAAAAATTATTTGTTGTTAATGAAAAAAAGTCTTTTTCATCCTTTTCATAAAAATTAGCTAAGAATTTTGCAGTATGAAGAACGTGTGAAGGTTCGTTTCTTCTTCCCCTCAGAGGCTCTGGAGATAAATAAGGTGAATCTGTTTCAACAATTATCCTATCTAGGGGAATATTTTTAATAGTCTCTCTTAACTCAGATGCATTTTTAAATGTAACTATTCCTGAAAGAGAAATATAAAAACCTAGATCAATGACTCTTTTTGCTAAATTTTCTCCTGCTGTGAAGCAATGAATAATTCCTGGAAAAGCGCCCTTTCTATACTCACTTTCTAGAATTTCGCATGTTTTGTCATCAGCTTCTCTCGTATGAATAATTAATGGAAGCTGTGTTTCTCTCGATACGTTTATGTGCTTAATAAAACTATCAATTTGATCCTCTTTTAATGAATTTTCATGGAAAAAATCAAGACCCGTCTCACCTATTCCAATAACATTAGGATTAGAAGCTTTTTCCACTAAGTAGCTCTCATTTAAATCTTTTTGAATATTTGCAGAATGAGGATGGACTCCTACAGTACAGAATATATTTTTATACTTCTCAGCTATATTAATAATTTGATCAATTTCATCCAGCTCGGTGGAAATCGACACCATAATTCCAACATTAGAATCTCTCGCTCTTTTTATTACTTCCTCAAAGTCATCCTCAAAATCTTTAAAGTTCAAGTGACAGTGGCTATCAACTAAATATGATGATTCTAATTCCATTATAGACACTTATGCCTTTAGATTTTAGAATAAGCAAGATTTTGGTTTATTATTAAGGGTATAAATTAACTATGATAAAAGTAAAAGTTATCTCAGATACAATCTGTCCATGGTGTTATATAGGTAAAAGAAATTTTGATTTAGCATTAAAACAAGTCCCTGATATTAAGGTTTCTTTTGAATACTCAACATTTCAACTAGATCCAAACATGCCTCCCGAGGGCATTGATCGTAGTGACTATGTTTCCAAAAAATTTGATAAAGAACAGTATATTAATATAAAAAATAACATTAAAAATGAAGCTATAAAATCTGGAATTAGTAATATAAACAATACTATAGGAATAATACCTAATACATTTAATAGTCATCGTTTAATATATTGGTCGAAAGAAAATAATTCTCAATTAGAGACTGTTGAAGAGATATTTAAATCATATTTCGAAGAATCAAAAGATATCGGAGATATTAATATATTGATAGATATAGCCGAAAAAGTGGGATTAGATCCTCAAAAAATAAGAAAAAAATTTAATAATGATGAGGATAAAACGACTCTTATAGATCAAGAACAGACAAATAGGCAAAACGGGGTAATGGGTGTTCCTGCTTATATAATTGACGATGGAATAACATTAACCGGATCTCAGCCAGTAATATCAATTGTTAAGTTGCTTGAACATTTAAACAAAAGTTAACTCTCAATTTGTGATAGCTCAACCAGCTCTCTAACTGTTGTCTTAATATTATCAATTATAGATATATCTTTTGCATTAAATTTTACTGATATCCTTTGATCTGGCCTGATACTAAAGTTCTTATTGTGGAATGTAATATAGGATATTAAATCCTTAGGATTAGAAAATTCGTTATTCTTAAATTTTATTAAATATCCAGTTTTTCCACAATCAATCTTTTCAATATTTGCTAGTTTACAAATATTTTTTAAATCAATGGTGTCAATTAAAGTTTCTACCTCAGCAGGAAGTTTTCCAAATCGATCAATAAGCTCTGCAGCTATCTCGTCAGTTTCATTTTCGTCCTCAATTAAGGATAATCGTTTATAAATTTCCATTCTTGTTGTTAGATCAGGAATATAAGATTCAGGAATTAGTACCGATAATGGCAAGGAAACCTTTGGCGACCAATCATTTTCAACAATATCATTTGTTTGATTTTTTAAACCCTCAATTGTTTCTTCAAGCATATTTTGATAAAGCTCAATACCAACTTCTTTAATCTGTCCTGATTGTTCTTCGCCAAGTAAGTTACCAGAACCTCTAATATCAAGGTCATAACTAGCCAAATTAAACCCGGCCCCAAGAGAATCTAGTGACTGGAGAACCTCAAGCCTTTTCAGTGCTTTTTTTCCTAATATCTGTTTATTTTTATAAGTTAAATAAGCATATGCCTTTATCTTGGATCGCCCTACTCTGCCCCTTATCTGATAAAGCTGCGACAAACCAAACATGTCAGCTCTGTGAACTATTAATGTATTAGCATTAGGTATATCCAATCCAGATTCTATTATAGTTGTAGAAACTAAAACATCATATGAACCAGAATAAAAATCATTAATCCTATCCTCGATTTGTTTTGCTGGCATTTGGCCGTGCACGGTTATAAAATTAACCTCTGGAACACTTTCCCTTAGAAAGTCCTCAATTTCATCTATGTCTGCTATTCTAGGGACTACATAGAAAACCTGACCACCCCTGTGCCTCTCTCTCAATATAGATTCCCTAAGGACTAAAGGGTCTGTAGGAAAAACGTACGTTTCAATTGTTCGTCTATCAACAGGTGGAGATGCAATTATAGATAAATCCCTCACGCCAGTCATTGCTAACTGAAGAGTTCGAGGAATTGGCGTTGCTGTAAGGGTTAGAATATGAATATTACTTTTAAGTTTTTTTATTTTTTCTTTATGTTTAACTCCGAAATGTTGTTCCTCATCAACAATAAGAAGTCCTAGATCATTAAATTCAACTTTTTCACCCAACAAGGAATGTGTTCCAATCGTAATGTCAGAAAACCCTGAATTAATATCCTTAATTATCCCATCCTTATTAGATGATAATCTTGATAATTCACTTATGTTTATTGGGAATCCTTTAAANCTAGCCTTAAATGTCTCAAAGTGCTGCCTTGCAAGAAGAGTTGTAGGCGCGAGAATAGCAACTTGCTTTCCACTCATAGCCGATAAGAAAGATGCCCTTAGGGCTACCTCTGTTTTTCCGAACCCAACATCACCACAGATAAGCCTATCCATTGGTTGACCCCTNTCTAGGTCTTTTATGACATCGTCTATAGCATTATATTGATCATTTGTTTCCTCGAAAGGAAATTTAGAACAAAATTCTTCGTAAAAATCATCAGGAACATTAATTATATCAGCTATAGCCATCTGTCTTTTTGCTGCAACAGCCATTAACTCTTCGGCTAAAAATTTAATCCTTTTTTTAAGTTTTTCTTTACGTGAACCCCAAGAAACNCCACCTAGCTTGTCTAAGGATACATCTGATATATCAGACCCATATTTTGATAATACCTCAATATTTTCAACTGGAAGATATAGCTTATCATCATTTGCATACTTCAAGAGTAGGCATTCATGCTTAGCGTCATTGATTTCAAGAGTTATTAAATTTTCGAATCTTCCGATGCCATGCTCGATATGAACAACTGCGTCGCCAGGCATTATACTAGAAACCTCTCTNAGAAAATTTTCTGCTTTTCGAATAACCCTTGGTCTATAGAATTTTTCCCCAAAAATATCTTGCTCAGAAATAAAAACATAATTATCAATATGAAATCCAGAGTTTAGATTTAGTATAATTGTATAAACATCTGAATTTATTGTATTTTTAATAAAATTTACTGAGTTTAATGATTTACTTTCAACATTTTTATTTCTTAGTATTTTAGAAATTCTATCTGAAGAACCTTCGCTTGAGCATGATATAATTACAACCTTACCTTCATTAAGAAATTTTTTAATATCATTTTTTAATTGATCATATAACTCAAGATCTTTGCTCTTAACATCTTTTCCAAAATAGTTTTTTGATTTTTTTCCATTAAAATTAATACCCGTTGGCTTCTTGAATGTACTTATCTCAATATTATTAGAATTTGATAGATTTTCTAAGAATAAATCTCTATTTTGATATAATTGCTCTGGCTTAAGGGAGAAATATTTATTCTCATCTTTTGATAAATCGTTATCATCATATTCTTTTCTAGATTCATAATGATCATTTATTGTTTCAATAAAATTATCTAGAGATTCATTGTACAATGAATCTAAAATAACAATTGGACTATCAAGATAGTCGAAAATAGTCCCTGTCTCTTTATAAAAAAATGGAAGCCAATGTTCCATTCCAGGATAAGTAATGCCTTCTGAAATACTTTCATAAACTTTAATTTTTTTTCTCTGACTTCCAAATGTATTATTAAAATTTTTTCTAAACAATTCAATACTTGAGCTATTTAGTGATACCTCAGAGGATGGAAAAATTTTGACACTATCAATAAGCTCAATAGATCTTTGAGATATTAAATCAAAACTTTTAATTGATTCAATTGTACTGCCAAATAAATCAACTCGAGTCGGAAGGTTTAAAGGTGAATAAAAGTCTATTATTCCCCCTCTTAACGAAAACTCCCCATACTCCCTAACCGTACCTACTTTTGAATAACCATTGTTTACAAAAAACAACAAAAGATCATCAACATTTAATACTTGTCCAGGTTTTAGATTTAAAGATTTATCTTTTATCTCATCAACTGCCAATGTTCTTTGAAATGAGGACTGAATAGTCGCTAAAATAATCTTATTAGGCCTACCCCCTTCAGCTAGACTGGATAGTGTCTCTAGACGTTTTGATGTAATTGATTTATTGGGTGATATTCTGTCATACGGAATACAGTCCCATTGTGGAAAAAAAAGAATATTTTTTTCTAAAAAAAATTCAATAGAATCCTTTAATTGCTGATATCTCTTCAAATCTCTTGAAATAATTATTATATCTCTGTCTGTAGATGATAATAATTCTTTAAAAATTAGAGCCTCAGATCCCTCGGGAATTTCATTAAATTCTTTTACTTTGTCAGAATTAACCAAGTATTCATTTTGAATTATATCCCTTAGATTAATCATTAATTATATCTTTAGAGGTCTTTGGTAGAGATTATATCTTCTATAATTTCTTTGTATTCTTCAGAGTAAGATTTATCTCCTGACATAATCCATTTATATAAATCAGGATCTGATAAATTAAGAAATTCTTGAAATTTTCTTAATTCAATATCATTCATATTTGGAAGATTTTCTTCTGCATATGTACCTAGAATAATATCCATCTCTTTAGTACCCCGGTGACTGGAGCGAAATAATAATTTTTTTCTAAAATTTTCAGTTTCTTTTATCATAATTTGTACTTTAATAGAGCAATGCGACCAAAGATTCTAGATGAATTATTTAAACCTATTGAAACAGCAAGAGGTATAGGGCCAAGACTCAAGCTACGCTTGAAATATTTAATTGGTGAAAATATTGTTGACCTTCTTTGGCACCTACCAAACAATATTATTGATAGAAGCTATACACCGACAATTTCTAACGCGGAAAAAGATCGGATAGTTACAATTGAAGTCACAGTCCTTAAACATAATCCTTCTAAAAGACGAGGTTTACCTTATAAGGTTAAATGCATAGATGAAACTGGTGAAATTGATTTAGTCTGGTTTAATGGAAGAAGGCAATACCTAGAAGAGCTTTTACCAATTGGAGAAAATTTTATAGTTAGCGGTAAATTAGAAGCCTATAAAGAGAAAAAACAG
>JGI24540J26637_10000253_pt1 | contig 21753 bp, 24 predicted proteins | sample NorSeaMetagenome_FD_26637 | JGI IMG/M metagenome (IMG submission 26637)
TTTTCAATTTGATATAGTTGAGATTTGAGCAATTTTAGAGCTTTTTCTTTATTTTCTAATTGTGATCTTGTTTCAGAATTTTCGATAATTATACCTGTTGGTTCGTGTTTAAGTCTAACAGCTGTTTCAACTTTATTTACACCTTGTCCGCCAGCTCCTCCAGCTCTAAATGTATCCCAGCTTATTTCAGAAGGGTTTATATTTATTTCAATTAAATCATTTACTAATGGGTATGTAAAAACAGATGCAAATGTTGTATGTCTTTTTGCATTTGAATCAAATGGTGATATTCTTACTAATCTATGTACACCATTTTCACTTTTTAAGTTTCCATATGCAAAATCACCACCAAATTCTAGTGTTACAGATTTAATGCCAACTGGTTCAGCTTTTTGAATATCAATTTGTTTAATCTTATAATTATTTTTTTCACCCCACATTAAATACATTCTCATTAATATTTCAGCCCAATCTTGGCCCTCAGTACCTCCAGCCCCAGGATTAATCCTAACAATAGCGGACATTTTATCTTCCTCGGAGCTAAGCATATTTTTAAATTCTAATTCCTCCACTGAAGTTAAAGTTTTTTTATATTGATTAATTAGTTCTTCCTCTTTAGCTTCTAACTCAATTAATACGTCAAGTTCTTCAATATTTATATTAATGTCCTTATAAATTTCAATCCAACTTTTGTTTTGTTTTTTATTCTTTAATACTTTTTCAGCTTTTTCTGAATCATCCCAGAATTTTGGAGAGCTAATTTCTTTGTCATAATTTAAATCAATTAATTCTTTATTTTTTATATCAAGAAATTTACAGAGATCATCTCTTCTTTCCTTTAGTTTGTTTGTTAGTTCTTGAGATATCATATTTATTTTATTTCTTCATTTAGTAGTTCCCAAACTAAGCTAGTTTCGTAGCCTTTTTGATAAAGATATTGAACTGTTTTAGATTTTTTTTTAAATACATCTTTTTCATTTATAATACGGTACTTTTTATTTATTAATTCTTTTATCGTGGTAAGATATTGTTCATTATCAATTTCTTCAAGGCTATTTTTAATAATAATACTTTTAATATTTCTTTTTTTTAACTCAAAAGAAATCCTGATTTTACCCCATTTCTTAATATTAAATTTTCCTGAACTAAATGTGTTACTAAATCTTTGTTCATCAAGGAAATTATTTTTTGTTAAATGTTCAATTATAAGATTTTGATCATTCTTAACTTCCCACGAGTTAAGTTTTTTTATAATATCAAAAATGCATCTTTCTTGAGTTGAACAGAATTTCTCAATTTTGAATAAATTTTTTTTATTAATTCTCATTTGATTATCCATTGATTCAAAGTTAAATATTCTTATTTATAATTATACTTTTGCGCCGTGAAAAATAAACAAGCAATTTACTTACTTTTTTTNTCAAATATCATTTCTGGTTTTGCTCAAGGGATAAGTATGATTGCAATTCCTTGGTATTTTATTGAAATCGTTGAACAATCTGAATATTTTGCCTTTGGGTATATTATTATTACTTTTTTAACACTTTTTTGGGGCTTATATGCAGGAGCATTAATTGATAGATACTCCAGAAAAAATATTTTTATTATTACTAATTTAGTTTGTGGTTCATTAATTGGTTCTATTGCTTTTTATGGATTTATTTATTCTTCTCTCCCAAATTTCCTTGTATTTTTTGTTTTTGCTGTTACTATTTTTAATTATAATATTCATTACCCCACCTTATATGCATTCGGGCAAGAAATTACAGAAAAAGAAAAATATGGAAAGTTAAATTCTTATATAGAAGTTCAGGGTCAGGCAACAAGCGTTTTGGCTGGTGCTTTTGCTGCTTTACTTTTAACAGGTACTACTGACAAATCTCTTGAATTAGCTGGTGTTAATCTTCAATTACCATTTAATATCCCAAAATGGGATATCTATGAAATTTTTCTTATGGATGCTATTACATATTTATTTGTAATTGGAATATTTTCATTAATTAAATACACTCCTGTTGTTAAAGAAGAAATACATAAAAGTAATTTATGGAATAGGTTGAAAATGGGTATTTCATATTTAAATGAAAATAGAATTATATTTATTTTCGGATTAGTCTCATATATGCTCTTTGCCTTTACTCTAGTTGAACTTCATGTTGTTTTACCTTCATATGTGCATGACTTTTTATCAGCTGAGGGAAATGTTTATGCCTCTTCTGAAATTTATTATTCTTTAGGAGCAATTTTTTCTGGAGTTTTAATTCTTCGTCTTCTTAAAGATATCAATCCATTTTTAAGTGTTATCTTTTTAATGCTTTTGGTCGCTATAGCTTTTTTATCAATGACATTTTATAAATTCCTTTGGGTATTCTTTTTAGGAAATCTAGTTCTAGGGATTACGAATGCGGGTGTTAGAATTGTAAGAACAACATATTTGTTTAATAATGTGCCTAATAACTTAATAGGGAGAGTAACTTCTGTTTTTAGTTCACTAAATATTGTTATGAGGATGTTTTTAATTTTCCTCTTTTCATTAAGTTTTTTTAACTTTTCAGACAATATTAGATGGGCTTATTTTATTGGGACAATCTTAATGCTTTTATCCAGTATTGTGCTATATATTACTTATCTGAAAAAGGTTAAAAATTAGGAATCTTTTTTGACTATACTATATTGGAGAAGATGTAATCTTTCATCGCCTATAACATTAATTTTTTTATTAAACTTTTTAGACCATTTGTATCTAATTGAGTTGAAGAGCCAGCCTTTGTTTAAATGACTTGCAACAAAAGGATGAGTAGTTATATCTATTTTATTACTTTCAAATTCTGTAAGATTAGCAACCTTATGTTCAATTTGATCTATTAGTAATAAACTAGAATTTATATCTCCTTTGCCGCTACACATTGGACACTTTTCTTTTGTGTCAATTGTCATTGCTGGTCTAACTCTTTGACGCGTGATCTGTATTAAACCAAATTTAGTAGGAGGTAAAATATTATGTTTTGCCTTATCAGTACTCATAGCCTGTTTTAGACATTCAAATAGAAGTTTACGGTTTTTGTCAGATTTTAAATCAATAAAATCTACAACAATTATTCCGCCCATATCTCTGAGTCTTAATTGTCGAGCTACTTCTTTTGCTGATTCAAGATTTACATCAAGTGCATTTTCTTCTTGATTTTTCTTAGCATCNACTTTTTTACCACTATTTACATCTATAACATGTAAGGCTTCAGTATGTTCAATAACTAGATAAGTTCCGTTTTTCATTGTAACTGCCTGTCCAAAAGATCCTTTTATTTGTTTTGTTATGTTATACTTTTGAAATATTGGTATTTCTCCATTATAAAGTTTAACTTTTAATTCTTCGTCATCAGAGATTCTAGCAAGATAGTCCTTAAGTTCTTGCTGGATTTCTTTATTATTTACAATGATATTATTAAATTTTGCATCTAGTAAGTCTCTTAAAATTGCTGAGGCTCTATTAAGTTCACCAAGAATTTTTGTTGGCGCTTTTTCACCTTTAAGTTTTTTACTAATTGTTTGCCATTTTTTATAAAGATTTTTAAGATCTTTATCTAGTTCTGCAACTTTTTTGCCTTTGGCAACTGTTCTGATGATTACTCCAAAGCCATGTGGCTTTATGCTTCTGATAAGATTTTTTAGTCTAGATTTTTCAGCATTGTCTCCAATTTTTTGAGAAATGGATACTCTGTCTGAAAAAGGAATTAAAACCATATATCTTCCTGCTAGTGATATTTCAGTAGTTAATCTTGGTCCTTTAGTTGAAATTGGCTCTTTTGATATCTGAAGTAATAAGTGATCACCAGATTTGAGTGTTTCTCCTATTTTACCATCTTTCTCAATTTTCTTCTCTAGCTTAAAGTTTTTGAGTGAAGCAGTATTTAACTTATTTGATATAGCTTTTTCAGTGAATTTTTTAAGTGAGTGTACATCACTTCCTAAGTCTAGATAATGAAGAAAACCATCTTTTTCATAACCAACGTTTACAAATGCTGCATTTAAACCGGGAACAACTTTTTTAGTTTTCCCTAAATATATATCACCTACTGAAAAGTTATTATCGTGCTTTTGCTTGTGAAGTTCAATTAATTGACCATCACATAGAAGAGCAATTACTACTTCAGAAGGCCTTGAGTCGATTATTAGGTCGAATTTCATGGCGTATTTTTCTGATTAAAACAGAATAACAAGTAGTTTACTTGTTCTTATGTCTGTTTTTACGTGAGCGTTTTTTACGCTTGTGTGTAGCAATTTTTAATCTTTTCTTTTTCTTAGCTCCTGACATCTCTAATATTTTTATTAACTTTTTTAAAAAAAAGTTTATTTTACTTTATCTTTTACTTGATGCAAAAATACTTTTGCAGGTTTGAATGACGGGATATGGTGTTCTGGAATTATAATGGTAGTATTTTTTTTGATATTTCTACCAGTTTTTTGAGCTCTTTTCTTTGCTTTAAATGTTCCAAAACCCCTTAAGAAAACTGATTCGTTATTTGATACAGAGTTCTTTACCTCATTCATGAATGCTTCTACTATAGTTAAAGTTGTAATCTTTTCAACTCCTGTTAACGCTGCTATTTTGCTAACTACTTCTGCTTTCGTCATTCTATTAATCTTTTAAAAATTTAATTAAATTTGAGTTTGCAAATATATTAATTTTTATGTCTCAAATATCCTATTCATTGTTTTCTTTTTTTGCTATTTTAATAAATTATTATGAGATTTTCTGAAAATTTAATTGCTTGGTATAATATTTCTAAGAGAGACCTTCCTTGGAGAAACACTAAAGATCCTTATAAGATTTGGTTATCTGAAATTATTTTGCAGCAAACTAAGGTAAGCCAAGGAATGCCTTATTATCTAAAATTTCTTAAAAATTTTCCTAATATTTTAGATTTAGCAAACTCAGAGGAAGATAAAGTTTTGAAGCTGTGGCAAGGACTAGGTTATTATTCTAGAGCTAGAAATCTGCATTTTACTGCAAAATATATAAGAGATAATTATAATGGTGTTTTTCCTAATAATTACAACGATATTCTTTCATTAAAAGGTGTTGGTGTTTATACTGCCGCTGCAATTTCATCTTTTGCATTTAATTTATCTTATCCTGTTGTAGATGGTAATGTTATTAGAGTGTTGTCAAGGGTTTTTGGTGTAGAATCTGAATTTGATACAGGTCCAGGCTTTCAAGAGTTTTACAATGTTGCTTTAGAAATGCTCCCTAAACACGACTACGCTACTCATAATCAGGCGATAATGGAGTTTGGCGCTTTGCTATGCAAGCCTAAATTACCATTGTGTTCTAATTGCTGTTTTAATGAAAATTGTTTTGCTCTTCATGCTAATAAGGTTGGTGTCTTACCAAGAAAAAAGAAAAAGATAAAAATTAAAAATAGATTTATTCATTACTTAATTATTAATAATAAAGACAAAGTTTTTCTTCGAAAAAAAAATGAAGGTATTTGGTCTGGACTATATCAATTTCCATTTAGAATTTGATAAAAATATTTCAAATGATAAAGTGCTTATTTCAAATAATTGGATAAATTTATTTAAAAACTGTGAATATACTATTTCATCTGTGTCATCTCCTTTTATTCATAAGTTAACACATCAGAAGCTAAGTGTTATTTTTTGGCAAATAAAATCTGATGATATTAAATTAAAAAATTTCATGAAATTCCAGACTAATAAAATTTCTGATCTGCCCCTTTCTAAATTAATAGACAATTATTTAACATCAAATTATATTATCTAATTTTTAGTACATTTGTTTATATAAATAAAGCAATTGTCTGGAGTAAATAAAGTGATTTTAGTAGGGAATTTAGGAAAAGATCCTGAAGTAAGGTATCTTGACTCAGGTGTTGCTGTAGCTAATATTTCTCTAGCCACAACAGAAAATTATAAAAATAAAAATGGTGACCGTGTTAGTCAAACCGAGTGGCATGACGTTGTTCTTTGGAGAGGTCTTGCTGAAGTTGCTGAGAAGTATTTAGAAAAAGGATCAAGTGTCTATATTGAGGGTAAAATTCGGACAAGTAAATGGGTTGATAAAGAAAATATAACTAGATACAAGACAGAAATAATGGCAGATAAGATGAACATGCTTTCAAAATCTAATAATGGTGTAGATGAGTCAGATAATTCTCTTAATGATCTCCCATTCTAAATTTTAAAAATTGATAGACGACCCTTTACCCTTATTTTTAAATTTATTGTCAGGCATAGAATTAAATTCTTTGAGCATTGAGAGTTATTTCTTAGTTTTCATTATTTTTATTCTAATTATTTGCTCTGCTTTAATTTCAGGAGCAGAAGTTGCTTTTTTTGCATTAGAAATATCAGAAATTGATGAGCTAAAAAAATCAAAGAAAAAGAATAAGTATATTCTAAAACTCTTAAAAAATCCAAACTCTCTTTTAGCCACTATTTTAATTGTAAATAATTTTATTAATGTATCTATTGTAATTCTTGCCTCGTACTTAACAAGTATTTTAATTCAATTTCCTGATGGCTCAAATCTTGAATTTATTTTTCAAGTAATTATTATAACATCTATTCTTGTTTTTTTTGGGGAGATTACTCCAAAGTTATATTCTAATCAAAAGCCAGTAAAGTTTAGTTTGTTTATGAGTTTTCCACTTTATATTTTAAATATAGTTTTCTATCCATTAAGTCTTTTATTAGTATCTACAACTAAAATTATAGAAAAAAAATTAGAAGATAAGAAATCAGATATTAATGTAGATGAAATTTCTAAAGCTCTAGACCTAACAACATCAACATCAAATGAACAAAAGATTTTAAGAAGTATTGTTGAGTTTGGTAATACAGATGTTAAGGAAATTATGAAATCAAGAGTTGATGTTATAGCATTAGAAAAAAATGAGTTGTTTTCTAATGTATTGAAAGTTGTTATTTCATCTGGTTACTCTAGAATTCCTATATTCGATACTCAGTTTGATAATGTTTTAGGTATCTTATATATTAAAGATTTAATTCCTTTTCTTGAAATGAATGATGATTTTAATTGGATTGAGTTATGTAGACCTCCAATTTTTGTTCCAGAAACTAAAATGATCAATGTTTTGCTTAAAGAGTTTCAAGCAAAAAAGCATCATATTGCTATTGTAGTTGATGAGTATGGTGGTGCATCAGGTATTGTAACCCTTGAAGATATTTTAGAAGAAATTGTTGGTGAAATTAATGATGAATTTGATAATGATGATACAAAATATTCTAAACTAGATTCTAATAATTATATTTTTGAAGGAAAGACTTCGCTTATTGATTTTCTCAAAATTATAAATGGAGATTTAGGTTCATTTGATGATGTTAAGGGGGAGTCAGATTCATTGGCAGGATTAATACTTGAGGTGACAGGAAAAATTCCACTAATTGGAGATAAAATTGAGATTAAGCCATTTACATTTTTAATTGAATCTGTAGATTTGCGTAGAATCAAAAGAATTAAAGTCATATTAAATGAATTATAAAATATTCTTTCTTTTATTTTGTTTTTCTTGCTCAGCAAACTACACACCAAAGCCAAGAGCATTTGTAAAAATTTATCTTCCTGAAAAAGAATTTCAAAAAACTGACCTGTCATCATTTTCTTTAAGTTTTGATTATCCAACTTATTCAGATTTAAAAATTGGAGAGAAAGAGAATTTTATAAATATAATATTTGAGGATTTTTCTGCCACTTTGCATCTGACATATGTGAGTTTAAATAATAACTTGTATTCTCACATAGAAGAATCAAGATCACTTGCATATAAGCATAATATGCAGGCTAATTCTATTAGTGAGCAAGTATATTTAAATTATGACCAAAGCGTGTTTGGAATGCTTTATAATTACTCGGGGATGACAGCTACTTCAACACAATTTTATTTAACTGACAGTCTAACTCATTTTCTTAGAGGTTCTTTGTATTTTAATTCTGAAATTAATGATTCTATTAAGCCTGTAAATGATTTTTTAAAGGAAGATATTGTTTCTTTAATAGAAAGTGTTGAGTGGTAATATGAAAAAAAACTATTTAGATTATTTTTTATTATTTGTTCTTGCTTTAATTTGGGGTAGTTCATTTATCTTAATGAAAAAAGGTCTTATTGTTTATTCTTACACTCAAGTTGCCGCATTAAGATTATTTATTGCATTTATTTTTCTTTCTCCCTTTTTAATAAAAGCATTCACAAAAATTAAAAAGAAGCATATTTTGCCTTTGGTGCTTACTGCTTTGCTTGGAAATGGTATACCTGCATTTCTATTTACCAAAGCTCAAACTGTTCTTGATAGTTCTTTTGTTGGAGTTTTAAACTCACTAACTCCACTTTTTACTTTGTTTTTAGGCTGGTTGTTTTTTTCTAATCAAATTAGAAAAACTAATTTATTAGGGATTTTAATTGGTTTAATTGGAGCAATTTATTTGTCTAGCTCAGTTACTGATTTACAAATTGATTTAAATATTTATGTCTTCTTTATCATTTTAGCTACTGTTTTTTATGCTGCAAGCGTTAATATCATTAAAAATTATTTATATGATTTAGATTCAGTTTCTATTTCATCTTTAGCATTTTTATTACTTGGTCCTTTTTGTGGGTATTATATATTTTCTACAGACTTTATTAATGTTTACAGTAGCCCTGAAGGCTTGTTAGCACTTATGTATATATGTGTTTTGTCAGTTATTGGAACTGCATTAGCATTAGTAATTTTTAATAAACTTGTACAGAGCTCATCTGCTATTTTTGCATCTTCTGTAACATATCTAATACCAATAGTCGCAATTTTTTGGGGTATTGTTGATGGAGAAAAAATTCACATGCAATACTATTTTGGAACTCTAATAATTTTACTTGCTATCTTTTTGGTGAATAGGAAATAATAATTACTTAATAATTATTTTTTTCTCAGTGGAAAAATCATCGTAGATATATAAATAAATTCCGCTTGTAGTTTTTGATTGAACTTTGCCAAATAGATCAATTATTTTTATAACTTTTTTTGAACTTGAAGAAATGTTTTGTAAAGAAGTATTATTCTCTGAAAGATTAATATTGTCAATAAATAAATTGTTTTCATATTGGTTAACATTTCTAAATTTTATAGCTATATCATCTTGATTTGTATAATTAGATAGATCAATGTTTTCTGAGCTCCAATCATTATTATTGTTTGGCGTCCAACTAAAGCTATTGTATGTAGGTGAAGTTGTAACTAAGTTAAGCCCTGCTTTTTCCCAAATATTTTGCCATGTATTACCACAATCTTCTGATATATAAATTTGTAGTGTATCAGACCAGTTAGGATTAGAGCTTGGATTGGTCCATAAACTATATGCATAGTCAAAGGTTAAATAGATGCTTGAGTAAGAAGTTAAATCTAGTGTAGGGAGTATAAAGTCATCATACTCTCCGTTAGTGGAGTATTCAGCATTGTTTATGTATATGGATGAGTTACTATTAAATCCAGCGCTATTTGTAATTTCCCAAGTATCATCTGCATCGTTATTTATTATTGACCAATTAGGAAGTCCAGATTGAAAATTTTCGTAAAGAGGGGGTGTGCCTGCTGCGCAGAAGCAAGCTGACAAACAATCGTTGATGTCTGAGTATGTGCCATTGCCATTAAGAGGGTCAATACAATTACCATTTAGACAATTCCATGATGGAACCGGAGGCGTATTGCTACATAAATTATGGTTTAAAAGATTGGGACGGTATTGATTAATTGCTGCTGTCATTCGTGTTTTTTGTCCAATTGTGAAAAGATTCATACATGCATCATTTGTATAGTCCATGTAATTCATAAACATATCACCAGCAGAGTTAGAAGTCCCACAGCTATTTGCATTGTGAGGGAATGCTGGACAGCTATAGTTTTCCTCTTCTTGTGTTGGAGTATCATTAACATTATCGCTTCCACAATTCCCACCATTACCCCAAACATGATCTAAATTGAGCCAATGACCTACTTCATGTGTTGCAGTTCTTCCTTTGTTATAAGGGGCTTGAACTGTCCCTAATGTTCCAAAGTACCTATATCCAATAACAACACCGTCATCTGGATTGTTAAAGGTTGATGGTGGAGTGGCATATCCAAGAATACCACCTGAAAGATCACATACCCAGATATTTAAATAATCATCTTGATCCCATGGATCTATTCCGCCACTAGATGATGATTTCATGTTATCTGTTTGTATTGAGAATGAAGTCTGACTTGTTTGTGTTCTAGTAATTCCAGAGGTAAATGCACCATTTGGGTCTACTGTTGCTAAACAAAATTCAATTTCAGTATCTGCGGCAATATTACTCCAAACGTTTGGAGTCATAATTGCATCAATATTTGTTCTTCTGAAGTCGGCATTTAAAACATCAATTTGTGAAAAAACTTGTTGGTCTGTAATATTTTCTTGATTTGTGTTCCAGACTACATGTACAACAACAGGAATAGTAATAATAGTTGAAGACTTTGAATTTAAATTATTTTGAACCCAATTTTTTGTTTGGTTATTTACATTTTTCCTTGCTTCAAGAAATTGTGGGTATTTAGAATTTAATATGTCGATATGATCATTTGTCGAACATCTTTCTTGAGAAAAACATTGAAATGTCAGAAAAATAATGATTATAACTAATAGTCTTTTCATTTCACAAATATATAATAAAAATAAATATAACAATTTTTTAAAAATATTACATTTTTTTATTTTTTCATAAACGAGTTCAATAAAATAATATAGAATTAACTTAAATAATATAGATTCAATAATTTTAAAATCTGTTTAGAAATAAAAAAAAACAAAAAGTATTGGTGAGTTACTCTTGTTTTCTTACTTTTGCAGACCATTTTTAAAATTAATAATAATGTACGCAATAGTTGAGATAGCAGGCCAACAATTTAAAGTTGAAAAAGATCAGCAGATATTTGTACACCGATTAGATGCAGAGCAGGGGACTAAAGTTTCATTTGATAAAGTTCTACTTCTTGATAATCAAGGTAAAATAAATGTTGGCGCCCCAGCTGTAAAAGGAGCTTCAGTGACTGCCAAAGTCATGGAACATCTTAAAGGAGATAAAGTAATTGTCTTTAAGAAAAAGAGAAGGAAAGGATATAAAGTTAAAAACGGTCACAGGCAGTATTTAACTAAAATAGAAATTCAGGCAATTAATGATAAGCCTGTTGCTAAAAAGGCTCCTGCGAAAAAAGAAGAAGCTAAAGTTGCTTCAAAGAAAGTAGTAAAAAAGACAACTGTAAAAAAAACAGTTACTAAGAAGGCGGAAAAGAAGGATTAATTAAGTTTAAAATTAAATTTTGAAATTATGGCACATAAAAAAGGAGCCGGAAGTAGTAAAAACGGTAGAGATTCAAGAAGTAATAGACTAGGAGTTAAAATATTTGGTAGTCAGAGTGTTATTGCTGGAAACATTATCGTCCGCCAAAGAGGAACAGTTCATAATCCTGGGGAAAATGTAGGTATTGGAAAAGATCACACTCTATTTGCTTTAACAGATGGTAAAGTTAAGTTTACTAAAAAAAGAAATAATAAATCCTATGTTTCAGTTGAGTTATAATAAGGAGACTCTTAAAGTAAAAAAAAACTCTTGAGAAATCAAGAGTTTTTTTTTACTTTTGTTTAAAACAAAATAGATGTTAAATATAGCAGATATACGTAAAAATAAAAAAACTATAATTGAAAAATTATTGGTTAAAAATTTTAAAGCGGAAAGTTTAATTAATTCTGTTATTGAAAAAGATGATTTAAGAAAAATTAATCAAAAGAATTCTGACCAAGTGCTCAGTAGCTCAAATAAGATAGCAAAAGAGATAGGTCTATTGTTCAAAAGTGGAGAGCTTGAAAAAGCTAATTTGTTAAAGAAAGATACATCAGCTTTAAAGGAAAAATCTAAAGAATTAATCACTACTAAAAATAATCTAGAAAAAGAAATTAAAGAGATACTGTTCAGATTCCTAACGTTCCTCATGATTCTGTTAAAAAGGGAAACTCTGAATCAGAAAATGAGATTATAAAAGAATTTGGGGAGATACCCGAATTAGCCGCTAATGCTAAACCTCATTGGGAGCTTACTGATCAATTTGATTTAATAGATTTTAAGCTTGGAAACAAAATTACTGGCGCTGGATTTCCTGTATATAAAGGAAAGGGGGCAAGGCTTCAAAGAGCATTGATTACTTATTTTCTTGATAAGAATATAGAAGATGGTTATACCGAATACCTTCCGCCTTTACTTGTTAATGAGGAATCAGGATTTGGTACTTGTGCTTTACCTGACAAAGAGGGGCAAATGTATCATGCAACAGAAGACAATCTATTTTTAATTCCAACTGCAGAGGTTCCCGTAACAAATTTTTTTAGAGATGTTATCGTCAAAGATTTTCCTATAAAATGTACTGCATATACTCCTTGTTTTAGAAGAGAAGCTGGCTCATACGGAAAAGAAGTTAGAGGTTTAAATAGACTACACCAGTTTGATAAAGTTGAAATTGTGCAGGTAGAACATCCAGATAAATCCTATCAAACTTTAGATAAAATGGTTAAGCATGTTTCTAATATTCTAGATGATTTAGAGTTGCCATATAGGCTTTTAAGATTATGTGGTGGTGATTTAAGTTTTGCTTCTGCATTAACCTATGATTTTGAAGTTTATTCTGCAGGTCAAAAAAGATGGTTAGAAGTAAGTTCAGTGTCAAATTTTGAAAGCTTTCAGTCAAATAGACTTAAACTTAGGTTTAAGTCTAGTGAAGGAAAATCTCAATTGTGTCACACTCTTAATGGAAGTGCACTAGCATTACCTCGAATTTACGCATCTATTATTGAAAACAATCAAACTGAAAAAGGTATTATCATACCAAAAGCTTTAAGGAAATATACTGGATTTGATATCATTGAGTAAATGAGAATAATTTTCTTCTTTTTTTTATTTACAGCTACTGTTTTTGCCCAAAATAACAAACAACAACTTGCTTATCAATATTATTACTCAGGTGATTATGAAAAAGCTATCATAATATATAAAGAAATATCAAAAAAATCAATTTCTGTAAACAGTTACAATCCCTATTTTAATTCACTGCTAAAATTAGAGAAATTTATTGCTGCAGAAAAGTTAGCTAAAAGAATGTTTTCTAAGAACTCAAAAAATTTGAATTATCAAGCAGATATTGTTGTTTGTCAATTTAAGAAAGGTAATATTAAATTATCAAATTATAATTTATCTAAAATTCATAAAAAACTTTCTGGAAATAAATCTCAAACAATAAGAATAGCAAATGTTTTTTTGAGGCATAAAATGTACTCAAAGGCAATAGAAATATATGATGTAGCAAATAATATTAATAATGATATTGATTTTGGTTTACAAAGAGCGCAACTATATAGTTTTTTAGGAGATGATAAAAACATGATTATTCAATATTTGAAAGTTGTAGAAAATAATCCTCTTAAAAAACAATTTGTATTTTCTAGCATCCAAAAGTTTCTAGATAATAATGGAATTAAAAATATTGAAAGTTATAACCTTGTAAAGAAGTATTTAGTACAATATGTAAATAAATATTCTAAAAGAACAGAGTTTAGTGAAATGCTAATTTGGTTATTCATGCAGAATCAAAAGTATAATCTTGCTCTAAGCCAAGCAATCGCATTAGATAGAAGAACAAATAATGATTTATTAAGAGTATATAATATTGCAGAATCACTACTTGATAAAAAGAAATTTTTAATTGCAATTATTGGACTTGATTATATAATTGATAAAGGAAAATCTTCAAATTATTATATAGATGCCCAAATAAATAAATTATATGCTTTAACTTTTACAAATAGCAAAAATAAATTGGGTCTTGAAAAAATTAAGAAAAAATATATAGAGGTGATTTCTGAGCTTGGAAAAAATAAGAATACTGTGATACTTCTTTCAAATTTTGCTCATTTTCATGCTTTTTATTTAAATGATTTAAAATCAGCCAATAATATATTGGAGGAAGCTATGCTCCTGCCGGGTATTGATTTATTAGATTTAGCAATGTGTAAAATAGAATTTGCAGATATCAAATTATTATCTAATAAGGTTTGGGATGCCCTTTTATACTATTCTCAAGTCGAAAAAGATTTTAAAGAAAACCCTATAGGGCATAAAGCAAAATTTAAAAGAGCTAAGATTGCTTATTATCAGGGCGATTTTTCTTGGGCTCAAGCGCAGCTAGATGTTTTAAAAGCATCTACATCAAAATTAGTTGCTAATGATGCTATGGAACTTTCATTATTAATCTCTGATAATTATGATTTGGATACAACCGAACTGCCAATGCTTTCTTTTGCTAGAGCTGATTTAGCATTTTTCCAGAATAATTTTGATTTATCATTATCAATATATGATTCTATTTTAAATAATTTTCCTAGCCATCAGTTGTCTGATGAGATTTATTACAGAAAATCATATATTTTTAAATCTATGAATCAATTGGACTCGTCAATTAGTATGCTAATGAATATTATTAATGAATATGACTATGAGATATTAATTGATGATGCATTATTTGATCTTGCTAAAATTTATGACTTTAGGCTGTCTAATATTTCTGAAGCTATGAAATATTATGAAAAGATTATTTTAGAGTTTCCCGGAAGTATTTATGCTTCAGAGTGTCGAAACAGGTATAGATTCCTAAGGGGAGATAAAATTCAGAATTAATAATGATTATATATAATATTACAGTTAGTGTAGATAGGTCAATTCTAAATGAATGGTTGCAATGGATGCAAACTCAACATATTCCTAATGTGATGAAAACTAATATTTTTTCTTCAGCTAAATTAAAAAGAATTATTTCTAGAGTAGATGATGGGATTAGTTATGCTATTGCTTATGAGTGTGCTAGTCTAAAAGATTTACAAGTCTATGAAACAAAGTTCTCAAAAGTTTTACAGAAAGAATATACAGATAAATTTGGCGCAACAGCTCCAGCATTTAGAACAGTAATGACTATTGAAAATACTTTTTAATTTTTTAAAAAGGGGTTATTTTTTTTTTCATTATCTATTGTTGTATCAGGACCATGACCACAATATACTTTTGTTTTTTCTGGAAGAGTTAGAAGTTTTGTTTTAATAGTTTTTATTAAAATTTCATAATCCCCTCCGGGCAGATCTGTTCGTCCAATGCTATTCATAAATAAGACATCTCCAGATATTATAAAATTATCTTTTTGAGAGTATAGTGAGATGTGACCTGGAGCGTGCCCTGGTGTAAAGATTGTTTTTAGCTTACTTTGGCCAAAAGTAATAAAATCTCCTTCTTTAATGTATTTTGAAGGAGTGGTGAAGGCTCATAGTTGTTAAAACCATATGATTGTGCAACCAAATGAGCGCTATTTAATATTTCAAGATCTAATTTATTAATTGCTAGTTCAATATCCCAAATTTTATTTACAAAGTTATTTCCAAAAATATGATCTATATGGCAATGAGTATTTATTAATAAAGTGGGTTTTAATTTATTACTCTTTATAAATGATAAAAGTTTGTCTTTTTCCTCTTGAGAATAGCAGCCAGGATCAATAATAATACATTCTTTAGTTTGATCATAAACTATAAATGTATTTTCCATAAAGTTATTAAATGTTAATTTTTCTATCTTCATAAATCAATTTTAATACAAATGTATAAGTTCTTTATATTTGTGTCAAGTTTTAGATGTGTAAAATTATTATGACATTCTAATTGCTCTCTTTTTTTAATGTGAATAATATTAGTGAAATGATCGAAGAAATAAAACGTTTAAGCAATGAATATTTTCAAGAAATTCTTGAAATAAGAAGATATTTACATAAACACCCTGAATTATCGTTTAATGAGTTTCAAACTTCTAAGTATATAAAACATACATTATCGAATTGGGGTATTGAATTTACTGAGGGATTTGCAAAAACAGGTATCATAGTTACTTTAAGTGGTAGTGTTAAAACTGAAAAAGTTATAGCCTTGAGAGCTGATTTTGATGCTCTGCCAATAAAAGAAGAGAATGATGTTGAGTATAAGTCAATAAATGAGGGGGTAATGCATGCTTGTGGGCATGATGCTCACACAGCATCAATGCTTGGAGCACTAAAGATTCTTAACAATTTAAAAAGTAAGTGGTCCGGAACTATTAAATTTATTTTTCAGCCAGCAGAAGAAATGCTACCAGGAGGAGCAAAGCAAATGATTGAGGAAGGTGTTTTATTATCACCAAACGTTACTGAAATGCTGGCACAACACGTTCTTCCCGAACTTGAAAGTGGCAAAGTTGGATTTAAAGAGGGTAAATATATGGCGTCAACCGATGAAATATATATAAATATTATCGGCGTTGGTGGGCATGCGGCCATTCCAAAGAATTATAATAACCCTATTTTGTCAGCCTCTGATTTAATTCTCACATTAAATAAAAATTTTTTAAAGAAAAATCATAATAATTCAATTTTTGCTATAGGATATGTCTCAGCTAAAGGCTCAACAAATGTTATCCCAGATAATGTTAATTTAAAAGGAACATTCAGAGCTTTAACAGAATCACATAGAGATATTGCTCATCAAGAAATGAAAGATATTGTAAAATATTAGAAAAAAAATATGATGTTCAAATAGATTTAGATATTAGAAAAGGTTATCCAGCTTTGTTTAATGATGAAAAAGTAACTCAAAAAAATGTTTTAAATGCTAAAAAGTATTTGGGTGAAGAAAATGTTGTAGAACTTCCTATTAGAATGACAGCCGAGGACTTTTCTTATTTTGCTAATGAAGTTCCCTCATGCTTCTATAGAATTGGTGTAGGTAATCCAAGAGCTAAACATAATTATGGATTGCATACATCTAAGTTTAATATTGAAGAGGATTCTTTAAAAATAGGAATGGGCTTAATGGCATATCTTGCTATTAGCTCATAAGTTTTTTTCCAATTAAAATAAATTCATTTACGAATTCTGTCATCCAATCTCTTGTAATTTGGCTACTTATTTTATTTTCGCTAAAATCCTTACCTGTTGCATAAACAATTCTTGGAAGTTGAATCATTTTCCATTGACTCATGCATATTTGTGTGAGATGCATTGTTGCTAAATAACTTTTTTCTCCTCCTGCCGCACATAATACACCAAAGAATTTTCCATTTACATTGTCAAAGCATGTATCTAGCATAATCTTTAAAGAATCATTTACCGAGTAATTATGAACTCCCATACCAATTACTAAATTATCTGCTTTATTAATTTTTTCTATTGCCTCAAGCATTGAAGGAGTTTTAGATTCGTGGCTTGTTTTTAGATCTAAATCTCTTACATCTAGTAAATCACAATCAATATTTCTTTCTTTTAATTTAATTAGAACTTCTTTACATAAGATAAATGATTTTGATGAGCTAGAAGTTGAGCTTGAAATGATAATTGTTTTCATACTATATTTCTTAATTTCCTATTTTAGAGATGAAGTCAATTCGTAACAATCTAATTTCCTCATCACTAAATTCGTCTTCTTCAAATTCTGTTCTAGCTTCATCAAAAGAAAATGTTTCTGTGGTTTTAAAAAAATCATGTATTTCTTCTAGCTCTTCAGTCTCCATCATCTCATTTAAAATATGTGAAAGATTAACTTTAGTACCAGATTCAACTATTGATTCAATTTCTGTAATTAGATTATCGATAGTCATTGATTTACTTCTTGCTATATCTTCAATACTTATTTTTTTATCTAAAGATTGGATGATGTATATTTTGTCATTACTTTTATTTGCTACTGTTCTAACAACAATATCTATTGCGCGTTCAATTTCATTTTCTTCAACATACTCTTTAATTGTTTCAACAAAATCTTTGCCATATTTATTTGCTTTACCAATTCCCACTCCTTGAATTTGAGACATTTCATCTATAGTGATAGGATATTGATTGGCCATGTCCACTAGAGAGGCTTCCATAAATAAGATGGCAGGAGGTAATCCCTGTTCTTTTGCTTTACTTTTTCTTAAATCTTTCAGTATATTGAACAAATTTGATCTAAAGCCTCGCCTTTCTGAGCGCTAGAAGATTTATTAATACTAAGTAAGTCATAATCATGATCTTCAGTAATTTTAAATGAATATGGACTGGCTAAAAAATCATTTCCTTTTTTGGTTATTTTTAAAACTCCATAAGATTCAATTTCTTTTGTGATTAGTTGTTTTACATATACTTGTCTTATAATAGAGTGCCAAAATTGAATGCTTTTTTCTTTTCCTTTTCCAAAAACATGCTCTATTTGTCCCATGTGTTGCTTGATCAAACTATTACTTTCTCCGATCATTATTTTAGCAAGCTCTTTTGGTTTAAATCTCTCTTTACATTCAATAATAGTACTAAGAAGTAATTGAACATGTTTTTTTCCTTCTGTGGTAGGTTTGGGATCTTTACAATTATCACACATTCCTTTACATTTTTCAGCATCAAATTCTTCACCAAAATAATGTAGTAAATATTTTCTTCTACAAATTGAGGTTTCTGAGAAAGCAATTGTTTCCATAATTAATAACCTTCCAATCTCTTGTTCAGCAACAGGTTTGCCTTGTAAGAATTTTTCAAGTTTTTCAATATCCTTATAATCATAGAAAGTAATTAGATCCCCTTTACCTCCATCTCTTCCTGCTCTTCCTGTCTCTTGATAATATCCCTCTAGGCTTTTTGGGATATCATGATGTATGACAAATCTAATATCTGGTTTATCTATTCCCATTCCAAATGCAATGGTTGCAACAATAACATCACAGTCTTCCATTAAAAAAGCATCTTGATGAGCAACCCTTTTTTTAGAGTCTAGTCCAGCATGATAGGGCAGCGCTTTAATTCCATTAATTTGTAAAACTTCTGCAATTTCTTCAACTTTTTTTCTGCTTAAACAATACACAATACCTGACTCACCTTCTCTGTTATTAATGTATTTAATTAGCTGCTTAGCTATATCTAATTTTGGACGTATCTCGTAAAATAGATTACTTCTATTAAATGAATCTAAATATAGTTTGGCATTTTCTATTTTTAGATTTTTCATGATATCAAGTCTCACCTTGGGAGTAGCCGTAGCAGTAAGGGCAATTACAGGAGAATCAGAGATGTTATTCATTATTTGTCTAAGCTTCCTGTATTCGGGTCTGAAATCATGCCCCCACTCCGAAATACAATGGGCTTCATCAATTGCAAAAAAAGATATTTTATTATTATTGAAAAACTGTATATTCTCCTCCTTAATTAGTGATTCAGGAGCCACATATAATAGCTTTGTTTTCCCTTCAGTGATATCTAACTTGACTTGAATAGTTTGACTTTTAGATAAAGAAGAATTTAGAACATGTGCAATATTATCATTATCGCTATGAGCTCTTAGAGCATCAACTTGGTTTTTCATTAAAGCAATTAACGGAGATACAACGATTGCTAAACCTTCACTAAGCAGAGCTGGTAGTTGATAGCACATAGATTTACCACCACCTGTTGGCATAATAACCATCGAATCATTACCATTTAAGAGATGTCTGATAATTTCTTCCTGTTGACCTCTGAACTTATTAAAGCCAAAAACTTTTTTTAAATTGTCGTGTAGGATTTTACTATTAATACTACTAGTTGTTTTAATATCCATCTAAAAGTAATACTTTTGTTTAGTTTTGCGTTTATATCATAACGAATATACCACTTATTTATCATGAAATCACCAATTGAAATAAAAAAAATAGCTAAATCAGTTATTGATATAGAAACCAAAGTTTTAAGCTCTTTAGGGAAAAGTTTAAGCCAAGAATTTGTTAAAGCTGTTGAGGTTATTGCACAATCAAAGGGTAGATTAATTGTTACAGGAATTGGAAAGAGTGCTAACATTTCTAAAAAAATGGTTGCTACATTTAATTCTACTGGACAGCCAGCTATTTTTTTACATGCAAGTGATGCTATACATGGTGATTTAGGTAATATTCAAAATGATGATATAGTCTTATGTTTATCTAAGAGTGGAAATACTTTAGAAATAAAAGATCTTATTAGCCATGTTAAAAAAATGGGTAACACTATAATTTCTATTACCAGTAATAGTAATTCGTATTTATCCCAAAATTCAAATATTAGAATAGATTGTCCTATTTTTAAAGAGGCTTGTCCTTATGATCTTGCTCCTACATCTTCAACAACAGCTCAATTAGTCTTAGGTGATGCATTAGCTATTTGCTTGCTTGAATCTAGAGGTTTTACAAAAGATGATTTTGCCAAATTTCATCCAGGAGGAATGCTTGGAAAAAAGCTAACATTAAAAGTGTCTGATTTGATTAACGATTCAGTTTTACCAAGCGTTGGTTCTTCATCTAATATTAAAGAAATAATTTTTGAAATCTCAAAAAATAGAATGGGAGCCACTGCAGTTATAGATAATAAGACTTTAATAGGGATTGTAACAGATGGTGACCTAAGAAGGGGTATTGAAAATGTTGGTGATATCAGCAATCTAACAGCATCTATCATTATGAATCCAAATCCTAAATTTATTGATAAGGAAGCTTTGGTATATGATGCTTTTATAATAATGAAAGACCTAAATATTACACAACTAATTGTTCTTGAGGAAAATAAATATTGTGGTATCATTCATTTGCATGATATTATAAAAGAAGGTATAGCTGAATGAAAAGGGAAGAGGTAGATAAAGAGATGTCTTTTTTAGATCATCTTGAAGTTTTTCGCTGGCACTTAATAAGGTCTGCTATTGTAATTTTTTTATTTTCGATTCTTGCTTTTATTTTTAAGAATATAATTTTTGATTTAGTATTATTAGCTCCAATGGATCCTCAGTTTTTAACCTATAGGGTTTTATGCAATATCTCTAGATTTCTTCAAATGGGTGAGGCTTTGTGCATTCAAGAGTCACCATTTAGTCTGATGAATATAAGTATGTCTGGTCAGTTTTCTACTCATATTAAAGTCTCATTATTTTCGGGTTTTATTATTTCTTTTCCTTATGTTTTCTGGGAGTTTTGGCGCTTTATAAAACCTGCTCTTCATAAGAATGAAGCAAATGTTGCTAGAGGAATTGTTTTTTTTAGTTCATTACTTTTTTTGATAGGAATTTTATTTGGTTATTATGTCGTAGCCCCATTATCTGTTAATTTTTTAGGCTCTTACCAAGTAAGTCAAACTGTTGCAAATCAGATAAGTTTAACCTCTTTTATTTCAACAGTAACAACAGTTAGTTTAGCTAATGGTATTATTTTTGAACTACCTATTTTAGTGTATTTTTTAACGAAAATCGGTTTATTAACACCTGATTTTATGCGAGTTTATAGAAAGCATGCAATGGTTGTTACACTCATTTTGTCAGCAATTATAACTCCACCTGATATTACTTCTCAGATTCTTGTATCATTACCTCTTGTATTGTTATATGAATTAGGTATTAAAATTTCATCGAGAGTAATAAAAAACCAAAAGAATTAAGATGATTTTAAAAGCTAAAAATATTTGTAAAACATATTCAAAAAAAATGGTAGTTAATAATATTTCTATTAATGTTTCTCAAGGTGAGATTGTTGGTTTATTAGGACCCAATGGTGCGGGTAAAACAACCTCTTTTTATATGATGGTTGGTCTTGTCAAACCAAATAGTGGTTCTGTTTTTTTAGATAATAATAACATCACTAATCT